>WNFX01013372.1_pt1 | contig 12327 bp, 14 predicted proteins | sample 5400111 | NCBI WGS metagenome assembly WNFX01 (sample SAMN13153363, study PRJNA577476) | soil metagenome | isolation source: 40 cm soil or saprolite under grassland replicate 1 | place: USA:California | collected 2016-06-15
AATGCATTGGCTGATGAAGACCGTAAGGTAGCCTGAGAGCGAGGTACTGGTGCCAGCCCTTTTCTCTCAGGCCCCTTCCGAATGAAGTAGGGCACCGGCGAGGTTCCTTTCGGACCTTTTCCGTTGCCCCCTTCCCAAACGGTACAGGCCCATTTCTAGGCATACCGCTTTCCAGAGAAAACCGGCCATAGCATCGGGAATAAGCGAGGACTGACGCATTACGCGGCCTTGCAACCCTAGCAGTTCTGGCCCATTTCTCCTGCTGCCCTTTGCCCTGCATGCCGCTTTCCGGCACTCCCTGGAAGGTCGTGACTCCTCCGACTCACTACGACAGCTCTGTCATCATGCAGCTCGCGCTGTTTAGATGATCCCGTGGTACGTCGTTATGATACGTGCTAGCTTCCCCTTAGAGCCTCGACTCATCCTTTGAAAGACCTCGTTGGCCCCCGTTCACGTGGAAGCGAGTGTAGCAGCTCACGGTTCATGCCACTACAAAACGTGTCATCGGTTGCAAGCGTTCTACCGATGGGTGTGCACCTTCACCCCGTCAGGATTCGAGTTCAGGCAATCCAGCTTTACTCATAGGGAGCGGGTCGTACGGTCACCCTGCCTTACAACGCTTTCAGGCATGCGCCGCTTTCCTGGCATGCTTGGTCTCCTTCAGGTTTCCCCTCCAGATATGCCAGTAACCCAGGAACCTCTCCTCAGTTCCTCCTGCTTCTAGCAGGAATATCACAACGCGCCTCACGGCGCACACCGGACGTGCACCTTTCAGCGCATACGGCTCTCCGTTTCTGTGTTCTTCAAGAAATCCTGTTTCCCTTCCATCCTTCATGGATGTCGTGGTGACAGGATTGGCAAACGATCAGGGTTTTGCGTCTTCTTTTGAGCATGATGTGTGCGTTCCAGACTTGCCTGGAAGCATTTCCGTGGACCCTGTGGGGTTTGGGTGATGGCTCGATACCGCTTGATCATCTTCGCGATGGAGCTGTGATATTTGGCCGCCAGAGTGTGCAGGAGTGATTGGTGCGCTGCCCATTGAACCCGATGGAGCCAGTACACATTGTTCGCTAACAAATAGTACTCTACCAAACCCCGATATTCGTCTTGATAGGTCTTCAAGATGGTATCATCAGAGCAGGCAGCCAGGGAGTGTCGGCGCAGCGGTTTTCCTCCTTGTTGAGAGCGTTTTCGTTTCTTTTCGATCCCTTCGATGGGGACACGCAAGACAACGTTGGCATTTCATCGGCGATATCCATCTCGCGCAAGTTTGTCGTTGCAGTAGCGGACTTGCAGGTCAGAGCCAAGGAAGCGAGCTGCTTGTGTCTGGGCATGAGTGATCAAAGTCTTTTCTGAAGATACTTCGAGCTTGAGCGTGTTTTGCAGGAATGTCCCCAGTTCTTGTTTGATCTGCTCCGCTTCTTCGCGAGGCCCAAGAAACCCGCAAAGCACATCGTCGGCATACCGAACGTATCTGAGGCGAGGAGAGGTCGGATCATTTGGGTCACCCGCTGGAAGTTGTTGAGCCTTTTGTAGCAGAGCTTTAGCCTTTCGGTACTCCTCCTTTCTTCGTGCTCTGCTGAGCCTTTCTTGGATACGTCTGGAAGCAGGGGTTTTCTTGCGAACCCGTCCTCGCGTCTCCTGCGGGATCAGGTGGGTTTCCACACATTTGTCCAGTTTGTCCAGGTAGATATTGCTGAGTAGAGGGCTAAGTGGAGTAGGGACGGAGCGCACCTTCCTACCTCGCGATAGGCGTGTTTCTCTCTCCCTCTCGCCAAACTGTGCATGATACTTTCGCATCACACAGCTTTCCATCACGATCGTTGCCCAACGCTTGTCTTGAGGACAAGAGAGTCTATGTGCCGTCTGGTCGTCACGGGCATACATGTTAGCCCTGCCTTTCTCTCCGACTACTCCGGATGCTCCGCCATGCGATGATCACCTCAGCCGCAGCTCGCCCAGTCTTCCAGAGACCGATCATCGCCTTTCCTACGTTCACGTAGCGGCACGTCATACATCTGACCGTAGGTCCCCTCTTTACGCCCGTCAGGCACAAACCCAGTGCCTGCGACAGTAGCTGATGGCTTCTACCCCTCTAGCCAGAGCAGTTCGGCCCGCGTGAACAGGCCATTTCGTCGAGACGAATCGAATCTCGATTACCCACTGTCTCACACCATCTCCGTCGTTTCCAGTGTGTCCAAGGTGAGGACGCTTCAAACAAGGATTCCTTTCGTAACCCTAGTCAGTCTCAGGCTAGTACAGCTTGGCGGAAATAGTTCCATGGTTTATACCGTTAAAGCCTTTCCCTGATAGGTCCATTTGAAGGGCTTAGCCATGGTTTGGTTGTAGGACTCAATAAAGGCCAAGACCCTGACTTGTAACTCCTCCACACTGGTGAAGGAGCCGCGTTTGAGCAACTTGCGGACGAGGATGCTGAGCCAGATTTCGATCTGATTGAGAAAGGCGACTGTGCTTAGGGGTGGAATGAAACACGACTTTATGGGTCGGATCACGCAAGAACGCGGCGCGGCTGGCCATCGAAGCCAGGATGCCGCTTTCACCTTTCACCCCCAAATCCTCTTGCACGCCTGAGAGGTCGGCGACCCAACGCACCAGCGATTCGGACTGGTGGGTATTGAGCTGGTCACACACCATATGCCAACGTAGAGCCCTCAGATCGGTTGCAACCACCGCTTGCAGATGAGCCAGAAAATCCGCCTCGGTGCGCGTGGGTCCAGCGTGTGGGGCCACGATCTCTCCGCTGACTACATCCCGACTTAAGATGAAGGTGCGTGTGCCATGGCGAATAGACTCAAACTCGCGTCGCTCAACCTTTCCGGGAGCCAGAGGCAACCCTGGGTGTTTGCGCTCGAGAGCTTGGACCCCGGTCAGTTCATCGCTACTCACGCTGCGTTCTCCCCGTTTGGCCCGCGCTTTCGCCTGCTCATACACCTGGCAAGTCGCCACAATCGTTTCCTCGCGATGAGGATCGACAGGTGGGGTGAGCCAATAGCGGATCAGGTGCGGCTTGAGATCCCCTTTTTTACCAGTCGAGAAGCATGCCGTGGGGAAATGTGCTTGATAATCCCGCGACGCTCCACTTCGTCGGCAATTTCGCGTCCTGTCCAGTGGCTGATCGGACGTTCCTTTGGCTGCTCACATGCCATCGCCACCATCTGACAGATTTGTTCGGCGCTGATCTCTGAGGGTCGTCCTGCACGCGGCAGATCCGACAGCCGCTCCTCCACTGGCAATTCTGAGAGCGACGCAGCTTGTAAGCCGATCCAGCGCATCCGCCACTCCCTCACCCGATCCACCCCGAGACCCACTTCTCGGGCGATCTCGCTCTTGCCTTTCTCCTCGGCGGCTCCCAACACAATCCGTCCTCGTAATACGAGCTGTTGAGGGGTGCTATGGCGACGTACCAGCTTTTCTACTGCTTCTCGTTCCTCTGTGCTCAAACTCAGCAGTGCTGCCTTCGGACCTCTCATTGCTTGTTTCCTCTTTCTTTTCGATTCTCCTTTCTATTTTACTCCCATATTATTTCAGCCGCAATGTACTAGCTTCTGCTGCAAGGGAGATTCCATTTTCAGAGAAAGTCGAGCTGAGACATTACCCCTCGCTTTCCACCTCACCGTTGGAAGTTCCGCAGAGAGGGATTGGGGACAGGCACGGACACTTGCCTGAAGGCTTTCGCCTCGCTCAGTTCGTGCAACCTCGTGTCGCACTTGTCAGTTGTGATTGTACCATTGAAAACCGCTCCCATTACGTCCGGGATGTCTCCTTTGGGGAAGAACGTTCTCGTCTTCGCTCAGGCCATGCTCCGCAAATCCTTGCTGCTCTGCGCAATTTGGCGATCACTCTTCTTCATCGATCAGGAAGTTCTGAGATTTCCTCGGCCCGACGCTCTTTCGCCTCTTATCCTGAGCGAGCTCTTGCCCTCCTGTGTTCGAAAGGGGGCCAGCAATAATTCACAGACCCTGCCACAACGACCAGGGAAGTTCAGAAGCAGGGAAAAGAAAAAAGAACAAGGACAGTCCAAAAAGGAAATGCCAAGAACAGTTCTCCTCACTCTAGTTCTTCCTATCCATTTCTTCCCTTACAGGCATTTTCCGGTGTAGGTTCACCGATTGCAAAAGAATCCCAACGACAATGATTAGAAGCCCAACTATCGAACTGAGAAGGATCGGCTCGCCTAAAAAGAGCGCGATGTAGACAAGCGAGAGAAACGGGGTCAAATACAACGCATTTGAGGTGACAGAGGTATCTCCATATTCCAGTGCCTTCAACCAGAAGATGTAGGACACACCATTGACCAGAAAGCCATTGAGGAAAAGCCACAACCACACATGCCAGGAGGGCATTTTCGGGAAAGAGAAGAGAAACAGGGTCGGAATGATAAACACAAGCGCGGTCACAAAGTACAGGAACACACTGACGACTTGATCGTAATGGTATTTCTTCCCTAGGACGGAAAAGAGCGCAAAGACACCCGCTCCCCCAAGCGCAAGCAGATCTCCTCGCAGGCTGGTCAAGCTCAGAGTGAAAAGGCGTCCATGCGTCACAATAACCATAATGCCTCCAAAGCTGATGAAGATGGAGCAGAGTTTTTTGACCGTCAGCTTCTCCCTCAGAAAAGGAAACGCCAGGAGAATCACAAGCATCGGCCAGGTGTAAGCTAAAATAAACCCCTCGGAGGCACTGGTGAGGGCTAACGCCCCATACAAGAGCACATAATACACATACGTCCCCAGAAACCCTAACACCCCTACCTTTGAGTAGTCTCGGATCGAATAGCTAGCCAGTACGCTTGTTTTTTTCTGAAAAAGGACAAGGCCGCCCATCACCATGCAGGAGAAAACAGTGGAGGGCTGTTTTGTTTGTCTTGTCGAACTTTAACAAGGTTAGGGTTCCGCGACTTTGCTACTGGTGAGGACATGTAGAGACTCATCCCGTACCCATACTACCCTGCGTGTCAAGCTCACTCAATGCTCATACGGGGACGCTTCGTACCTGCTTTTTGCGCTTGCCAAGTCTTCTTGCGGATAAGAGGTCTTGTTGCAAGGTGCGAAACTCAGGATGGTGGGAGAGCGGGTGTTTGGGTGCTGAGGGAGTGCCCAGAAGAGCCTCAAGGACCAGGAGGATTTCGGCAGAATTCCATCGCAAGGTACTGGTACTTGGTCGTGAAGATGAGAGACAAGAAAATACGAAAGCCATCATCTCCTGACCCACCCTTCACGGCTGACTCCTCTGTTGTGGCGATTTTCACCCTCTCGGCTTGCTTCTCAGCCCTCCGTATCTTATACTACTGCTGCTGTCAATTCGCAGGAAACGATCGTTGTCAACCTAGAACCGTTTGACGTAGCACAATGAGGCAGGCGGTGGCGTGTGTGCTGAGGACGTTAAGTATTACTGTCGCATCATCTTGTAAAGTTCAACAAGGAGAAGACAATGTCTCGTTTGATTGATTTGAGTCACGTGCTTGAGCCGGGAATGCCGTCGTATCCGGGGCTGCCTGTGCCACAGTTCCGTACCTGGTTCACACATGAGGAGAGCAGGAACCGAGGTTCGTATGCACCTGGGACGACGTTCCAGATTGCAATGTATGAGATAGGCGGCAACACGGGGACATATGTGGACGCGCCCTTTCACCGACACCCTAGAAGAGAGGACCTGGCCGGGATGGCGCTTGAGAAGCTGGCCAATCTAGAGGGTTCAGTTGTAACAGTGCTGCGGGAAGGAGCGATTGGACCCGATGTGTTCCAGGGGCTTGATGTGGGGGGAAGGGCGGTGCTTGTGCGCACGGACTGGTCGGGGCTTTGGGGTGGCCCCGATTACTTTCGCTCTGGTCCTTTCTTGACTGCGGATGCGTGCAGTTTTCTGGCGCAGGCCCAGGTAGCATTGGTAGGGATTGATTGTGCAAATATAGACAATATGGGAGATTCGACGCGGCCAGCACATACTATCCTGCTTGAGGCGGGTATACCAATTGTGGAGCACCTGCGTGGGTTGGAACAGCTACCGGCGAGCAATTTTCGTTTTTTTGCCGCACCTCCGGCGGTTAAAGGCGGCACATCTTTTCCTGTACGGGCTTTTGCGATTTGTGAGTAATGTGATCATATTCAAGAGACGGGCTCAAGCACCTTGAACTCAGTGATGGATATAGATTACGAGCGACCTCACCTATTGGGAGGAACATCCCCTGGTGCTGCGTTCCTCATTAGCGCTAGCATTAAAGTGAAGCTCAAAACAAATTAGTTCGGCCCTACAAGACGCAGCACTAGGGAGGTCATTTGGGGGCAGAAAAGAGAAGCCGGAGGAGCTACGGCACGCGATTGAATAAAGTGCTTGCCCGGATTTTCGGTTACGCAGCGTGAGCAGATTGTAAGCTTGATGAAGGTCAAGCTCACATGAATGCGACGAGGGAAGACCATTTGAAAGTGGCTGGCGCCAGTCTCTATTACGAGATACGGGGAGCAGGACCCGTGTTGCTCATGATCCCTGGCAGGCCTGCGGACGCCACTGCATTCGCTGGCATTGCCCCGAGGCTTTCCGACAGGCACAAGGTCGTGGCGTATGAACCGCGAGGCCTCTCGCAAAGCCCGCTCGACGTCCTGCCAGAGGACCAGCGGATCGTCGAGACCATGGCTTCCGACTCTCATCACCTGCTGGCAGCCGTCCGCAGCGAACTAGCCTTTGTGTTCGCTAATAGTGGGGGTACCCTCATTGGGCTCGAGCTGGTCACCCACCAGCCGCAGCAAGTGCAGATGCTGGTCGCACATGAGCCGCCAGCCTTCAAGGCAGCCATATAAGAGGTGTACGACACCTACCGGTGCAGGACTGAACGGCGGCCCACAGCCAAGTGAGTCTGGACCGCAGGGCGAGCCCACTTCTGAGATGCACGAGACGATGGCGCAGATGCAGCGGAACCTGGAGTTCTTTCTTGCGCACTACCTGCGGGCGGTCACGGACTACCAACCCGACATTGACGCCCTCTTGACCGCCTCGAGCAGGGTCGTGGCGGCGGTCGGAGAGGCGTCAGCAGGCCAGGTGGCACACCGGGGCGGCGTCGGGTTAGCAAAGCTCCTTGGGGCGGAGGTCGTGGTGTTCCCCGGCGATCATGGCGGCTTCTCGACTCGCCCCGATGAGTTCGCTGTGACGCTGCACGTGGGGCTGGCGACTGCCGACGCCTAAACGCTCACCTTTCAGGCTAAACGAGCTGTAAGTTGTAACGAAATGAGAAACCTTTCTCAGCCTCAAACATTGAAAATTTAATCATCTGAGGCTTGATAGAAATGTGAGTATCGTCTGGAATAAACCTTTACACGGCTAACGACGAAAGCTGAGAACAGAGAGGAAAACAATCCCTTCTTCCTTTCTCAACTTTTGATGTCCGCGTTTTGATGCTTCGAATCAGCAGATGAACGTTGTCCCTTGTTACTCAATAAGACGCCGAACAAGGTCAAAGCTCCTCCGCCTATCTGCACGATGCCAAATGGCTCATGCAGGATGAGGACCCCTAAAAGCAAGCCCACAACTGGTTGGAGGTTGACATAGGGTGCCGCTTGGCTTGCGTCCAGAAATCGAAGCCCATAATTCCACAAGCTATATCCCAATGCCGAACAAAAGCCTCCAAGATAGAGCAATTGGAGAAGGCCGTCTGCATGCAAATGAGGTGGTCCTTGCAGCCAAAGTTCTCCAATGGCGAAAGGCAGTAAACAAAGCAGGCCTGCACCAATACTTGCCATCGTGATAACAACCCAAGAAGCACTACTCACGAGCTTCTTGCCTTGCACCGTATAGACGGCCCAAGCTAGCACGCTGCCAACGACCAGGAGGTTCCCAAGCACTGGAGCTGTTCCCTCCCTGTTGGTACTGAGTCCGGTAATCAGCAGAAGTCCCATTACTGAGAGGGCAATCCCTAGCCATTGCAGACGTGAGACACGTTCTTTCAGGAGAAAGACCGAGAGGAGCGTTGTGATGGCAGGAATGCCTGCTTGAATGAGGGCTGCACTACTCGCTGAGGTGAACACCAGCCCCAGGTTAAACATCCCAAAATAGATCGCGATTCCTGTTAAGCCAAATAAGAGAAGCATCGGCTGGAGAGTGAACGAGAGGCGGTAGCCGTGTTGCCATGCGAAAGGGACAAGCAGGACCCATGCAACGAGAAAGCGAAGTACGCTCACGCTCATTGGGCCAGCTTCTTCGAGTAATGCTTTCGTGACGACAAAAGACGATCCCCAAATAAGAGCCGTTAGGATGAGCGCAATACTTCCTCGGTTTCGTTTCATGCTTGTATTCCCTCACTTTCGAGCTGTAAAGGGAGTTGAATGACAAGAGATCATATCATCCGTTTGCGTCGTCGTGTGTGTAAATCGCGAAATTAAACGGGCCGTTTTCAATTGATGAGTGGCTTGAACTGACTCTCACCTCGTCTGCCTAGTCAGCGTCTTTTTTCGTACATTGATCGCATAGATGCCAAGCGCCACGGCACCGACAGCAATGACCGCGACCAGCCACCCAGGAGCGTGTAAGTCAAGGGCAGTGATAATGGCAAAGCCATCAAAGAGGGAAATGAGATTAAACCCGATATGGTCAATCACGGCTCCTTGATTGCCAGGCTGTTCTCGCAGGACTGACACGGCTTGAACCGCACGCCAAATCATATACAATCCCAGAAGGGCCAGTCCCCCAAAGATGATTTGAGTAATAGTCGGTAAACTCGTCACATGCGAGAGGATCGCCAGGACGAGAAACACTTCCATCAGAACAAGGAGCACTACAAATGCTCCTGCTAATCGCAGTTGCCGGAGCGTATCTCTTTGAAAAAGTAAGACGACACCAACGACAAATGCTCCTGTTGCACTGAGTGCATGGACAATGATCGAAAGCATATAGAAGTCTAGCATCTCTTTCTCCTCGTGCATCGTTCAACGTTTCAGGCGATGACCAGGTGCTGATGTCGAGGGCAGGGCCAAGATGTGTCCGTACAAATGTGAGCAGGAACCACTTCTTGTTGTCACTCCCCTCCTCTGCCTGAAAGAAGCAAACCGTTTCCTGATCGACAACTCCTACATGAGAATAGCCGCGATCCAGATCCCATCGCGAGCGAGGTCCACCAGTGGGCCGAAGAGACTCGTCGCATCAACGAGGATCTGCCCCACCAGAGCCAGGATCACCAGCACGCCGGCGTGCGCATGGCCAGCCCGGAAGAACGCCTGCTGAAAAGGTGTCGTGGGCTGGCGACCACGCACGACGCGCAGCATGAACCACCCGCCGTATTCGACGGCAACGAGTGTCAACAATAGCACCCCGACGGTGCTCCGGGAATTGGATGAGAGCAAGAGTGTCATCTGCATGGAAAACCTCCTTCCGCTGTGGGATTCCTCCCCGAACTCCACAATCTTGAGTGTTCAGGCTCTCACAGAGTCTGGAACGTAGATCTTTCATTCTTCCTCCTCAGCCAGCAAGCTGAGCCAGCTTGTTGGCAAAGGCAGAGGCTCATACACTGAAAAATGCCTCCTTTTTACGCGGTGTAAAACCCATGGAACCCAAAGGGAATCGTATGCGGCACCTCTGCCCTGGCCATCTCAGTAAAAGAGGTCGCATCCAGCACGAGCAAGAACGAATGGCCTTGCGTTCCGTCCAGCACCACCGAGAGGATGACACCTTCATCCTCACCCGTAGCGCCCGGTGCGGCCACAAACACTGGCTCTCCTGGATAACACCCGTCCTCGAACCAGGTGCGGACTGTCCCTGTGCGCACATCGACTTTGACGAGTTGATCCATCCAGTCCTCGCCGGAGCGCCGGTGGGAGGCATCAGTGAACTGCTGGTGGAACCCGACCCCGTAGGCGTACTGGTAGTCCCTGCCGTTGTTGCGCTCATAGTTGATGCGCGGCAGTTCAATGGCTTCATCTGAGATCATCTCAGAGGCGAGAGGAGAACCGTTCAGCGGGAGTCTGTAGCGGGCAAACGCGGCACAAGGGATGGTCGCCTGTGGCTCTGTGAGCTGCTTCAGGTAGAAGCTGTCGATCACCGATGCATCAGGCATGGTTGCCATATCAACAATAATCTCACCGTCTCGTTCAAAGGCGTTGATATGATGGAATGCAAAGAACGCCTCGCTGGTCGAGGTGTGGATGACCTGGCCATCATGCTTATCGATTACCAGGAAGCGGGTGCCGCGCTCCGGCTTCCAGTGATAATTCTCAATAAACGGTTTCCCGCTCACGAGCATCTGCAGGGGACTCACGACCAGGGGGAATTCGACCAGCACGATATACTGGTGCGTCATGCCAAAGCTATGCATGTACGCCGGCTCCTGGACGGGGATGGTGCCAATCGGGGTGCGCTTTGTCTCGCCGTCTTTGATCGCATAGCTGTGATAGCTGCTCTTCGCCGAGAAATGGACAATCGAGTTGATCCCGGCCTTCCGCTGCGGGTCGTAGTGCGGGTGTGGTGTGGAGTTTAACCCCTCCAGCCCGTCATGGAACTGGATGACCCCGACTGTTTCCAGTGTCTGGGGATCAAACTCGACGGGTAGCGCCGTCTCGGTTAGCGCCACAAAGCGCTCGCCGAGCTTGCTGATGTTCACGTTGGTATTGCTCCCAAGCTCAGGCGCGGAAAAGACGGACGTGACGCGCTTAAAAATGGAACGACAGGGATCAGTGGCAAACTCTCCATAACTGATCTGACCCGTCTCCTTCGCCTTTGTATAGGCGGGACTCTGGATGAATCTGTTGGCATACGAGACCTGACCCTGGTTGAAGGTGAACCGGTGCAACATTGCCAGGCCATCAAACCAGTGACGATACTTGTATTGCCCCACTTCGAACTGTGCGGGGCCATTACGCAGCAGGCTGCCGGCCAGCCAGACTGGCACACTCCCTTCTACTGACAAACGGTCAGAGGTCATTTCCTCTGTCAACGTGGAAAACCCACATGCAAATTGACTAGCCATGGTGAACACTCCTTCTTCGTGTCGGGTGGTGGCTCCCACCCGCATTGAGTAAACAAATGGACTGAAATTGGTGTTGAGACGAATTGCACGTCGTCTCTAGACGTGAGCAGCGATGAGGCCATACGCCAGGAGCAGGGCTGCAAAAGCCAGCAGAAGGGCACCCATGATTGTGACCACATTGCCAATCGAGAGGCGCCCCTGTTTTCCTACACCCATGTGCAGGAAGAAGCCTCCTGACTGCGCCAGGATCCCGACGAGCAGCACTATACAGGCTACCAACTTCAGACCGCTCGAGAAGGTGGTCTGAGCCAGGTAGGTGTAGTAGAGCAAAGACAGGACCAGCAAGATCCCAGCATGGGCGTGACCTGCCCGGAAGTAGGTTGCCCGAAAAGGTGTGAGCCAGGTGTTGCCACGAGCCATCAGACTCAACAGTGAATAGCCACCGAACATGACCGTCGGCAGAAGTATCCACGAGATGATAGAGAACAGTCGGATGGGGTCCATTTGCTTTCTCCTTGTCTTACAATCTCCTCTCTGCTTTCGTGCCATTGCACGTTGCAGAGCAGAATCTCCTTTTTTCGTTCGTTTGCCTACAAGTATTTCATACAACCCGCATTGGCCCGGATGTTGCGCATCGCGTTTTCAAGTGCTGCGGCTATCGTCAGGCCGACGATCCCATGTTTGACTTCCGATGTAGGGAACAGCACCAGCGGCGAGAGTGTGCCGACCATCCGAAAAGCCATCAGCAGCAGGGTAAGGCGCATGGCCCAGGAGGACAGTGAGGCTTGCTTAATCATGGTACATGTCCTTTCGTTTCACACCAACATGTGTGGCTATGGCTGGCCCTCTGTCAAGTCAGTTTTTGGGCCCTTATGCCACCTTAGATGTAGAGAAATCTTCATGTACATGGAAAGCGGCTCAAACCACTTTTCAGACCATCTCTCACGCGAATCTGCGGTCGGCGTTCCTTATTGTAAATTGTTTGATTCAATGGCGGCGAATTTTTACAATTATCTGACGTACATTGCGGTATGGTTTTTCTTTTTCAGCAACTACGGAAAGAGCTTTGCAGGCCGATTCAAACACTTTCACGCTGGAAAGGTATACTGTGATGTACGTCTAATACTTATCAAAAAAGTACCTCATCGAATCAAACCATTTCCAGCGAGCACCAATCGCAGCATGACATCCTCGTCGGGCTGGTCCTGCGCGCTTCTGACTGCTCTTCAAGAGGCATCACAGGTCTGTGCTACAATACTAAGCAGGACTTTTTCACTCGTTGGCTGTGACACCGATCATCGAGCAGTCCAGATAGATGGTACATGTCCCAGGTCACTGCTTTCTGATAGTACAAATATAGTTCC
>WNFX01005401.1_pt1 | contig 12326 bp, 8 predicted proteins | sample 5400111 | NCBI WGS metagenome assembly WNFX01 (sample SAMN13153363, study PRJNA577476) | soil metagenome | isolation source: 40 cm soil or saprolite under grassland replicate 1 | place: USA:California | collected 2016-06-15
TAATGGTTTCAGAAAACAGAATTTTATCACGTATGCCACTCTTCATGGTCCCGTAATAGGAAGCAGGAATGGAACCTGGTTGAGCTTAAAAGAAAATAATCGTTCGCTTGCCGCGCTCATGCAATCATGGTTACGGACAAAAACAAAAGGGTTTGAAGATTTCAAAAAAATAATGAATATGCGATCAAACAGCTCGGACAATACTGTGTTTGCAGATGATAAGGGACACATTGCCTACTGGCACGGTAATTTTATTCCCAGGCGGGATGAAAAATTAAACTGGGATCAACCGGTTGATGGAACTACATCCGCGACTGAATGGAAAGGTTTGCATTCACTGGATGAGATGGTGCATGTGTATGATCCCGCAAGCGGTTGGATACAAAATTGTAATTCCACCCCCTTTACTGTTTCTGGCGGCAGTAGTCCAAAAAAAGAAAATTATCCTTCCTATATGGCACCCGATGCAGAAAATTATCGTGCTATCAATGCCGAACGTCTATTAAGCGAGGCAAAGGATCTCACCATTGATAAATTGATCAAAGAGATTGGGTATAGTCATTATCTTTCTGCATTTGAAGTTTTATTACCGCCTCTTTTTACAGCTTTTGATGAATTGTCAAATACAGATTCAATAAGACAATTAGCGGAACCAATTTTACTATTGAGATCCTGGGATAGAAATTCTTCTACTTCTTCCGCTGCAACCACTTTAGCAATTGAATGGGCATCCCGGACAATCAAAAATGCTTCATCAAAAGAAAAATTGAATTCGCTTATGGAAGCAATAAAAGATCTTCAAAAAAGATTTGGTTCGTGGAACGTGGCATGGGGCGATATAAACCGCTATCAACGAGTGGGACAAGGAGAAACATTTGATGACAACAAACCAAGCTTAGCTTCAGGTTTGGCATCCTCTGCCTTTGGTTCTCTTCCTTCTTTTGTTTCCCGTCGTTTTTCAAATACCAATAAAAGCTATGGTTATAAAGGTAATAGTTTTATTGCCTGCGTTGAATTCGGGAAAAGAATTATTGCCAAATCTGTTATCACCGGCGGCCAGTCATTTGATCCTTCATCAAAACATTTCACAGACCAGGCACAAATGTTTCTGGATGGAAATTTTAAAGATGTTCTGTTTTATAAAGAGGACGTATTGAAGCATGTGGAGAGAAAATATCATCCGGGTGAATGAAGGCAAAGGGAAAAAGTTTAACAAATTTGCCCGGCATCCCGTTTTACTCAATTCAGAAAGAAAAATTGATGGTTTACACAGAACTCCTGTAAACACTGAATGATTTGCCAGCACACGTACTGCTCATTTTCGCCCACCGCCATTTGCCTGGTAACATAATCATTTGAGTTTTGTTCCCTGGTGAGATGTAATATTTTTCATTGGTAAAACAATTCTTTTTAATTGCAAAGGTTTTTTGTTTTGTATCCTCCCCTCTCTTTTTTACGACTAAGTGTTAAATCGTTCAGCAAAAACAATGACCTGCGGTCTATAATAAGGATTCATCCTTCAGCCATAAGTGAGAACCGATCAATTCAAATCCATTATGATTAAAACAAATCTTTATGCAAATAAATCTAACAATCCACAGTCAGCTAATCGTGTACGTTTTACTTTCGATGTTTTGGGGCAGTATTGCTGCTTATGTTCTGAAGAGTGAAAAAAAATTGAAAGCACGTTGACTGTGAAAGCCAATGTAAGCAGTGTGTCAACTTTAATTTTCAACAATTCTCAAAAAATCATCAATGAAACAAAAAACAAATTTATTTCTATTGTTCACCATAACGGTAGTAATAATAATGGCAGGTTGCCAAAAAGAAATCACAATAAATGATCAGCAAGCCGAAATACAGCCAGCCATAAAAATTTTTGCTTTTGAACAGGATAATTTGCCGGGAACCATACCTGCCGGCGTAACAGACGAAAACGGGAAACCCACACGAAAGGCTGCAGACAAAAAAAATTATTTCCTTTATTTATCCTTTAAAAACACATATAGTATTACACCCGAACAGATATTTATCAAAGATCAGGCTTTTACCATACTGACCACCATGGACAAAAAAACTCCGGTTGAGTATATCAACAATAATTTTCCTGGTAATCCCCAAAAAATAATATTGGTACCGGCTACAAACGATAAAGTGATTGAGCTGAGGATAAAAGAAACACCAACGCAGGAAGAAAAAACTGCTTCTGTTCGAGAGCTGATAGATAAAAATGAAGCAGTGATCGTTTACTTATGGAAGAAGAAAGAATATTTTGTTACGCTGGAAAAATTAGAAAAACTGGAATTGGTGGCCAATCAGTGAGCAGTAAGCGCCGCTGTTTACATTTTACAATTTGATACAGCGAATAAATCTCAAACAAAAAAATTATCAATGATCAATTAACCTTCATTGTGGAAGAATGGCAGGAATACATCACAGGGCTTCAATTGATCCAGGTTTGGTGCAGGGGAAGAAAAAGTAGCTGCTAATATTTCCAGAAAATTGGGACTTCATTAGATAATAAATAAATTTTATTGAGGGCGTGAAGAATGGCCTCAGTTTTTTATAAAATTTTCTTCACATTTTTTATCTCAGTATTGAGACTCACGCTTAACCCGATTTATTTTCTGCTGTTTTTTCCAATTCTGCTAATTTCTTTTTGCCATAAGCCAATCTCGTGATGGTTACAAATAAAACCGGTACAATAAAAATAGCGAGTGAAGTGGCTGCCAGCATTCCACCAAACACGGTCCATCCAATGGTCGATCGGGCGATAGCACCAGCCCCTTTTGCAAATGCCAGTGGCAATACTCCCAGTATAAATGCGAATGAAGTCATTAATATAGGACGCAAACGCAGTTTCACGGCTTCAATAGTTGCCTGCATCAATTCCATTCCACCATCCACACGTACTTTGGCAAACTCAACAATTAAAATTGCATTTTTGGCTGATAAACCAATCAGTGTTATCAAACCAATTTGAGAATACACACTATTGCTTAATCGCGGAATAAAAATTAAAGTAAGAATGGCCCCGAATGCAGCAAGAGGCACGGCCAGCAAAACTGAAAAAGGAACAGACCAGCTTTCATACAAGGCGGCTAAAAATAAAAACACAAATACAATAGATAGCGCAAAAATGTAAATAGTGCTTGAGCCGGCCTCAATCTCCTGTTTGCTTAATCCTGCAAATTCATATCCATAGCCCGCCGGTAAAGTTTTGGCAACTTCCTGCAAAGCTTCAATGGCCTGGCCGCTACTATAACCTTGTTTGGGATTGCCATTAATTTCTGCAGACCGGAACAAATTAAAATGAGAGATCACCGGAGCATTTTCAATTATTTTGTAGCTAGTCAAAACACTCAAAGGCAACAATCCTCCTCTTTGATTTCTCACATAATATTGGTCCATGTCCTTTATATCACCGCGAAATGTAGTATCCGCCTGGGCGACTACGTGAAAGTTTCTTCCATAAATAGTGAAATCATTTACATACCTGCTGCCTAAAAACGTTTGCATAGTGTTGTACACATCAGCCAATGATACACCCAGTTTTTTGCATTTATCCCTGTCAACATCTACCTCGTAGGCCGGCGTGCGGGCCGTGAAATAGGAAAATGCTCTTTGTATTTCGGGGCGTTTGTTTAACTGGCCAACAAAACTGTTTACCACTTTTTCAAATCCTTTGATATCGTCCGTGCTTTCCTGTTGCTCCAGTTCAAAAGTAAAACCTGCTGTTTGTCCCAAACCCGGAATGGCCGGTGGTTGAATGACCAGGATATTTGCCTCTTTAAAAGGAGCAAAACGTTTTTGCATTTCAGCGATGATTCCCTGAATCTGCTGCGATTTACTTTTCCGGGTGCTCCATGGTTTCAATTGACAGAAAATCGTACCACCATTTGATTTGAATGCGAAGGTTACGACATTCAACCCACCCAATGCAGCATAATGATTTACGGCAGGAATGGTTTTAATACTGTCCATTATTCTGTTTAATATAACCAGACTTCGTGAAGTGGAAGATGCTTCCGGCAACTCATAAGTGATATACAATCTTCCTTCATCCTCAGTAGGAATAAAACTTGTGGGCTTTGTTTTAAATAAAAAATAAGTGCCGATAAAAATGCAAAGTAAAAATATGAGTGCATACCTGCTTCCCTGGATGACCCTTCTCACTCCATTCGAATATTTTTCGGTAGTCACATAAAACCACTTATCAAATCTGTAGAAGAATTTATTTAATCCTCTTGACTTTTCATCTAAATGTTGAGGTTTTAATAGCAACAAGCACAAAGCAGGGGTAAGTGATAAGGCAACAAAGGCAGAAATAAGAACTGATATAGCAATAGTAATGGCAAACTGCTGATAAAGTCTTCCTAAAATTCCAGGGATAAAACCAACAGGCACGAACACAGCAGCCAGGATTAACGCAATGGCTATCACCGGACCGGAAATGTCTTTCATCGCATTGATGGTAGCTTCTTTGGGCGATAACTTTTTATCATCAATGTAGTGCTGCACGGCTTCCACTACAATGATCGCATCATCCACCACAATACCAATAGCTAATACAAAACCAAACATGGTGAGGGTATTGATGGTAAACCCAAGCAGTGAAAAGAAAGCAAACGTGCCGATGATTGCAACCGGAATAGCCAGGATGGGAATTAATGTTGACCTCCAATTCTGCAAAAAGAAAAACACGACCAGTGTCACTAAGCCTAAAGCTATCAATAAAGTTTTTACCACTTCACTGATTGAAACTTTTACAACTGAAACCGTTTCAAAGGGAACAACGTAATCAACATCCTTTGGAAAAGATTTTTTCAACTCTGCCATAGCTTTATAAACACCAGCTGCGGTCTCAATAGCATTACTCCCAGGTTCCTGGTATATCAGTAAATAAGAAGCTCTTTTCCCATCGACAAAAGAATTACTGGCATAGCTGAATTTACCAAGTTGTACACGGGCAACATCTTTTAAATAAACAACGGAACCACTATCGGGTCTTGATCTCACAATGATACTGTCGAATTGTTGCGGGGTACTTAAGCGACTATTGGTAAGAACAGAATATTCAAATGCCTGTACACTTTGCTGAGGTGGTGCTCCAACAGTTCCGGCCGCAACCTGTAAATTTTGCTCCTGCAATGCGCTAACGATATCTCCTGCAGTCAATCCTTTCTGTGCCAGCTTATCCAATTGAAGCCAGATACGCATACTGAAATCATCAGCTCTTGTAAAAACATCTCCCACACCTTTTACACGCAGTAAAGAATTTTTTACAAAAATGTTCGTGTAATTATCCAAAAACGTTACAACATGTGTTCCGTTGGGTGAAAAAATAGCTACGAGCATTAAGATACTTGGATTGCGCTTTCTTGTAACGATCCCTAAATTTCTGACATCAACGGGTAAAGCGGGAGTGGCAATTCCTACACGATTTTGTACATCCAATGCACCGGAAGTGACGTCGGCACCTACATTATAAGTAACGGTAATGGAGCTTTGCCCGCTTGACGTACTATTGCTTTGCATATATGCCATTCCCGGAGTGCCATTTACCTGCGTTTCAATAGGAGTCGTTACCGTTTGCTCCAGGGTTTGTGCATCAGCACCGTTGTAAGTTGTCGAAATATTTACGGTCGGAGGACTAATTTCAGGATATTGACTGATCGGTAAATTAAGAATGGATAAAACACCTAACATCAGGATCACGATAGAAATAACAATGGCTGTAACAGGACGTTTTATAAAAGTATCGGCTATCATAGTTGCTTTTTGTTGCCGGTTCCCTCCTGTTGGCTGCCTGCGGCCGGCGTTATCCGGACTTTTGTACTGTCTTTTAATTTTTGAAACCCTTCCGTTACAACTTTATCACCTTCATTCAATCCGTCTTTCACAATTACCTTATCATTGATCCTTGTTCCCAGCGATAGTTTGTGTTGAATAGCCCTGCTGCTGTCATCAACAACATAAACAAAATACTCTCCCATCTGTTCTGTTACTGCTTTATAAGGAATTAATAGCAGGGAACTATCAGCCGTACTATTTTTTACCCGGACATTTACATTCATCCCGGTTTTTAAAATATTTTTTAAGTTTGAAAAGGTCAATCTTGTTTTAATAGTTCCTGTTTGAGGATCAACTGCCCGGTCAATAAAGTATACCCTTCCTGTTTGCGGATACAACTCACTCTCCGATAATTTCAATCTAAATATTGAGTCAGTTGTTACCAAAGGATTTTGCTGCAGTTGCACAAATCTTGGAATTTCTTTTTGATTCACTTCAATATCAACTGCCATCGGATCATCAGATGAAATGGTATTCAGCAAGGTTTGGTTTGCTGTTACCAATGCCCCCATCTTTACCTGCGAAATGCCAATTGTTCCGGAAAATGGCGCGTTAATGAAAGAATACCTTACTGTTGCTTCTATATTACGCACATTTGATCTCGCTGCCTCCACCTGCATTTTAGCACTTTCCAGGTCAGCAATGGCATGATCATAAACCTGCCTGGCAATCGCATCCTGTTTCAAAAGATCGCCATACCGGTCAGCGTCCTGCTGAGCTTTAGACAGGTTGGCTTTTGATACATTCAGATTTGCAATTGCCTGGTCCAAATTCGCTTCATATTGACGCTTGTCAATGTCATATAATTTTTGCCCGGTGTTTACATGCTGACCGTCTTTAAAAAAAATTCCGGTAATATAACCGGTAACCTGTGCCCGCAGGTCAACCTGGTTCAGTGCTGCTACTGTAGCGGGATATTCATCATAATATACAGTTTTCTGTTTTTGAACCGACTCGGCCGTGACAGCAGTTGGAGGCGAGGCCTTTGGTTGTTCATCTTTTCCTCCGGCGCCACAGGAAATAAATATCCATGCAGTGCCAACGAAAAGAAAGAATGATAAAATCTTATTTTTCATATCTTATTAATCAATGTTAATTTATCAGTCATTCATGATTCTCATTTTATTTCTCCTGACCTCACCATTGCAAAGTTCCCAGCGTCTTCTGTACGTCGATTTTGCTTTGCAATAATTGATATAAGGCTGTGTAATAATTTAACTGCGATGTCCGCAGATCACTTTCAGCGATAATAACATCGAGATAGGTTTTAATACCCTGCTGATATTGCAAACGGATCACGTTATAAACTTCATTTGCCAACTCTACATTTTCCTTTAGAGCATTATAGTTAGCCAGGTTTCCTTTGTAAGAAGCGAAAGCCTGTGCATATTCAGCCCGAATAATATTTTGTAATGAAACGATTGCCCAATCCAAACGCCTTACTTGCCATTCAGCTGTCCGTACCTGGAAAATTCTTTTTCCCCCCTGGAAAATGGGAAAGCTTAATTGCAAACCAACATTTGAATTAGGAAAAGACTGTTGATACAACTTTCCAAAATTATTATTGAAGTAATTCAAATTGTAATTACCATAAGCAGATGCAGAGGGTAAAAAACTCCATTTGTAATATTTCAAATTATACTGCTGCAGATTCTTTTCTGTTTGCAACAATCTATATTCGATCCTGCTGTTGTAATTAATTTCCTGTGAAGTGTCGACGAGTGCTTCCTTTTCCAACTCTGTGCTATCATATTGCAATTGCAATTCAGTGCTATCCGGATAACCCATTAATTGTCTCAAATTAAAATATTTCGCTGTCAGCAGATCCTGCTGCTGCTTGCGTTCTGCTTTTGCATTGTTCAGAGAGATCGTAGCACGCTTATAATCGGTTTTATCAACAATGCCGCCCTTGTACTGATTGTATGCATCCTGTAAGCTTCTGTTCAATCTTATAATATCTTCATCCAGTACCGATATCTGCTTTTGCGTAAGCAGTACATCGTAAAAAGTTTTACTAACCGCTGCCACAATACCTATTCTTGTGCTATCTGTTGCTTGTCTCGCAATTTTTTTAACATCGCCAGAAGATCTAAGTGCCAATAAAACATCCCGGTCAAAAATATTTTGTGTGGCGGCAAATTCAACCGCGGAAACATTATGAGTTCCGTTAGAAATAAAATTTCCACCAAAAAAACTGGTGGGCAATTGAATATTGCGCTGATAGTAGCCATTAAGATTTAATTGTGGAAACCAATCAGCGAGCTTTGTACGAATAGTTCCTTCAATGATCTTTTCGTCTATCAACGACTGTTGTATAAGAGGCTGGTGTTTTAATGCATATTGAATACAATCAGAAAGTGTAGCATTTGCTAAAGATGTATCCACGGAAGATTGAGTAAATCCTTTAAATGAACAATAAAGAACAATTACACTAAAGAGAAATAGGTTTCGTATCATTCTGAATAAAAAAGTAAGCCAATTTCTGAAATATTTTTTGAATGCAATGATAATGCCCGAAATTTCCTCTGACTGTAATAAATCTTTACTTATCGATTCACCTCATCATGTCAGGCAAAAAATATTTTATTAAATACCCCACTATTCAGCAACAATTTCCATCTTGTATGTTGCTGATTTATCGTTAATGTCCCGCCATTTGACGATTGTTTCCCTCAAAACCTTCTCATGATTTGTCCTGTTCAAAGAAAAATTATTTCCAAAAATCATCGATGCTTCTTTTTTGCATTATCACGCAGCTGTTTAAACATCAATTATAAGCTCTGCAAAGCCACAAAGGCTTTAGGGTTTTGGTGCTGTCTCAGTTTGGTTTCACGCAAAGCTGCAAAGTTTTCAAAGGCACTAAGGCCTTCTTTTCTTACCCTTGCTTCGCCTCTTTGCGTAAAATATTTTTCAAATTGAAACATTACCAGGGTTTTCATAATGGCCCTTTTCTGTTAACAAATCTTAAATTAGTAATTCGGTTTATATTTATTATTTTCTCTTCATTGTTGCTTAACATTTCATCATATTATAACTGAATTTCTATGTTAAAAGTTCCAAAACAAAATAATTAAGTTTAAGGCCTCTTTCATCAACTTGTCTAATCTTTAACATACCCGGTTTTTAATGGCACAATTTTTCTCTCATCTTCTGTGATTATAAAAAATTTAATCACTTAAAAAAATTAGTTATGAAAAAATTATTACCCTTATTTTCAATTTTGTTTTTAATAATAGTAATGGCTGCTTGCAACAGCAAACCACAAGCGGATGCTAACAATGGAAAAGTGTTGACATATGTTGATACAATTGGTCTATCTGAATTTCAAAAATGGAAAACTCAGAATGAACTGAAGGATCCAACCGTGTATTATCAGCAAGGCAATGAAATAGCAAGCAGTCAGCCGGTAAAGAAAATAAGAAAATCGTATACACCGGTATACAAGACTTCATCAAAAAGCGGCTCTATGAATTCAGTGGCTCAATATCCTGCTAAAACTTCGGTAAAAAAAGGGTGGAGCAGGAAGGCAAAGGGCGCGGCTATCGGTGGTGGCAGTGGTGCAATAATCGGAGCCCTGGTTAATAAAAACAACCGTTTGGTGGGTGGTGCTTTAGGCGGAGCATTAGGTGCAGGTCTTGGCTATGTGATCGGAAATGAACTCGACAAAAAACATGGACGATGAATGACTCAAAAAAATAACTTGTGTCCCGGTTTTATGCCGGGACATTTTTTTTAAGAAAGAGAATAAGCAGACCTTAGTTATATTTGTTAGTATTGAAAATTCCACCAAGAACACATGCCTGAAATTCAAACCACATATTATCACTCACCTATAGGGCTTTTAAAAATTTCCGGAACGGATGATTACATTACCGAAATTGTCTTCAATGATAAAGTTCAAAGGATCGATGGCAGAAAAAAAAATTTGTCGCCCATGCTGATTCAATGTTTGGAGCAACTGATCCAATATTTTAACGGGCAAAGACGACAATTTGAATTACCCATACACCAGGAAGGTTCCTCTTTCCAGCAGGGAGTGTGGAGTGAATTAATGGCAATACCTTTTGGAAAAACGATCAGCTATATTGAACTGGCCCGTCGTACGGGTGATACAAAAGCTACCAGAGCAGTGGCAGCCGCCAATGGAAAAAACAATGTCTGCATTATTGTTCCCTGTCACCGGGTTATCGGAGCCAATAAAGAATTGGTAGGTTATTCCGGAGGACTATGGCGCAAGAAATGGTTGCTGGAACATGAAATGAAAGTAGCATATGGAGTACAGACACTATTTTAGTTTATTGTTTATAGTTTTTAATCTATTGTTTTTTAAAAAGAAAATTCTATAATTATGGCTACGATTCAAAAGTTTGAAGATCTTGAAATATGGCAATTGGCAAGAAAATTATATAATAAAATTTCTAAAATCGCAGGGCGACTAAAGTCATCAAAAGAATTTCGATTCGCAGAGCAAATGAAATCTGCAGCGGGTTCAATAATGGATAATATTTCTGAAGGATTTGAAAGAAATAGCAGACTTTAATTTCTTAATTCATTAAGCATTGCCAAGGGAGAATGTGGTGAGCTTAAATCACAACTTTACAGAGCATCAGATGATAAAAATATAGATGAAATAGAATTTTCAGATCTATATGAAGATATTGAAAGGGAAACCAAGAAAATTGCCGGCTTCATAAAGTACCTGAATACATCAGAAATAAAAGGACTTAAATTTAAAGATAGAGTATAATGATGCCCTAAATTGGATGAATAACTATAAACGATAGACAAAAAACCATAAACTTATCCCAATTCTTCACTGCGGAATGCCAATGGCAATAATGAGCTCGCTGATTTGATAACGTAAATTTTCCCCACGATTCCTCCAAGTATTAAACGAATGGGTCTTTTCACTCTCCCTTCGAATTCCTGCAAAGACTGGCGGCACATACCGCAGGGAGAAATAGGATGATCACTTTTAACAATCTTACTTTGATAGCTGACTGCTATCGCATCGATTGATGCGCCGGGATAAAAAGAAGAAACAGAACTTAACAAAACTCTTTCGGCGCAAATACCAACCGGGAAGGATGCATTTTCCTGGTTAGTGCCGGTAACAATTTTATCGTTTGAAAGTTTGGCAGCAGCCCCTACATAAAAATTTGAATAGGGAGCATATGCTTCTTTTGTTATAATGCGGGCCTCCTTCAGTAGTTGCCGGTCATTCTCCTTCAACTCATCAATGCTATCATATACTTCAAATGAAAATTCAAATTTTTGCTCTTCCATAATATTAATAAGATACAAGGCACAAGAGACAAGAGTCAAGGCGCAAGGGTCAAGATACAAATTTATGCCACCCTATCTTGTACCTTGATGCTTGATCCTTGTGCCTTATCTTCTTACTTTACAAATCTGAATAATCGATTCCATCTGGGGCCATGTTCCCAGCTAAACCAGATAATGGAAGCCTTTCCTACAACATGATCCTCCGGTACAAATCCCCAAAACCTCGAATCCTGTGATTTGTGACGGTTATCACCCATCATCCAGTAATAATTCATTTTAAAAGTATACGTAGAAGTTTCTTTGTCGTTTATTAAAACCTTACCACCTTGTTGCTCCCATGTATTTTTTTCATACACTTGAATGCATCGCTTATACAAATCGATATTCTGGGGAGTCAAAGAAATCGGTAATCCTTTTTTCGGAACCAGTATAGGACCGAAATTATCTGCCGTCCATTTGAAATAAGTAGTGTCATGAGGAAAAATATTCCCACTGCCTGAAGAATCTATTTCTCTTGCTATTGAATTAAGAATTACTCCCGGAATTTTTTTCAATTTTTCCAGTTCAGGCAGTGTCATATTAATGCGATAAGTATATCCAGTGCCAGGTGAAAAATCAGGATCATCATCCTCCTGGTTTAATTTTATCCCGGCGTCCCGCAACTGGTCCTCATCGATCATTACATTGTTTGTTTTAAAAACATAAAATGTAGCAGAAGTAGGCGAAACAAATGCTGGCTCGCTATTGACAAAAAGAACTACGTTTATAATTTTTAATGAATCCCCTGCAATAGCTACACATCGTTTAATGTAATTATCGGTCTTATCAACGGGATGTACGGCAATGGGCATGTCAGGATCATCCAGGATTTGTTGTCTGGCTGCATCTGAAAAGGTACCATTAAGCTGACGTATAAAATCGTAATAGGGCCTTGCGGACTGAAAACCTGGTTTATTAATCACCGTGTCGCCTTCAGGAAAATTAAACACCACATCATCATTTCTTTTTACAGGCGAAGCCCACCAGCGTATATAGGGAAGTTTTATTAATTGAGAATAGGATTTCCAGCTTGTACCGGGGATATAGTTATGAATAAATGGAATAGACAAAGGTGTATTTGGCAATCGCGGTCCATAACTTAATTTACTAACAAAAAGAAAATCGTTGACCAGTAAAGTTTTTTCCAT
>WNFX01006759.1_pt1 | contig 12324 bp, 9 predicted proteins | sample 5400111 | NCBI WGS metagenome assembly WNFX01 (sample SAMN13153363, study PRJNA577476) | soil metagenome | isolation source: 40 cm soil or saprolite under grassland replicate 1 | place: USA:California | collected 2016-06-15
CGCGCAGCGGACCCGCTCGGTGCGCCGCGCGCATCTGCGCTACGACGGCACCGACAGCGCTCTGCCTGTCCAGGCGGGGCCGGCGCGCGACATGCTCGGTGAGTTTGAAGAGATCTACCAGCGGCGTTTTTCTTTCCTGATGCGCGACAGGCGTGTTGTCGTCGAGGCGGTGTCTGTCGAGGCCACCGGTGAGGCTGACGCCCACGATGACAGGCCAGCGTCTGCTGTCGGTTCCGGCCGGGACGCCTCGTCCGTGGGCGCCGGCCGGCAGGCCGGCGCCCACGGACGAGACGTAGCCGTCTACGTGCGCGGCTCCTGGATCGACACACATCTCCGCGAGCGGGACGAGCTACAGGCCGGCGACGTGGTCAAGGGACCGGCGATCATCGCGGAGGCGAACGCCACAACCGTTGTCGAGCCCGGCTGGTCGGCGAGCATAAACGCGCTCGGCCACCTCATGCTGAGCCGCGTCACGGCACAGAGCCGGCGGGCGGCAGGCACCGCGGCCGACCCGGTGCTGCTGGAAATCTTCAACAACCTGTTCATGTCCATCGCCGAGCAAATGGGATTCCGGCTGCAGAGCACCGCGCATTCAGTCAACATCAAGGAGCGGCTGGACTTCTCCTGCGCGCTCTTCGACGCCGAAGGCAACCTCATCGCCAATGCTCCGCATATTCCGGTACACCTCGGCTCGATGAGCGAGAGCATCAAACAGGTCATCAAGGATCGCGGCGCCGTGATCAAGCCCGGTGACGTCTACGTGCTTAACGACCCATACCGCGGCGGAACTCACCTGCCCGACATCACGGTCGTCAGCCCGGTGTTCGGCGACGACGCGAGGATCCTCTTCTACGTCGCGTCCCGTGGTCACCATGCCGAGATCGGCGGAATAACCCCAGGTTCTATGCCTGCGTTCAGCTCACGGATCGACGAGGAAGGCGTCCTGATCCGTAACTGGCTGCTCGTGGAGAAGGGCGCGCTGCGCGAGGCGGAAACCCTCCGGCTGCTGACCAGCGCGCCGTACCCGTCGCGCAACCCGGCAAACAACCTCGCCGACCTGCGCGCCCAGGTCGCCGCGAACGAGAAAGGCGTCCAGGAGTTGCATGCCCTGGTGCGCCACTTCGGCCTCGACGTTGTGTACGCCTACATGGCACACATACAGGAAAACGCGGCGGAGTCGGTGCGCCGCGTCATCTCCGTGCTGCGCGACGGCAGTTACGCCTATGAGCTCGACAACGGCGCCGTGATCAGGGTGGCGATCCGGGTGGACAGGACCGAACGGACCGCGGAGATCGACTTCACCGGCACGTCGCCGCAGCTTCCGAATTGCTTCAACGCGCCCTCATCAGTCGTGACGGCGGCGGTCTTGTACGTGTTCCGCACGCTTGTCGACAGTGACATCCCGCTCAACTCCGGCTGCCTCAAGCCGCTGCGTGTGATCATCCCGCCGGGCACGATGCTGTCGCCCGCGTACCCCGCCGCGGTGGTCGCAGGCAACGTGGAGACCTCGCAGGCCATCACCGGGGCGCTGTACGCGGCACTGGGGATCATGGCGGAGGGCTCGGGCACCATGAACAACCTCACCTTCGGCAACGACGATCACCAGTACTACGAGACGGTCGCGAGCGGCGCCGGAGCGGGCGACGGCTTCGCCGGCGCCGATGTGGTGCAGACCCACATGACGAATTCGCGGCTGACCGACCCGGAGGTGCTCGAATGGCGATATCCCGTTCGCCTGGAGAGCTACGAGATCCGCGCGGGCACCGGCGGCGCCGGGCGCTGGCCGGGCGGCGACGGCGGTCGGCGCCGCATCCGCTTCCTTGAGCCGATGACGGTCACCATCCTGTCCGGCCATCGGCGGATTCCGCCCTACGGCATGGCCGGCGGCGGTTCAGGCGCTCTGGGCCTGCAATGGGTCGAACGCCGCGATGGCTCACGGGCGGCGGTGGGTGGGTGCGACTCCGTCATGGTCGAGTCCGGGGACGTCCTTGTTCTCCAGACCCCGGGCGGCGGCGGCTTTGGCCTGCCGCGGCCGCCCGGGCCTGCGGTGAGGCCCGCGTGAGCGGGACGGACTAGCGCGAAGGGACCACCGCCACGTTGGCAGCGAAAATCTCTGACTTCTTGCCGGTTGCCTGCGTGGCGCTACCCCAGCTCAGGACCACCTGGCCGGGCGAGGGCGACGAGATGCCGAACGTGTCGCCTGGCCAGACCGATGTGTCGCCGAACTGATTCGATATCTGCGCGGGCTCGGACAGCCAGCCCTTTGTTACCGAGAACGCCCGAAGGTACTGCGCGTATCCCTGCGGATTGCTGCTGGACACCCATCCGACGTAGGCGGTGCCCGCGTCGCCGCCCACGACCTGCATGATGTGCGGAACATCAAGCTGGTCGGCGGGCGCCTGCACGGGGGCGGACCAATCCTGACCGCGGTCGGTCGAGAACGACAGCCAGCCCACATCGTTCGGGCTGCCGTCGGCGCCCGTGCCCTGCGTGTCCCAGGTCGCGTACAGGTTGCCTGCCGTATCCACCGCGATGTCCCCGTCGATCCACCACTCGGCAAGCGACATTGTCCCGCCTTGCGCGCCCACTTTGACCGGCGTGGACCAGGTGCTGCCCTGATCGGTGGAATAGGTGAAGTAGCTATACGCGGGATCCATCGTGAATGTGGTCGTGTCGGTGATTTGATAACCCTGGTAAAGCACGTCAATCCGGCCGTCAGGCTCCACCGTCAATGGCGCGCTGTCCCCGCCGCTCGCCGGGAATCCAGGGCTGATGTGCGACATCGGGCTCCAGGTCTTGCCGCGGTCGGTTGACTTCTGAATGACAACGTTCAGGTCCCCTGTGGCGAAGGCGCAGCTTCCGTTGGTCGCGCAGATATACGACACCGAGGTCCGCTCAGGACCGTAGTCCCAGGTGAGGTAAACCGTGCCGTCGGGGCCCACCGCGATGAAATCTCGGTCGCCCCAGTTCTTCTGATCGGGCGGCAGCAGCGACGAGACCTGAGAAAATGTGGCGCCATGGTCGAACGAGGCGGCCACCACGGGATACCACTGGCTGGATTTGGCGACCATGAACGCGGCGTAGACCGTGCCGTCTGGCGCGACGGTGACGGCTGGGTCCCAGGCATTCACGTTCGAGCCTGGTGAGCCAGGGACAAAGGTCGGCGCCTCGAAGGTGGCGCCACGGTCGGTCGACCGGGCGAACCCGATGCCGCGGCAGCCCATCCAGATCTCGTAAACGTAGCCGAACTCAGCGTCGGCTGCCTGCTCGACCTCGGCGTTCTGCCCGGGGCATGCGCTGACCTCGCTGATCGGCCCGACGGTGTAGGTGACGCCAGGCGCGAGCGCCGCCGCGGGTAATGCCAGCGCAAGCACCAGCCCGCCAAGCGCTGCCACGGTAATAAGGATCCGGCGCCCGCTGAGAAGACGTTTCATTTCATTCGCCGCTTCCACTCGATGCCATGCGCTCCGCTCAATGCGGTGCGCTTTCCGCTCGATGCCGTGCGCCAGGGTGGCACGCCGAGTGTCAGGTGGCGCAGCCGTTATGTATATTTAATGGCTTTGGGTTTTACCGGTGCAGTCAGGCGAGCAGCCGGCTGCCGTTGAAAATACCCAGCTCCTCGCGGTACAGCTCCAGCCCGACGCCGTTGGGGTCGCGGAAGTACATGCTGTCAAGGACGCCACGGTCGGGGCCGAGGTAATCAATGCCGGCCTGCTCAAGCTTCTTTTTCGCGGCATCGAATTGATCCGCGGATATCGAGATCGCGAGGTGCTGCACGCCGCCGATCGTCTCGGTGAACAGAGGATGGTCGTGGCCGGGGAAGTCGAAGAAACCGAGCAGGTTGTGGTTGCCGATGTCGAAGAAGAAGTGGCTGGAACCGGCATAGTCGCGGTTCTCGACGAGCTCGACGAGGGGGAATCCGAGGAACTCCTGGTAGAAGCGGATGGTCTCCTCGACGTCACGGCAGATCAGCGCGAGGTGGTGTACTCCTTGCACGGTGGTCGGCGGGCGCTGGTCGGCCGGCCGCAGGTAGCGCTGGCGTAGCTGCTCGCGGCGGGCACGGATGTCGGCAAGCTCCTGACCCTCTGGCTGTGGCATGTTGTGCCTCCCTGCCTCGTTGCTGAGCACAGCGTATTCCGCAGGTGAAGGCCTGCGCCGCTCAGGCTTGCAAGCGCGCGAGGATGATCGCCGCGGCAAGCAGCGGCACCGCCCATGACATCGCCCGCAGGGCGCCCTCCAGCGGCTCAAGCACCCTCGCCCGGTCGAGCGTGCCTCGCGTGCCGTCGCTGAACGTGATCACGCCGGACAGGTGGCGGGTCCGCCGCCGCACGGTGCGCGCGGGCGTGCTCAGGCAACGCTGCGCGTGCGAAAACGCCGCTGCCGCGAGCGTGGCCAACACCACTGCGGCCACTCCTGCGCCGGTCAGCGGCGGCGCCTGCGCCACATAGCCAACCGCGACGGGAAAGCCGCCCCACCCGGCAGCGAAGCCGAAGTCGTTGTGCAGCCGGCCGCCGAACAACTCGAGGTTGTAACCGAGCACCAGGCCCACGCCCACGACGATGAAGGGGATCAGCGCCGGGCCGCTCCGCGACACCGCGACGACGCCGAGGCCCACAGCGCCCGCGAGGGCTATGGTGGCGACCGCCCAGAGGGTTCGGTCGGAAATTGCGGTGCCCAGCGGCCGGCCGTGGAACTCGTCGAGGGCGTGCGCCGCGATTCCGACCGCGAGAAAGAACGCGACGGCCGTGACGGCGAGCGCGAGCCAGTTGAGGTGTGGCGCCAGGCCCGCGCCGATCACGGCGTAGGAGACGTGCCACACCGTGTAGGGCGGGTGCAGCAGCGTCCACCAGTCCGCCCGCCGCCCGCCCCGCCTGCCGTAGAACGCGGGCGGGAGCTCGCCGTCCGCTGTCTGCCTGGCGCTGGCGCTGGCGTCGTGCGCGCCCGCCATCGGCGCGGCCCCGTGTTCAGCCCCGCGTTCCGTACCGCGTTCTGTACCGCGCTCGGCCATTGGCCCGCCGCTTGGGTCAGCCATTGCCCTTGCGCCCCCACATGATCAGGCCACCGCCGAGGCTCATCCTGCGGACCCGCACGTCCTCGATCCCGGCCGCCCGCCACGCGTCCACCGTCCAGTCGATCGGATAGCGCCGGTAGTGCTCGCTGATCGAAGGTCCGAGGAACCGGCCCACCGCCGCCCATTCAGGCCCTCCGGTCAAGAAGCCCGCCGTCGGCAGCACCAGGCGGGTATACCCATTCCAGCTCAGCCGCCACACGGGGTTGGCAGGCACCGCGAACTCCAGGTTGGCCACCGCGCCGCCCGGACGCACGACCCGGCTGAGTTCGCGGAGCGTAGCTGCTGGGTCGTCCACATAGCGCAGCAGGTAGGTGAACGTCAGCGCGTCGAAGCAATGGTCGGGGAACGGCAGTTGCTCGGCCCGGCCCGCGACGAGGTTGATCCGCGAGGCCTTGCCACGCCGCGCGACCTGCTCTTTACCGCGGCGCAGCATCTGCTCGGTGATGTCCAGTCCGGCGACGGTCGCCCCGGAACGTTCGGCGAGCATGAGCGCCACGCCCGCCGTGCCTGTCGCCACATCGAGGATGCGGGCCGGAGCGCGGTCAAGCCCGAGCAGGCCGCTGACCATCGCCCGCCGCCAACGCCGGTTCTGGCCGAACGACAGAACCTCTGCGAGCAGGTCGTAGCGGGCGGGAAGGCCATCGAAAAGTTCGCGGGCGAGCGTGCCCGAGCCGCCGGACGGGCGTGCGGCGCCGGCCTCGCCGGACGGGTGTGCGTCGCCGGTGCCCGACGGGTGTGCGTTGCCGGCCTCGCCCGACCCGCCGGAAGGGCGTCGTTGGCTGAGCATCCTGGTCTCGTCTCCCTCGCCGGTGCGGCCTAGCACTGCGTCGCCCTTTTGCGGCCTCGCGCTGCGTCGCCCTTGAGGCCTGGCGGCGCGTCGCCCTCAGGCCCTGGCACGACGTCGCCGTTGAGGCGTGGCACCACTGTATTCGTCGCCCAGAAGCATGACTTCCAGCCCAACGCCCGGTCGTCTCCGTGACGGCAGCCGCTCTTGGGCTGGCGCTGGGGACCGATTACTTCATGAAGGATCTGTGGGCGCGCCGCACGACCGAGACCGCCGGCGTGATCAGCGCAAACGTGCCTTCGCACGGCGTGGCGTTGTACCGCCTCAGCCCTGACGCGAACCCCACAGCCGCGCCGCCGAACGCCACGATCGCATTGACCGGCCCGTCGAACATGACGCCCGGCCAGCCGGTCACCGCCACCGAGACCTTCGCAGACAACGGCGACCTCGCCGCGCTGCGCGTCAACCTCGGCCTGCGCGCGCCGTCTGGCTGGTCTGTGACGCCAACCTCGCCCACCTCGCCCACCTCGTTCGCCGCCGTCGAGACCGGGCAGACCGTGCGGGCAACCTTCGAGGTGCTCGCGCCGGCAGGACGCCGGGATGTTCATGGTCTCGCACACAACGGGCTCGCTCGCGGAGGTGACCTTCGCCGACTTCAGCGTCCAGTGAGTTCAGCCCGCCAGGACCGCTGGTAGCATCCATCCCCAAATCGGGATCAACTGGGGAGACATGGCGGCACAGCACTACGACTTCGTGATCGTCGGCGGCGGCTCGGCGGGAAGCGCTCTGGCGAACCGGCTCTCCGCCGATCCCGCCAACCGCGTGCTCGTGCTCGAGGCCGGGCGGCCCGATTACCGCTGGGACGTTTTCATCCACATGCCCGCCGCGCTGACCTTTCCGATCGGCAGCCGATTCTACGACTGGCGCTACGAGTCCGAGCCGGAGGAGCACCTGCGCGGCCGGCGCATCTACCACGCCCGCGGCAAGCTGCTCGGCGGCTCGAGCAGCATCAACGGGATGATCTTTCAGCGCGGCAACCCGATGGACTATGAGCGCTGGGCCGCGGACGCGGGAATGCGGGCCTGGGACTACGCGCACTGCCTGCCGTATTTCAAGCGGATGGAGACATGCCTGGCCGGGCCGGATCAGTTCCGCGGCGGCGATGGCCCGCTTGTGCTTGAGCGCGGACCTGCGACGAGCCCGCTGTTTCGCGCGTTCTTCGCGGCGGTGCAGCAGGCGGGCTACCCGCTCACCGACGATGTGAACGGTTTCCGCCAGGAGGGTTTCGCCGCCTTCGACCGCAACATCCACCGGGGCAGGCGGCTCAGCGCCGCACGCGCCTACCTGCACCCGGTCATGAGCCGCGCCAACCTCACTGTGGTGTGCCGCGCATTCGTCACAAAGATCGTGTTCGACCGCAAACGGGCCGTTGCGGTGGAGTTCACCCGCCACGGGTCGTCGGCGCGGCGGGTCCGCGCGGGCGAGATCATCCTGTGCGGCGGCGCGATCAACTCGCCACAGCTCCTGCAACTCTCCGGCGTGGGCAGCGCGGACCGGCTCGCGGCACTCGGCGTCGACGTGGTCGCCGACCTGCCGGGCGTCGGCGAAAACCTGCAGGACCACCTCGAGGTCTACGTGCAATACGCCTCGAAGCTGCCCGTCTCTGTGGCACCCGCGCTGAAATGGCGCAACCGCCCGGCGGTCGGCCTGCGCTGGCTCCTGCTGCGCGGCGGACCAGGGGCAACCAACCACTTCGAGGGGGGCGGCTTCGTCCGCGGCAACGACGAAGTCGCCTACCCGAACCTGATGTTCCACTTCCTGCCCATCGCCATCCGCTACGACGGCTCGTCCCCTGCCGGCGGCCACGGCTACCAGGTGCACATCGGGCCCATGTACTCGGACGCGCGCGGCTCGGTCCGCATCACTTCGCTCGATCCGGCGGCCCATCCAGCGCTGCGGTTCGGCTATGTGTCCACCGCGCAGGACCGGCGCGAATGGGTAGAGGCGATACGGATCGCCCGCCGGATCCTGAACCAGCCCGCATTCGAGGCGTTCAACGGCGGTGAACTCGCGCCGGGCGCCGAAGTGGCCACCGACGAGCAGATCCTCGACTGGGTCGCCAGCGACGCCGAGACGGCGCTGCATCCGTCCTGCACAGCCAAGATGGGCGCGGACGCCGTGTCGGTGACCGACCCCGCGAGCATGAAGATCCACGGACTGGAGGGCCTGCGCATCGTAGACGCGTCCGTGATGCCGTACATCACCAACGGCAACATCTACGCCCCGGTCATGATGATCGCAGAAAAGGCGGCCGACCTGATCCTGGGCAACACCCCGCTACCGCCCGTCGAGGTCGCGTTCTACCGCCACCAGGCAGGCGCGGCTCAGGGCGGCGACCCTACAAGCCCCCCGCCGGACGGCGAAGCGACCCCGCAGGTCTGACCCGCCCGCGCCACCCGCGTCGATCAGGCTTCCTAACGGCTGCCGCGGCGCGAACCACGGCTGCCACGCATCACCCCTTGCGGTCATCATCCGGGACTGCGCGCTGATGCCATCGCCGCGTACACATGACGGGGGAGGTCGCAGGCGCGAAGATGGCTGCCAGAGGTGGTGCAGATGGAACAAGCGAGCAGGGGCGATGCGCTTGTCCGTGCGACCTTCGCCGAACTGCTGCGCCAGCACAGAAGGCGCGAGCTGTTGTCGCAGGAGCTGCTGGCTGAGCGGGCTGGCCTGTCCGCACGGACGATCCGGAGCCTCGAAGACGGGCGGAATCGGCGTCCCCGCCCCTCATCCGTGCGGTTGCTGATCGGCGCGCTCGAGCTCAGCGAAGCGGAGCGCGCCAGCTTCCTCGCAGCCGCACGGCAAACGCGGCGGCCCGTCGAGGTCGACCGCCGCGCCGCGGCCCCGGCGGTGGGCGCCGTGACGGCGGTAGAAACGGTGAGTCAGCGGATCGGCTTCGGTGGCGGGTCGCCGTCACAGCTTCCCCCGGCCATCACGGACTTCGTCGGCCGAGCCGAGCTTATCGAGGGACTGCACGGCGCGCTGGCGGGGGAACGGACTGAACCTGTGCTCGGCATGCCGATTGCGATCGTGACGGGGCCGCCCGGTGTCGGGAAGACAGCACTTGCCTTGCAGGTCGCGCATCGGCTGCGCGGCGATTTTCCCGACGGGCAGCTTTGGGTGGACCTGCGGGGCGCTCAGCGCAGGCCACTCGATCCCGCCGAGGTGCTGGCAAGTTTCTTCGCGCGTTCGGCGTCGATGGGGCGGCGATCCCCGGCGGGACGGGGGAGCGCGCCGGGCTCTACCGCACCCTGCTCGCGGGCCGGAGTGTCCTGGTGGTGCTGGACAACGCAGCAGGTGAGGAACAGGTGCGGTCACTGCTGCCCGGTGACGGCGGCTGCGGGGCGCTGCTGACAAGCCGCGCGCCGCTTGCTGGGATCGAGGGCGCGCACATGATCGGCGTGGGGGTCCTGTCGGCTGCCCAGGGGATCGAGCTGTTGTCACGCATCGCAGGCCGCGACCGGGTGGCCGCAGACCCGCACGCGGCCGAGGCAATCGTCGCGTCCTGTGGTCGGCTCCCGTTGGCGCTTCGCGTCGCCGGCGCTCGCCTGGCCGGACGCCCATGGTGGTCGCTGGCGCAGCTTGGCGAGCGGCTCGCCGATGAGCACAAACGGCTGGATGAGCTGGTCGCCGGTGACCTAGCGGTGCGAGCAAGCCTCGCGCTCAGCTATCAAAGCCTCGCCGGCGACTCGCAGCGGCTTTTCCGCCTGCTCGCGTGCCTGGACGCGCCCAACGTGGGCGGCTGGGTCGCCGCCGCGCTGCTCGACACGGACCTGCCCGGTGCTGAGCGGCTGATGGAGGCGCTTGTCGACGTCCATCTGCTGGAGATCGCGGGTGAAGGCCCGCCCGGGTGGCTGCGCTACCGGTTCCACGACCTGGTAAGGGTGTTCGCCCGCGAGCGAGCGGCGGCAGCGCGCGAGCTGGGGGAGGAGCAGCCCGCCGCTCTGGGGCGCGCGCTGAGCGGCTGGCTCGCCCTGGCGGAGCAGGCCGACCGGCGGCTGCCGAGCAACGTATACGGTGTCGGCCACGGTCGCGCGCCGCGCTGGCGGCTGGCCGCCGCGACGACCGATTCGCTGCTCGCTGACCCGCTGGCCTGGCTCGACGCGGAGCGAGTGGCCCTGGTCGCCGTGGTCGGCCAGGCCGCAGACGCGGGGCTTGACGAGCTGGCCGCCGATCTCGCCGCTTCGCTTGTCAACTTCCTTGACCTGCGGCGCTATTTCGATGACTGGCAGCGCAGCCATGACGCGGCGCTTGCCGTCAGCCGTCGGCGCGGCAACCGCCGCGGCGAGGCGTCGCTGCTGCGCGGGCTCGGCTATCTCAGCCTGAACCGCAACAGCCTGGATGCCGCGATGAACTGCCTCGGCCGGGCGCACCGGATCCTCGGCCAGATCGGTGACCGCAGGGGCAAGGCGCAGGCGGTGGAGGGGATTGGCGTGCTCCACCGGCTGCAGGGCAGATACGCCGAGGCAGCTTCCTGCTACGACCAGGCCATGGCGGCGTTCCTCGACCTCGGCGACCGCCATGGCGAGGCCTGGACCCGCTTCGCGGTCGGCGTCCTGCACGACGAGCGGGGTGAGCTGGCGGCGGCCCTCGCCGAGCTCACCAGGGCACTTGAGCTGTTCGGTGAGCTTGGCGAGCTCCGCGGGGCGGCTTGGACACAGCGACGGCTGGGCGTCGTGTACAGCGCCCGAGGCGACCTGGACTGCGCCGCGGCCTGGCTGGAACGCGCGCTGGCAGGACTTCGCGGGCTCGGTGACCGCGCGGCCGAGGCATGCACCCTGCGATCACTGGGGGAACTGCACCTGCGCGGTGACGCGCGGGACAAGGCGCGGCGTCTGCTCCAGGACAGCCTTGCGATTGCGAGCGACCTGGATGACAGGTTCTTCGAAGCCCAGGTGCTCCGTAGCCTTGGGGATCTGCACCATCTCGAAGCCAACCAGGCCGAGGCCGCGCGCCGCCGCTGTGATGATTTCCTGCCTGTTCCGCAATGGCGGGAACGTGCGGCGAGGCCGGAAACCGGTGTCGGTTTGGCATGGGGGGCGAACTGCCGCGGTGCGGCCCTGCGGCGGAGAACTGTCCCGTCATGCGGCGCGAGGGCGGCGCTTTCATGATCGCGGTGGCTTTCCAGTCATAGTGACTGGCAGGTCACCGCGATCATGAAAGACATCCCAGGAGTACCTTTTCCGATCCTCATATGGGGGAAATTGTTCGCCGCGGCGAGGGCGATATTCGCGGTTACAGAGATTGAACCAACGACGTCTCCTCGGCCGGCACTTCAATCCCTGCTAACCCCGCTCGCGGGCCGGCACCACCAGGCCCGACTCGTAGGCGGCCACCACCGCCTGCGTCCGGTCGCGCAGCCCGAGCTTGCCGAGCACCCGGCTGATGTGCGTCTTGACAGTCTCCTCGGTCACCACCAGGCGGCCGGCGATCTCCGGGTTGGACAGGCCCGCGGCGACCAGCCTGAGCACCTCGGTCTCCCGCGGGGTCAGCGCGGCGAGCGCGGCGGGCGCCGCCGCGGCCGCCGGCGGGCGGATCCGGGCGAACTCGCTGATCAGGCGGCGGGTGACCGCCGGGGCGAGCAGCGCCTCGCCGGCCGCGACCACCCGGACCGCGTCGAAGAGGCGTTCGGCGGTGGCGTCCTTGAGCAGGAACCCGCTGGCGCCCGCCCGCAGCGCGTCGAAGACGTACTCGTCCAGGTCGAACGTGGTCAGGATCAGCACCCGTGGCGGGTTCTCGTCGGCCGCGAGCTGCCTGGTCGCCTCGATGCCGTCGATGCCCGGCATTCGCACGTCCATCAGCACCACGTCGGGCTTGAGCTCGCGGCAGGCGGCCACGGCCGCCGCACCGTCCGACGCGGTGCCGAGCACGGTGAAGTCCGGCTGGGTGTCGAGCAGCGCCGCGAACCCGGCCCGCACCACCTCATGGTCATCCGCCACCACGATGCCGGTCATGCGATCTCCGGTTTCGCCGGCAAGTCAGCGGCGACGAAGAACCCGCCGCCCGCAGCGGCGCCTGTCCGCAGCGAGCCGCCGACAGCCAGGGCTCGCTCGTGCATCCCGAGCAGGCCGTGCCCGCCGCCCGGCGTCTCGGCCGGGGCCTGGCCATCGGCGGCCGGCGACCGCGCGGGGCCCGGGCCGTTGTCGCGGATCCGCAGGTGCAGCGCGTTGTCGTCGTAGCGGAACTCGACGTCGACCGCGGCGCCTGGCGCGTGCCGCCGCGCGTTCGTGAGCGCTTCCTGAACGATCCGGTACGCGGCGAGCTCGACGCCCGGGTCGAACTCAGCGACCGGGCCGGAGACGATGAGCCGGGCGGCAGCGCCCGAGGCCTCTCGCGCCGCGTCGATCAGCTCAGCGAGCTGCGGCAGCCCTGGCTGCGGGTGCCGGTCGGCGACCGTCGCGCCGGCGTC
>WNFX01005403.1_pt1 | contig 12323 bp, 10 predicted proteins | sample 5400111 | NCBI WGS metagenome assembly WNFX01 (sample SAMN13153363, study PRJNA577476) | soil metagenome | isolation source: 40 cm soil or saprolite under grassland replicate 1 | place: USA:California | collected 2016-06-15
AACCGCTTCGACGATCACCGCACCTCGGCGCCCTTGGTACACCATCCTCTACGTTCAAGTTCTGATTGCGATTGCTGTCGGCATTCTCATCGGTCGCTACTTTCCGCACACCGGCGTCGCGCTCAAGCCGCTCGGCGACGGCTTCATCTCGCATCCGATCGCCGTCGGCGAGGAGCTCGAGGAAGAGCCGGTGTAGGGATCGCGCAGTGAATCTGCGAGGCACGTCATGGCATCAAGCCCGGTAACAATGGTCAACGTCCGCTATATGGTCGACGATGTCGAGGCCGCCGTCGCGTGGTACACCAAGCATCTCGGCTTCACGCTCCTCTCTAACGCCGCCCCGGCTTTTGCCGACGTTACGCTAGGCTCGCTACGGCTCTTGCTTAGTGGGCCGACGAGCTCCGCCGGGCGAGCGATGCCCGACGGCGAGCGCCCCGGTCCTGGCGGCTGGAACCGCATTCACATGATCGTGGACGACATTTCCGCCGAGGTCACACGACTGCGCGCCGCCGGCGTCGAGTTCCGCAACGACATCGTGACCGGGCCGGGCGGATCTCAGGTCCTGCTGAAGGACCCCGCCGGCAATCTCGTGGAGCTGTTTCAGCCGGCCCAGCGCTGATCGCGTTGGTGCCGATTATGGCGAAGACGTGAGCATCATGCATGCAATCGACAGAATGAGCGCGGGCGGCATAACCAGAAATCCCAGACGCAGGAACGTCAACAGCGTCACCTCCTGGCGCTCGCGGCGCAGCGCGGTCAACCAGAGAATGGTTGCGAGCGAGCCGGTGACGGACAAATTCGGCCCGAGATCCACGCCAATCAGCACAGCACCGGAGACCTGGGCAGGGACATGATCGGCGGCAAGAACCGAACCGGCGACCAGCCCGGCCGGAAGATTGTTGGCGAGGTTGCCGATGATCGCGACGAGGATGCCCGCCGCCCAGGCGGTGCCGTGCGCCGAGCTGGCCATGGCCTCGCGTAACAGATCGTTCAGTATTCGAATGACCCCGGTGCGATCGAGCGCTTCCACGAGCACGAAGAGGCCGGCCACCAGCGGCAACACCTCCCAGGACATATTGCGAAGGATGGGCCAAGGCGATTGTCGATTGAGCGCGATGATTGCTGCCGCAGTGACGCCGGCGCAGATGAAAGTCGGCCATCCGAGCGCGACATCGAACGCCGAGCACAAGAGCAGGCACGCGCCCACCGCCAAGATGCCGCCGGCGGCCATCTGCCCGCCTCGCCGCAGCGGCGGGCGCGCGACATTGCGCGCGATCTGCTCGGCGGCAAGCGTGCGCTGCTGGGTGAGACGAAGCATGAGATAGGTCGCGCCGATTGCGACGAGGGACGCCGGTCCGAATCGAGCGAGCCATGCAAGCAGCGACGGCATGTGGCTGCCGAAGACAACGAGGTTGGCCGGATTCGAGATGGGCAGCGCGAAGCTCGCGGCATTGGCGATGAACGCGCAGATCAAAAGATAGGGCAGCGGTGAGGCGCCGGCAGCGCGCGTGGCGGCATAGACCGCCGGCGTGAGCACGACCGCCGTGGCATCGTTCGAAAGCAACACCGTCACCACGGAGCCGACGGCGTAAACCAGTGTGAACAGGCGTTGCGGCGATCCGCGCGCGAGCGCGACGGCGACGGCAGCGAGCCAATCGAACAGGCCTTCCACGCGCGCGAGCTCCGCGAGCAGCATCATGCCGGCGAGAAAGAGATAGACATCGAGCCCGCGCCCAATCCCGGCGAGCGCGTCGGTCCATGACAAAAGCCCGCAGACGACCAGCGCCACCGCGCCGACCACGACCCACACCGCCTCGGGCAGGCGCCACGGGCGAATGATGACACCGCCCGTGGCCAGTGCGGTGATGCCCCACGTCGCAGCAGCGCTTGCGTTGAATATCGACACGGTGCGGCTCTCTCATTGCGTGGTTCCAACGCCGCCGGTCGCGAGACGGTCGTCTCGTCGTCAGCGCGCGAAACGCGCACTCTCGACCCATAGTTATGAATTGTATGGAGCAGTTTCGATTGCGACTTCGATATACCTTGGTTTCGGGCCAACGAACGTCAGCGTAAACGGTGCGTTAAAAAGACATCACTTTTTCCCAAAGAAGAATCCGGGCCGCGAATTCATTTGACGTGTGATCCAAATGTCACGGACTCCGCGGCGACGCGGGAGTAGAAGAGCGCGGGGCGATGGAAAGTGAATCGCGATAGGGGATGTACGATGTACAAGCGATCATTTGCCACTGCTGCACGTATGACATGTGCTGCCGCCACGCTCGCGGCGCTCGCGGGTACCGCGACCGCCGCCGACCTTGGGAGGAGAGCGCCAGCTCCATACCAGCCTGCGCCACCTCCGCCTCCGGTCTTTACTTGGACCGGCTGCTACATCGGCGGCAACATCGGCGGGGGCTGGGCTTCGAAGAGCTCAACCGACGTTGCCGGCGCGGTGACCGGCGTGGCCGGGGCCGATCTCGGCTCGCATACTGCGGACGGGTTCATCGGCGGCGGCCAAGTCGGCTGCGATTATCAAGCCGGGTTCTGGGTCGTGGGCGTCCAAGGCATGTTCGAAGGCTCGAACATGAAGGGGAGCAACACCGATCCCTCGGGGCTGTTCGCTGTCAATACGAGCATCCCCTGGTTCGCCACGGTCACAGGGCGCATCGGCTTTACCGCTTCTCCCGCGGTGCTGGTTTATGCCAAGGGCGGCGGGGCTTGGGTGCGCGACGACTACACGCTCAGCAGCGTCGCCGGCACCACGCTGGCAACGGCGAATCCCACGCCATCGGGATGGACCGTAGGCGGCGGGGTCGAGTGGTCCTTCGCCGGCAACTGGTCGGCCTTCGCCGAATACAATTATCTCGATTTCGGCACGCCGGGCGTGACCTTCACGCCCGCCGCGGCCGGGCCGACGTTCCCTATCAATATCAAGCAGAACATCAATAGTTTCATGGTGGGACTCAACTATCGCTTCAGCGCCGTCGGCTACTGATGGCTCGAGCGATCGGGATCGGGATCGATCGAGCTGTTGCGAAGAGCCCCGGGGTAACCCGGGGCTCTTTGGTTCTGCACGAGGGGTCGGATTAGAGCGCGTAGTGCGAACTGCCTTCAGCGCAAACAGGATAGACGAACATGCTTCAACCGCTCGCGACCGGCTCCGGCGCGGCGAGGAAATTGCGCATCGCGTACCACAGCAGGTGCCGGTTGTTGCTGTATCCCGGGCTGTGCGCGGTGTGCGGCAGGATCACGAATTGGCGGTCACCGTTGGGCAGTTGCTGGAAGAAGTCGAGGAGATCCTCCGTGGTGGAATTGCCGTCGTGCACGCCGCGGATCATGAGCACGGGCGAGAGCACTTTCTTGGGATCGACTAGCGGCAGATTGGCGGCCATGTCGAGATAGGTGCCGGTCGGGACCTGATCGCCGAACTTGAGCTCGACGGCGATGATGGCTTCGGGCACGGCCATGTCGTAGCTCGAGGCGAAGCCGTCGCGGGTGAAGATGGAGCGGATCATGGCCGCGTCGCGCTTGCGGCGATTATTGTTGCGATAGAACTCGATCTGTTGCTGGCGCCTGCCGATCTCCGGCGCGGCGGTGCCTTTATAAGTGAAGGCGACGAGCACCAGCCGGTCCACCCGCGCAGGCTCAACCTGCGCGAAAGCGCCGGCGCGGATGGCCCCCGAGGAGGTGCCGTAGAAATGCATCTTTGCCTGACCGGTTTCGCGCGCCACCACCGGGATGGCGGCTTTGAGATCCTCGACGCTGCTCGCGATGTCGGAGTTGTTGCCCGAACTGCCGGAGTACCCGTAGCCGTCGTGATCCATGGTCCAAACGTCGTAGCCGTAGCGCGCAAACACGTTCATGAGCGAGTACTCGCCCTTGCCCGGTACGGTGAGATCGTATGACGAGCGTGCGGAGTTCGACGAGCCGTGCACGAGGAAGAGAACCGGAAGCGCGGTCTCGCCCGGCGTTGGCGCGCCGATGCGCTTGCGCCAGAGGTTGAGCGCAACCTCGCCCTTCTTGGCCCAGTATTCCGCGCTCCAGATCGCGCCTTCGCTCGGTTGCGCAATGCCGGCACCGGTCCCCTGCGCCTGCGCCGGGAAGGCGGACACGAGTCCCGCCCCGAGGCCGAGGCTTGCTCCTTTGAGGATGGTGCGCCGCGCAAGCGGCTGCGCGGGCGGCAGCGGACTGTCGGTCATGGCGTCCTCCGATTTCGGCGCGAGCTGCGGCGCCGTTCTCGAGCCGGTTTTCCGATGATCCTATCAGACCGGCGAGGCGGCCGGCAGATGGCCGGAGCGGCATGCCGATCCGCGGGCGACGCTGTTGCAACGCAAGCTCTCGCCCGTTCCTCCACGTTTTGCTAGTCCTTGCCCACCATCGGCTCGAACCGTCAGAGGATGGCGTGGCAAGGCGGGATTGGAAATCGGACATTGCAACGACGATATGGTGGGGATGCGCAGGTTCCCGGAACATCGCCTGACGGTCGACCGATGACGCCGAGACCACAGGATCGTCAAAGCAGAGTGCTCGATGCGCTGCATCGGGCCGCGGTGTTCTGTGACCAAAGGATCGGCTGGAACCGGATCGGGGTCGTGCTCAGCCTCGCGATCATCATGGTCGCGGCCGTGGTGCTTTATCGCATCTTGCTCACGATCGACGCGAGCGAGGTCGTGCAGGCCCTGCTCACCGCCGACCTGCGCAATGTCGCGCTTGCCGCTTTGTTCGTTGCCGGCGGATATTTCACCCTGACGTTCTACGATCTCTTCGCGCTGCGCACGATCGGCCGCAACGACGTGCCGTATTGGGCGGCCGCGCTCGCGGCCTTCACCAGCTATTCGGTCGGCCACAATGTGGGCGCAAGCGTGTTCACCGGCGGGGCGGTGCGCTACCGCATCTATTCGGCTTGGGGGTTGACCGCCGTCGAGGTCGCGAAAATCTGCTTCGTAGCCGGGCTCACCTTCTGGCTCGGGAACGCCACCGTGCTCGGGCTTGGCATCGCCTATGCGCCGCTTGCCGCCACGGCCATCGATCAGTTGCCGGCGTGGCTCAACCGCGCCGGGGCGATCCTGATTTTGGTCGTGCTGGCGGTCTACGTCAGCTGGGTGTGGCGGCGCCCGCGCGTGGTGGGCCGGGAAAACTGGTGCGTCAACTTGCCCGGCGGCCCGCTGACCCTGCTGCAGATCGGCATCGGTATCATCGATCTCGGCTTCTGTGCGCTGGCGATGTACATGCTGGTGCCGGCCGAGCCCAATATCGGCTTCGTGACGCTGGCCGTGATTTTCGTCTCCGCCACGCTGCTCGGCTTTGCAAGCCATGCGCCGGGAGGGATCGGCGTCTTCGACGCCGCCATGCTGGTGGCGCTGTGGCAGTTCGACAAGGAAGACGTGCTCGCGGGGGTCCTGCTGTTTCGGCTGCTCTACTACATCATCCCATTCGCACTTTCGCTTCTGATTCTCGGCGGGCGCGAGCTCTTTCTCGCGGTCCGCGGCGCCTCTCCGCCGCCCCTCGAGCCGCTTCCTTCGCTGGCCCCGACCGAGGTGGGCACGTCGCCCGACGCGAGGCGGGAGTAGGCGTAGGCGTCCGGATGAAATTCACGTAGATGTCACATCAGCGGTAGGTGCCCTGGGGTGGTATTGACTCGGTCAGGCGCCGCCGCAGTAATGGTCAGCGTTGGTCCACCAATTCTGCTCACGATGAAATCGGAACGGGCTGCTGGCCGTCTGCGCTCTCTGCCACGCGTGCGAATGTGTCGCACCTGGCTGATGATCGCCTTCCTTCTCGTCGGGCCGTGCATGCTCCCGGCGCCAGGCACGGCCGCCGACGGCGAGCCGTCAGGGGACACGCGGCTGGTCGCGCCTGCCGATCCGGCCCAACCCTCGTTCTCGCTGCCGAGCCTCGACGGCCCCGCGCGCGAGCTTGCGCAGCTTCGCGGTCAGGTGGTGCTCCTGCATTTCTTCGCGACCTGGTGCGAGCCATGCCGGGCGGAAATGGCGAGCTTGCGAGCACTCAAGTCCCGACTCGACGGGGTGCCCTTTGCCATCGTGCCCATCAGCGTGGCCGAGGCGGACGGGGCGGTGCGCCGGTTCTTCGCCGGCGAGTCGTTGCCGTTTGCGATTTTGCTCGATCGCGACCGCGCGGTCGCGCGCGCCTGGAATGTTCAAACGCTGCCTTCGACCGTCGTCCTCGATCGCACCTTGAAGCCTCGCTTCATCGCCGAAGGCGACGTGGACTGGGCACGGCCCGACGTGACGAAGACACTCGCGGATCTGCTCATGGAGGTGCCGGGCTGAAGATGCCGGCAGTGAATCCTGAAAACGCGTCTCGAACACGGAGAAATGGCCATGAAGAGAAGAGAATTTTTGCGCGGCGGCGCAGCACTCACGGCTGTTGCGGCGTTGCCGCACAGCGCTTTGGCCCAAACGCCATTCGCGCCCAGGCCGGACGCTTGGCGCAAGTTCGAGGTCACCACTCGCGTCGAGATCGTCAAGCCGGCGGGGAAGATGCAAGTATGGTTGCCATTGCCGGCGGTTGCCGAGCCCGGCTGGATTGAACCGCTCGGCAACGAATGGACGAGCAACGGGCAGTCGGCGCAGCTCAAGCGCGATACGAAATACGGGGCGCAGATGCTGCACGTCGAATGGGCGGACGGCGAGCGGACCCCCGTCGTGCAGGTCGTCAGCCGCATTGCGACGCGCGATCGCGCGGTCGATCTCTCCAAGCGCGGCAGCGTGGCGTCGCTCTCGGCCGATGAGCGCAAACTCTATACCGCCTCGACCGATCTGATGCCGACGGACGGCATCGTCAAAGCGACCGCCGACAACATCGTGGGCTGGACCTTCAGCGATGTCGAAAAGGCGCGGCGTATCTACGAGTGGATTGTCGATAACACGTTCCGCGATCCGAAGACGCGCGGCTGCGGCATCGGCGACATTGCCTCAATGTTGAAGACCGGCGATTTCGGCGGCAAGTGCGCGGACTTGAACGCGCTCTATGTCGGGCTGGCGCGCGCGGTCGGACTGCCCGCACGCGACGTCTACGGCATCCGTATTGCGCCATCGCGCTTTGGCTACAAGAGCCTGGGAGCAGGCAGCGAGATCGTCAGCAAGGCGCAGCACTGTCGCGCCGAGGTTTACCTCAGCGGATTCGGCTGGGTCCCCGTCGATCCGGCGGACGTGCGCAAGGTGGTGCTGGAAGAGCCGCCTGGCCAGCTCGCGCTAGACGATCCCAAGGTCGTGGCGGCGCGCAAGACGCTGTTCGGCGCTTGGGAGATGAATTGGCTCGCCTACAACTTCGCCCACGATGTCGAGCTGCCCGGCTCGTCGGGCCCCAAGCTGGGCTTCCTCATGTACCCGCAGGCGGAGGTGAACGGCGAGCGGCTCGACTCGCTCGATCCCGACACTTTCAAATACGAGATCAAGGCCAAGGAGATCCCGGCATAGCAAGGGATCGCCGTCGGGTAGGGTGAGCGCAAGAGAGCCCATGCTGCGGGCTCTCGTCCACTACACATCCGGCCAATTCGAATTGTCGTAAACTGCTCCTGACTGGGGAGGCGGCTAAAATGCGACGCGATCTATTGAAGCTGCGCGCCGGTCGAGCGGTCGCGTTACACCTCGGTTTATGTCTAGCCTTTCTGCTGTGGCCCGCCGTTGTCCGCGCGCAATCCGTTGCCTTCATCAATCCTGGAAAGTCAGACGAAATCTATTGGGTGACTGCGAGCCAAGCCATGGAAGCCGCTGCCAAGAGCCTCGGCATGAATTTCGAGGTGCAGTACGCTCAGCGCGAACCTCTGAAGACGCTCGAGATTGCCCGGGAACTGGCAGCCCGTCCCGCCGGCAAGCGGCCGGAATATATCGTGATCACGGACGATTATGCCGTGGCCGACCAACTTTTGAAGATCATCGACCCTGCCGGCGTGCAGACGTTTCTCGCCTACAGCTCCATTCCCGCCGACCAGCGCGGCGGCACTGGATCGCCGCGCGGCAAGTACAAAGGCTGGCTGGGCTCGCTGGAGCCGCGGGCGGAGGAGGCGGGTTATCTCACCGCACGCGCGCTCATTGAGCGCGGCAAGAAAGAAAAGGCATTTGCACCCGACGGCAAGCTTCACATGCTGGCAATCGCCGGCGATCGTTCCACGCCCTCGTCGATCAATCGCAATCAGGGCATGCGCCGCGCAGTCGCCGAAGCTCCAATGGTCGTTCTCGAACAGGAGGTTTATGCGGCTTGGAACCGCGAACTAGCCGCCCAGCATGCCGATTCGCTCTATCGGCGCTATCCTGACGTCAAACTTATCTGGGCGGGCAACGATTTAATGGCATTCGGAGCGATGACCGCGTGGGAAAAGCGCGGCGGTAAGCCCGGCATCGACGCGTGGTTCAGCGGCATCAACACCTCGACCGAGGCGCTCGAAGCAATCAAATCCGGACGCCTCACCTCCCTTGCCGGCGGCCACTTCATCACCGGCGCGTGGTCATTGGTGATGATTTACGATTATCACCATGGCCGCGACTTCGCCGAGGAAGGGCTCGAGCTGCGGCGGCCGATGTTCGCGGAGTTCACCCCGCAGTTGGCCGACCGATACATCGAGCGATTTGGCAGCGGCTTCGATGGCGTCGACTTTAGCCGCTACAGCAAGGTGAGGAATCCGAAGCTCAAGCGCTACAACTTCGGTTTTGCGCAACTCCTCGAACCCCAATCCTAAAACGCGCGCGACGTGTGGAAGCGGCGGCGCCGCTTCCACACGTCATCACCGGTAGCTTCAGCGATAGACGGCCGGCGGCACCGCAGGCCTGCCGTAGTAAGACGGCGTCGGGTTGAACATCGACTGGAACATGGAGCCGCTGCGCGCAGCGGGCACGGCGGGAGCAGGCGGTGCGGCCCTGCGCTGGGTCGACGCCACGAGCTCATGCTCGCGCTTGCGCTCGGGCGGAGTCTCGATGCCGCCGCGGCCGCTCTTGATCGCCGCGAGCGTGCGGCTGTCGAGATTGTAGACGTCGCGCCGCATTTGCAGCTTGCCCGCGCTGTCGACGAAAGCGGTCTGGTAGGTCAGGTGGACCCAGATCGGCGTCGGCTGCAGTTGCAGGTTCTGCTCGGAGCTGCCGAACATCCGGGTGATCCGCTCCGCCGTCCAATGCTCCTGCGGGCGCGCGATCTTGAGGAGGACCTCGGCATATTTGGCCGGATCCTGCACGCGCATGCAGCCATGGCTGTAAGCGCGCACCTCATGGGCGAAATAGTACTTGTCCGGGGTGTCGTGCTGATAGACCAGGAACCGATTGGGGAAGTTGAACCGAATCCGTCCCAGCGCATTGCCAGGGCCTGGCGGCTGGGAGATATGCACGCCGCCGCCGCTGTAGCTCACGCGCAGCCCCATGCGGGAGAGCACGGTGGGGTCTTGCGCAAGCGCCGGCAGATATTCGTTGTGCACGATCGAGGGCGGCACGTTCCACGTCGGATTGACGGTGATGTGCTTCATCGTCTCGCTCAGCAACGGCGTCGGCATGCTGGGCTTGCCGATGACGATGCGGGTGGTCCACACCTGCCTGCCCTCATGCATCACCCTGAGCGTGAAGTCGGGCTGATTGACGACCACATGCGCCGTGCCGAGATCGCGCGCGTACCAGCGCCAACGTTCCATATTGGCGATGATCGTCTCGATCTGCCGGGAGGCGTCGCCTTTCTTGGCGCCTGAAGCGCCGCGTAGCTCCGCGAGCATCGCCTTGAGCTTTTTATATTCTTCGTGCCGCGGGCTGAATGCGTCGAGCGCTTTGTCCGCATCCTGCGTCGCCACTATGGCGTTGAGGATGTCGGCCGGTTCGGGCGCCGGCTGCGGCAGCTCGATGTTGCGGCTCACCCGAGTGTAGGGGAAGCGCCCGGCCTGCACGTGCCGTGCATAGGTGAGCACCGTCTGCGTGAGCTTGAGATCGGCTTCCGCGAGTGCGTCCGATCCCAACCCGGCAAAATTCGGCATCTTGTAGTCGCCGACTTCGAGCCCGTCGGCATCGGCGTTCTTCAAACGCGCGATCGCAGAGGTGGCGCGAGCGTTCGCGACACCCTGGTCGAGCCAAAGCGGCGCATAGCTGCGGCTCTGATAGAACGCCTCGGCCGCGGCGCGCTCTTTCTTGTTGGCAAAGATCCGGTCCGATGTGCCGGCGAAGAAGTCGCGAATCTTTTCCGCAACTGCGCGGTCGGCAGGATCGAGCGATGCCATCGGGTCGGGCGGGGCTGCCTGCTCCGCCGTAACCGTCAACTCCGTCGCGGCCGCCGGTTCGGTAGTGGCGGCCGTAGGTTCGGTGGTAGCCGCCGTCTCGGTCACTGCTGGATTAGGAGCAGAAGCTTCGGTTGAGGCCTGCTCGGCAGGCGATGCAGCGGCCGGCGCGGGGGCCATTTTGTTGCTCCCGTCCAGCGCGAGTCCGCCCAGCGGGACGGCGGCGAGGATGAGGGCCAGGGCCGTGCCTGCCAGAATATGGTAGCGAAGGCGAGTCATGAGAGATTCTCCCCAAGGGTGCTTGCCCGCGTGCGGGCGCGACGGAGGCGTGCGGGAAGCGGGACAACGCGCACTGCCGCCACGCAACGGCGCAAGTTGCCGTCGGCGAGGCCGCAACCGCGGTTAGAGCCCGCTGTGGATGTGCATGAAGCCCCCCTGTTCCCATCGACTGCCACCCAAGCCGGCGCGTCGCCGGAGGTGGCTCCCGACTATTGGTCGCGCTGGGGGGTCAATTGGTTCAAAGGGGGGGAGATCGGCGGCTGGCGACGCCAGGATTCGTTAACGGTCTCTTTAACTGCCTTGTCGGGCCCGAGCGGTCCGGGTGCGAGCGACCGCCGTTTGCTTGGAGGTATTCCCAGAGGCCAATGTCTGAGGCGCTTACTTCCTTGCGAGTTGGCCTCATCTCGTGGAAAGCTGAGCAATCCAAGCAACGGAGGGCTCGCCGATGGAGATCATCCCGCTGGGTCCGGGCTTTGCCGCCGAGTTGCGCGGCATCACGCTTGCCGAGGTCGCGGCCGACGACGCCGCATACCAAGCGACGCGCGCGGCGTTCGAGGAGCATTCGGTCATCGTCTTTCGCGGCCAGGAGGTGACCGACGAGGTGCAGCTCGCCTTCTCGCGCCGCTTCGGGCCGCTCGAAGTGACCAAGGTCGGCTCGCTGGGCGCAGGCACCAATCTCGTGATCCTCAGCACCATCGACGAGAACGGCAAGGTCGTACCGGCCGATCACCGGCTGGCGTTACGCAACAAGGCGAACCAGCTCTGGCACACCGACAGCACATTCAAACGCGTGCCGGCGCTCGCCTCGGTGCTCTCGGCGCGCGTCATCCCGGCGCGCGGCGGCGAGACCGAATACGTCTCGACCCGCCTCGCCTGGGAGCGGCTCGAGGAGGCGCTGCGCAAGCGGCTCGAGAAGTCCTTCGCCTGGCATGACTACGCCCATTCGCGTGGCAAGATCGCGCCCGACCTGGCGAGCACGGAGGAGCGTGCGGCGCTGCCGCCGCAATGCTGGCGCATGGTGTGGAGGAATCCGGTGAACGGCCGCAGCGCGCTCTACCTTGCCTCGCATGCCTATGCGATCGAGGGCATGGAGCAAACGGCGGCGCAAAAGCTCCTCGCCGAGCTGATGGATGCCGCAACCGCACCTGGGCTGAGCTACGTGCACGCCTGGCGCAAGGGCGACGTTGTCATGTGGGATAACCGCGCCACCATGCATCGTGGTCGTCCGTGGCCCGCACACGAGGCGCGGCTCATGGTGCGCACCACCATCTCTGCGACCGAGGCCGACGGGCTCGAGAGCGTTCGCCCGCCCTCACGGCAGGCGGCGGAATAGTGTCGTCCGCCGCCAGTGGAATGTTGGCCGCCGAACACGACGGCCAGGTGAGGCAGGAATGAGCTGGTCCGGCCGCCTGCTCCACATTCATATCGCGAAGAGAGCATCGCTCGCGATGGAGGAGCTCGAGCAAGCCAAGCTTGTCGCCGGCCGCGGCATTGAAGGCGATCGCTATTTCAACGGCACCGGCACCTACTCGCCAAAACCCGATGCGCGCGAGGTGACGCTGATCGAAATGGAAGTGCTCGAGGCAATCGCGCGGGGTGATCCGCCGGCTCCCGGCAAGCAAGTCGAGCTTGCGCCCGCAGAGCACCGCCGCAATCTCACGACGGGCGGGGTGCCGCTGGGCCACCTCGTTGGCAAGCGCTTCAAGGTCGGCGAAGTGGTGCTGACCGGCGGACGGCTCAACTTCCCCTGCAGGTACCTCGAGAAGCTGCTGGGACGCCCGGTTTACACCCCGCTGCTCAACCGCTCCGGGCTCAATTGCCGCATCGAAGTGGGCGGCATCAT
>WNFX01013864.1_pt1 | contig 12319 bp, 7 predicted proteins | sample 5400111 | NCBI WGS metagenome assembly WNFX01 (sample SAMN13153363, study PRJNA577476) | soil metagenome | isolation source: 40 cm soil or saprolite under grassland replicate 1 | place: USA:California | collected 2016-06-15
CTTCACATCGCGATGAACCAGTTTCTGGCTGTGAGCATAGTGCAACGCATCAGCAGTCTGCTTAACCGTGGAGACAACCAGCAGCGAGCGGAACTTGCTTTCCTCTTGTATAGAACTGCCGTAAGGTTCCATTCGGCGCGTAGCTCATGATGAGGTAGGGTGTTTTTCCATCCAAGCCAAAATCCAGGACACGTACAATATGAGGATGTTCCAACCGCGCAATGATACGAGCCTCGGCGCGGAACTGATCCACATCATCACTTGCAAGCTGCGTGTGTAGGATTTTAATGGCCGCCTCGGTACCTAGATGCAGGTGCTCTCCCAGGTACACCTCGGCAAATCCCCCTCTCCCAGCAATCGAATAATGCGATAGTTGCCAATTTGTTGTCCTACTCGATCTGCCATTTACGCTTCTCTTTCCTGAAATTATGACCGTTCTGCTGACATAAGACACATGCCCGAGGAGCATATTGATTGCATATTGAAAAACATAAGAGATATTTCTCGTGCAATTATATCACACCTTTATGTAAAAACGAAGCTAGAATTAGAAGTGATACCCATATTTTAAGAATCATGTACAGTTTATGTAGTAGGTGGTGCTTTGGGCTGTGTAGCGAAAAAGGCAAGGATGCGGTAAACTCGAGGTATTCTGAGAACCGAGAGGGACTGATTTCATGGATACCTCAAAACTGTTTCAATGGCGTACTCTATCTAGGTACGGTGGCAGATTCTGTTGACAGAATCTCTCTCGTATCAACTTAATCCACAGTTGAGCCAGCGCGAATCAAGCTGATAGGAGAGGTCCTTTTGCGTCAGGAGCTTCGATGCCCTTTGTTGTAAATCGTATGATTCAGTGGCTGTGCCCACGGGTTGCGCAACGAGATGTGCTATCACATGAAATGGCTCTAGACCGTACGCTCGTTACACATTCCATGGGAAGAATCAGGTGGTTTATTGTTTTCCAGGTAATAAGCCAAGCTCTTGCATAATTTTCAGTAAGTTCTCGTGAGTGAGGTAAAAGGCAATCTTGGGTGAATCATCTTTGATGAACAAAATATAGGTGGAATAAGATGTAATATCTATTGGTGGTAGAGCCACACTAACTGGTGAAAAAGTCAGAGTCCATTGGCATACTGTAGCCTATGCAAACAAGCTCAGAGCCGATGGACACGTCGAAACAATTTTGCCAGAACTCGGCGTGTTGCGTAAGAGGCAAAATGGGAGAGGGCAACATCACCATCCATGATCGCAAGCGGCACCGCTATCGGTGTAAGAGCTGCAAACAGACGTTTCGTGCGAGACGTGGAACCATGCGTGAGCGACTAGCAAGCCTGACCCGCAAATGTCGGCACGCAGCTTCGCGCCTGCAAGCTTTGCACACGGGCATGTCCCTGATTGGCTGCACGTACAATTTCTGTTTTGCCCATCACGAATTGAGTAAAGCCAAGCTCTGGGGACGGGCTTGTACCCCTGCGATGGCCAGTGGCTTGACCGATCATGTCTGGAGTGTGTGCGAAGTGTGACGCTACAAAGTCGCGCCGTCGCCGTGGATCGAACCGAAACGACGTGGACGACCAAAAAAGCAGGCAGAGCAAACCGTCATACCAACCCAATGTCAGAAGACCCAACCACTCTTTCGGCCTTTGGTTCGTCTTCGTAAGGGGGTTTTATGCTTAACCACCAGTTAGTGCGGCTCTACCAATACATTAGACTGGCGTATGTTTGTTTCTATCATAATGTAGTAAAGTGATTTGCTGGATATCTATCTCCCTACGTGTTAGCTCCCTTTGAACGCCTAGGCTGACTTTTCTTGGTACGAACCATCATTGCTGCTTCACCAATATTCTGTGACCAGGTCTTTTGTTTCTCTCGAATTTTATCTACCTCATCAGCCTCCAATACCTGCTGGTAAATTGCTAGGGCTTGCAAATAGAGTTCTTCAGAATTAGCATTGTTTGCGAAGAGGTGCAAGTAATGTGCGAGTTGATGGAGTAATTGTGCCGCTTCCTCAAATACGAATTTCCATTGATCGATGTGCTCTACGCAGATATGGGCGTGTAGAAGACATCTTTTACAAAGTTTTTGCGTCTTCAAATCAATCTCGGGAAATGTCCGATTGACAGCTCGTACTACTCGCTCTGCCCAGTGGTATTGTGTGTTCTCATCCATTCCGTCCCTCAACACAACCTGTACCAAACGATTGATAAAGAGCAGTTTAGCTTGTGAGTTGCGACTCATAAGAGAGAACCGGCGGAGTACTTCAATTGTTGCTTCCAATTGATAGCGATTAGAGGCAATAGACTGCAGAATAGGACCAAGGTCAGGTGCGCCTACAGTGATGATTTCTTGGGGAATCCTATCATAGTACAGGAAGGCACAGAGGTGCAGCAGTTCGGCAGCGGCACGATTAATCTGTCCTACTCGCTCGAAGTCATTTATCCAGGTTGCAGCCACAGGGTCAGGATGCTCAGGAACTACCCCGCCACGCTCCCTTAAGAGATTGATGAGTTGTTTACTGGCGCAAATTTCTAGACAATCCGCTAAATTACAGCTTGCGCCTTCAATAAAAGCTCCGACTTGATCAAGCGCGAGAGGAAGTCCATCCAGAATTCTCACGATTTCTTTAGTGAGTTTAAAAGAAAGAGTAGAAGTCTTGGGAGGAGCAATTTTAGCTCGCTTGATGAGCAAGGATCAGCAGCCAATGGGTATTCGTTTCTAACCACTTCCTGGCCATTTGTGCTACAGCGTCATGAGCTTGAGAATCCTTGATAGGCTGATGAAGCTGATCTGTGAAGTTTGCGACTAGTTCCTCGCGTGAAACAGCATTCACCCACAGCACCTTCCGGTAGCGGTCGTGGTATTTATAGGCATATTCAGTAGCGATTTGTGTCTTGCCTATACCGCCTAATCCACTCAGTGCTTTTGGACGCGGGTTCATTCTGAGCCCCTCGTATAGGGAATCGATGATCTCAGTTCGACCCGTAAAGAATGGGTTACGAGCAGGTACTTTCCAGGAGGGAATGCTTCCAGGAAAGCGTGGCGGTACTTCCTGAGCCTCTTGCGTCTCCTGTACCCTTTCAGGTGATTGTGATGATTCAGATGATGCTTGCTCAGTTTTCCTTGCGCCGGGGAAAATGGGGCGTTTCCCAGGCTTGGCACGTTCACTCTTCACACCGGATAGCAAGACGGCATGCGCACTGCTTTCGTCTAGATCAGTGAGGTCGATGTATATAATGTTTTCAAGCAATCTCTCTAGTTCGCAGGCACGCACGATTACTGGCAACAATGTTCCTTTCTTACCCTCCAGAGACCGAGCAAAAGCAGACCTCCACTCAGGATGTGTCGAAAGTTCCATTATGTAATCGGGTGAAAGGACTACCATTGTCCTTTCGGTTTTTTCGGTAGCTTCTTCGAGGGCTTGGATTCGGTCGGTACCTGGTCGAAAGTCCCAGTCCCGAAGGATAGTCGAGTACTCTGCTTGTTCTAGTTCCCACCCGATCCACTCGGCCCAAATACGATCATTGCTGCTGTAACTAATGAAAAAGTCTTTGCGGGGATCCTGTTCCTTGGTAGCCTCCTCCGTCATATTGAGCTCCTTACGAAGATTTCTCTGCCTCCACTATGCCTCGATAAGCGTTGAGCTCTCCCGGGCCTGCCAAGCCAATATTGCCTTCGCTCGTTCCTCCATTTCAGCCCCCTGGGTCTCTCGTCCCGTCCTACGCAGCAGGATGGCATAGTTTTGTAAAACGGTTGCTAGTTCAGGGTGATTAGGTCCCAGAGTCTTTTCCCGGATTGCCAGTGCCCGTTGGTAAAGCTCCTCCGCCTCTTTATACATCCTCTCATCGCAGTAGAGCCTCCCTATATCGTTCAGCGTTTCGGCCACATACGGATGCTCCTCTCCTAGCGTCCACCTACGGATATCTAGTGCTTGTTGGTAAAGTTTCTCCGCCTCCTTATACTTGTCCTGATCATAGTAGAGCTTCCCCAGGTTGTTCAGCGTTTGAGCTACAAGAGGATGCTTCGCTCCTAGCGTCCGCCTACGGATATCTAGTGCTTGTTGGTAAAGCTTCTCCGCCTCCTTATACTTGTCCTGATCATAGTAGAGCTTCCCCAGGTTGTTCAGCGTTTGAGCTACAAGAGGATGTTCTAATCCCAATACCCGCTGCCGTATCTCTAACGAACGCTGAAAAAGCACCTCTGCCTGATCGTATTTGTCTTGCATCCGGTAGAGTTCCGCCAGATTATCCAGGCAGTTAGCAACGAAAGGATGCTCAAGTCCGAAAGCCCGTTCGCGGACTGCAAGTGAGCGCTTGAAGAGCGGTTCCGCCTGATCATACTTGCCCTGGACACAATAGAGTAATGCCAGGTTATTGTATGTTTGGGCTATATCAGGATGCTCCAGCCCAAGTGCCTGCTCGCGTATTCTCAAAGCACGATTATAATGCCTTTCAGCTTTGCTATATTTCCCTTGGTGGTAGTAGAGCGATGCCAGGTTATCGAGAGTTTGAGCTACATATGGATGCTCTGGTCCCAGAATCCGCGTACGGATATCAAGCGCCCGCTTGTAGAGCTTTTCGGCTTCAGCATACTTGCTATCGATCTGGAAGAGCCAGGCCAGATTATTCAGACTTTGAGCAACATCAGGATGCTCACGCCCGAAGGCTTCTTCGCGGATACGCAAGGCTTGCAGATGATTTGTTATGGCCTGAGCGTACTTGCCCTGATCGTAGAAGAGCCAAGCCAGGTCGTTGAGCGTTTGGGCCACATCAGGATGATCAGGCCCCATAAGCTTCACACGGATTTCCAGTGCCCGATTAAAAAGCGGTTCAGCCTCCGTGTACCTACCCAGAACCCGGTAGAGCCAGGCCAATTCATTCTGAGTATTCGCTACATCAGAGTGTTCCGAATCCAGAGTCTTCGCACGGATTTCCAGTGCCCGATTAAAAAGCGGTTCAGCCTCCGTGTACCTACCCTGGGCTCGATAGAGCCAGGCCAATTCGTGTAGGCCGAAAGCTACATCGGGGTGTTCCGGCCCGTAAGTCCGTTCGCGGATGTCAAGCGATCTCTTGAAAAGCGCTTCAGCCTGATCATACCTGCCTCTGCTTCGGTAAAGCAGTGCCAAGTCATGAAGGCCAGCTGCTACATCGGGATGCTCTGGTCCCAAAACCTGCTCCCGAGTAGCCTGCACCTGTTGGTAAAGCGACTCGGCCTGAACATACTGTGCCCGTTGCCATAAGTAGGTTGCTGCTTGATTGAGTAGGCTGAGCAGCCGTATCGCTTCAGGAAACTTTATGTTCCACTGCTTGATATGGTCTACACAGTCTTGGGCGTGGGGGAGGTACCTAGAAAGCGTTTTGTCGTTGGGATTGCGGGATATGAAGGAGTACCTGCGTAGCGCTTCGATAGCAGCATCTAGCTCAAATGGATCAGCAGCTACATTTTTTAGCTTGTGGATAGGTACAAAATGAGGAATGGTATCAGTTATGATCTCTTCAGGGATTGCATCGGGATTTAGAAAGGCACAGATCTGTAGAAGTTCGGCAGCAGCAGAGTTAGCCTGTTGAATGAATGTAAACGAAGGTGTCCAGGTGGTCGCAACAGGTTCAGGATGATAAGCTGTGTGAGGTCTATCAGGGTAGGAGGAAACGAGACCACCACGTCGTTTCAGAAGAGTTGCACGATGGCGTGTTTGATAGAGCTCCAGGTAGCCCGCTAAGCCACAGTCGGTTTCCTCAATATAAGCTCCAGCCTGATCTAATGCGAGAGGAAGCCCGCCCATAATTTTGGAAATTTCCTCGGCTTTGGCACGCTCAGAAGCAGGTGTCTCCTCGAGAGTCGCATTCCTAGGGATGATATTTGCACGTCGAAGGAGCAACAAGCCTCCCTCTTGTGTGGGCATCTTATCAATCTTGATGGATTGCGCTACTCGCCCCAAAGCTTGTGCCTGAGTTGTCAACAGAATATAACCTCGATATGCCAGTGGGATAAACTCGCGTGCCAGAGACAGATCATTGGCATTATCAATGATCAGGAGCCAATCAGTGTGATCTTTTAGCCAATGTTTCACGGCAGCGATAATTTGATCCTCATTCTGCTCATCCTTCCCAGACAGGTTCAGGAGGGTCGCTATATTCCTTAAGTCTAAAACCAGCGATTGGCGTGAGTCAGCCTTCGCCCAGAAGATAAACCGGTAATCGTTGTGATACCGATAGGCATATTCAACAGCGATTTGGGTCTTACCAATGCCACCCAAACCGGTAACGGCTTGTGGTTGTGGTAATGCCGCTTTCATCTTCTCTGATCGAAAAGCCTTGTGTAAGTGCCGGAGGATCTCTTCGCGCCCTGTGAAGAAAGGGTTGGGTTGGTAGGGTATGGAGGGAAGGTCTCTAGGAAAGCGCGGTTGATTGGTTACCGAACGGCTTATCTCTTCTGGGAACTCTGGTGGAGCTAGCAACTTCGCGCGTTCACGGTGTACACTCGCAAGCAGCTTCTCACGAGCTTCGGACTCTCCCAGGCCGATGAGATCAATTGAGGGAATCAAGGCAAACAATTCCTTGAGTTTGTCCCTACATTCACGTACATGAACGGGCAAGAAAATATTTTGCATGCCTGCCAGGTCTGGCCTAAGAGCAGTGGCTAACTCAGGATAGGCAGAGAGTACTTCCAGGTATTTAGGCGAAAGGACTATAATAGCGCATTCTGCTGATACGATGCCCTTCTCCATCTCTTGTACAAACTCAGACTCGGACCAGAAGTCCTGGGCTTGCAGCACAGTCGAATATCCTTCGGATTCCAGCTGCCAAGCGATCCACTCTGACCACAAGCGATCGGTACTGTTATAATTGATGAAGAAGTTTTTTAAAGCATCAGACATGTTTTTCGACTCTCCCTACTACATCACTGCCTAATTCATAAGATGGCGAATTCTCCCGAGCCCATTGATTTCGAATCGCCTGGGCCCGTTTCATGAGATTTTCTGCCTCGGATACTCGATTCGTTTGCCGGAGCAAGTGAGAGTAGCCATCCAGGACGACGGCGATGTTTGGATGGCCGGCATCAAGAACGCGCTCGCGTATAATCAGTGCTCGCTTGTAATATAGCTCAGCCTGGATATATTTGCCTTGCATAAAGTAAAGCTCTGCCAGATCATTGAAGCTGGTAGCCACATCCGGATGATCAAGTCCCAAGGCCTGTTGGCGAATCTCTAACGCTTTGATCAGGAGCGACTCGGCCGGAATGTAGTTACCCTGAGTGTAGTAGAGCCTGGCTAGATCGTTGAGTGTTTGAGCCACACGAGGATGATCGGAGCCTAATACCTTTTGCCTGATTTTCAGAGTCCGCTGATAAAAGCGCTCGGATTGGATATATTTCTTTTGAGCAAAGTGAAGCGAAGCAAGACCATGGAGGCTAAGGGCTACGTCGGGGTGCCTTGATCCGAGCGCCTGCTCACGAATGGCTAACGCTCGCTTGTAGAGAGATTCAGCTTGAGCATATTTTTCCTGGTCAACGTAGAGCCTAGCCAAATTATCAAGTGTTTGGGCCACATCTGTGTGATCCATACCTAGAGTCTGTTCACGAAGAGCAAGTGCTTGTTGGTAAAGTGGCTCCGCCTGGGCGTACTTGCCCTGAACATGATAGAGCCATGCTAGATTATTGAGGCTAGAGGCCACGAGCGGGTGTTCCAGGCCTAATACCTGCTGACGAATGGTAAGCGCTCGTTGGTGCAATAGCTGGGCTTGAGCATACTTACCCAGGTTATAGTAGAGCCATGCTAGGTCATTGAGAGTTTGGGCTACATCAGAATGGTCGAATCCCAGCGTCTTCTCTCGGAGAGACAATGCTCGCAGAAAGAGCGGCTCGGCTTGCTTATACTTGCCTTGAGCTCGATTGAGCCATCCCAATTCATTGAGACTTTCAGCTATTTCGAGATGCTCCGGATCCAAAGCATTCTCTTGGATAGATAGTGCCCGTTGGCAGAACTGCTCGGCTAGACTATACCTGCCCTGGGCGCTGTAGAGCTTTGCCAGATTCGTGAGCGTATGCGCAACGTCAGAATGGTCAGGTCCCAACAACTTTTCCTGGATATAGAGGGCATGCTGGAAGAGCGGTTCAGCCTGGGTATAGTAGACACGTTGCCATAAATAGGCTCCTGCTTGAAGGAGTAATCGAATGGCTTCCGGGAACATCATATTCCAGCGCTTAATGAGATCAGCGCAGGCTTGTGCATGGTGATAGCAGCGTTCGCAGCGCTGCCAGGACACGAACATTGTAGCGTCCGGAAAAGCACGGTTGACGGCTCGTACTGCTCGCTCTGCCCACAATTCTTGAGTAAATGTGTCCATCTCGTCCTTGAGTACAACCTGAATCAAGCGGTGGATATCGAGCGTTTTTGTGTAGGGGTTGCGTCGAATAAGGGAGTACTTGCGAAGTTCTTCAATCGCGGCGTCCAGTTTGAGTTGGTCAGCGATATAAGTTGATAGCAGCGGGCCGAGGTCTGGTGCTCCTTCGACGATGATCTCTTCAGGAATTCCCTCGGGAGCAAGGAATGCACAGAATCTCAGCAAATCGGCAGCAGCGGGATTGGCTTCTTCAACATTTCTAAAAGCGAGGGACAATGTAGTAGCCACGGACTGAGGATGCTCAGAGGGATAATTGCCACGTTGTTCTAGCAGTTCGAAACGGTGTGTTTGATAGAGCTTCATGTAGCTCGACAAGTCATACCTGGTTTGGTCAATATAGGCTCCTGCTTGGTCGAGAGCAAGGGGAAGACCATCCATGAGCCTGGAGATTTCTTCGGCTGTAATGCAATCAGCATTAGAGGCTTGAGAAAGTGAGGCATCTCTGTCAATGATTTTGACCCGACGCAACAGGAAAAGCGCTCCATCCTCCGGCTTCAGCTTATCAATTTCGATCCCTTGCGCAAGTGTTCCAAAAGCTTGAACACGGGTTGTTAGTAGAACATGCCCACTGCATCCTGCGGGGATAAATTCATCTACCATCTCCAGATCTTCGACATTATCGAGCATGAGTAGCCAGTCCGTATGATCTTTCAACCAGCGCTTGACTGAAGCGATGATTCTACTCTGATCCTGTTCACCTCTCTCAGCCAAATCCAACAACCTTGCCATGTTTACAAATTCTGAAGTAATTACCTCGTGCGAATCGGCTCTCGCGAAGAGGATAGCATTGTAATCTTTGCCATATCGATACGCGTACTCAACGGCGATTTGTGTCTTGCCGATACCGCCCATTCCGTTGATGGCTTGTGGTTGAGTTATTGTTGTTATCTTACCTGTTCTGAGGGTTGCATATAGGCGTTTGAGCACCTCTTCGCGGTCTGTGAAGAACGGGTTGCGTGAGAAAGGCACATTAAAAATACGTGGTCGGGTATATTCTTCTGCATTAAGAATGTTTACCGACTTCTTAAGAGTAGCTCGCAACGTTTCATCGGTTTGAGGATAGGACAAGGAAGTATCACTAGCCCTTTTTTTACCGTGCTCACGGTCTACTTTCTCTAGGAGCGTTGCTCGCGCTATCGACTTACTCTGTCCGACAAGATCAATATAGTCGATTGGCCCTAGCACCTCCTTGAGTATTTGGCTGCACTCGCGTACATGTACTAGCAAGACCAGGCCATGCTTACCAATTGTATCTTGTTTAAGAACAAAGGCCCATTCAAGTTGAGCATAGAGTGATCGTATATAGTCAGGTGAAAGAACTACAATAATCTGTCTGGCTTCTTTCCTTATCTTATCTATTTCCAGCGCGAAATTATACCCTGATCGAAGACCGAAATTCGGCAGAATAGTTGCATATCCTTCCTCTTTAAGCTGCCAGGCTATCCACTCAGCCCAAATACGGTCAGCGTTGTTGTAGCTGATGAAAAAGTCCTGTGGAGATTTCTCATAGCGGCTATAGTTCACATCTAACTCCTCGTTTGGACCTTTCTTTAGCTGTTTCATCGTACACTACAATCAACGTACATATAATAGCCTATAACTTCTGCTATTTCACACACGCAATATTAATCATTTCTGCCAACGAGGTCAACTACCTCAGCATTATACAATCAAAACCTAAGGTTTTGTGACAAGTTCATCGATAACTTTACGGATACCTTTGGCAATATCTAAAAATGCCTTGTCTCTATTTGACCACTCAGTCACCGCTTTTCCATCCGTTGGCAATGCTTGGAGCTTACTAAATGGACTGCTGTGCCAGTCGACCGGGCGAAGGATGATAGGGATCACATAAGCCTCTCCGGCTTTGTGCCTCTTCAGAGCTTGCTTCATCTCAATGCCATAACAATAATCCGAATCTATAAAATCTGCACTAATAAGCAGCAGGATGATGCGAGCTGTATTCAGGTGTTCATCAATCTCTTTCTTCCATTCTTTTCCAGGAAGAATACCTCTGTCATGCCAACCAACGATCAAACCTTGTCGTTTCAATGTCACCAGATGCTTCTCAAGCTTGTCCCGCAGGTCTTCGTCCTCATGGGCATAGGAATAGAAGATCTCGGCGGTTTTCTTGATAGGTTTTTGCCCTTTGGGATAGCGGGGTTGCGCAGGCAACAGTTTCACAACGCCTCCAGAGGCATCCAATGCAGTGGTTGGCTGTACATGTCTCGAATATCCCCCTGGAAAATGTGGTGCAGTCGTTGGCTTGGCACGATCGGGATTTACTCCTTCAAGCAATACCTCACGCGCTTTTGACTCGTCTTCCTGTTTAAAGAGGTCAATATACAGGATCGGGGCCAGAAGACCCTCGGGCTCACATTCACGTACGCGCACCGGTAATAATGTGCCTTTCTTCCCTTTTATATGCTTAAGAAAGGCGGTAGTCCACCCTATTTGAGCAGATAGCGCGTTTAGATAGTCGGGCGAAAGAACAGCGATTGTTCTTTCTGCTTCGACAGTAGCATCGTGCATCTCCTGCAGAAAGTCAGATCCGGGCCGGACATCCCAGGCTTGAAGCACAGTTGTATATGCGGCGGCTTCTTCAAGTTGCCAGGCAATCCACTCGGCCCAAAGACGGTCAGCGCTGTTATAGCTGATGAAAAAGTCTTTACGAGAAACGGAATTCTTTTGGGTCATATCTAGCTCCCAGTTGAAGTTATTGTATTCTATTCTACATCAAAACGTGATAATATGCCATAAACAAATGTTCGATGGTTCCACCAACAGTCGGGTGCCAGGGGTTGAATAATGAGAGAGAGGTTGCTACTGTAAGAAAAAACTGAAGAATACAGCTAGGAACCTCTGATGTACGTGAAAGTATCACTCAGGATCAACTGGATGCAAAGGCCAGTCTCAGACAAATGGAACGCCAGATCGGGGAAGCAGGAAGAGCAGCGAGGTAGTGTTGCAACAATAATGCCTGTCCTGTAAACTTGGGGTTATTCTGCTGAGAGGAATCTGCTTTATAGATACTTCCACCCCGTTCAAATGGCGTCACTTCCAGGACGAGATCATTTTGCTCTGCATCCGATCGTACTTGCGGTATCCACTGAGCTACCGAAATCTGCAGGAGATGATGCTCGAGAGGGGTTTACATGTCGATCACACGACGATCTACTGTTGGGTGCAAGACTACGCGCCAGAACTGGAGAAGCGCTGTAGGCCCCATCTCAAAGCGACGAACGACTCGTGGCGCGTCGATGAGATGTATATCAAAGTAAAAAAGGTATGGATGAAACTCTATCGTGCTGTGGATTCTGAGGGAAATACTTAGGAATTTCTCTTGCGCCCAAGGTACGATGCGGAAGCGGCCAAACGCTTCTTCTCGAAAGCGCTTGCTGCGCCACATAGCAGCACTCCTCGTGTCATCACGGTTGATAAAAAACGCTGCCTATTCTAAAGCGTTCAAGGAGCTGCAAGCGGAATGGGATGTAGACGCGGAATTAAGTTGTCCTCTCTTGTGGAATTAAGTTTTGCCTTGAAGCTTATAGTCCCACACTCAAATTCAAGCGATTAAACTCTTCTTTAGGCCCATAGTGTCGCCCGAAAACTTTCTGAGTTACGGAATTAAGTTGTCCCTTCAAGAGAAACATGCAACTCACACCATTGAGGTGACAATAAACCAAGCATCACCGGTCAAAGAGAAGTTTGATCGGAGAGAGAAATCATTCCGCCGAAAATTCTGGATTTTTGAACGGATGACCCAAGTAGCCAGCACACAATCAACTGTCTGCCCGCTCATAGAGATAGACCACTTCGTAGGTGTGGGGATCGACGCGTGAGGCATGCTGACCCAATTGCGCGAATTGCTCGCCATGCTTGTTCAGGAAGCTACCAAAGTCCGCCTCGGATCTCCA
>WNFX01005406.1_pt1 | contig 12318 bp, 11 predicted proteins | sample 5400111 | NCBI WGS metagenome assembly WNFX01 (sample SAMN13153363, study PRJNA577476) | soil metagenome | isolation source: 40 cm soil or saprolite under grassland replicate 1 | place: USA:California | collected 2016-06-15
TTTTTCTGGGACGTGGTTTCGTTCAACCACCTGGACATGGATGCGCTCGCGCAGGAAGGGCTGCTCGCCGCCTACGCGTCCCCGGAAACGCGCAGCGGATTTCCCGGAGGCGCGGTCGACCCGGAGGGCCGCTGGGCGGCGATCTATGTGCGCCAATACGTGATCGGCTACAACACCCGCTCGGTGCCACAGTCCGACGCCCCGAAGAGCTGGGAGGATCTGCTCGCGCCGAAGTGGAAGGAAAAGTTCGCCATGGACGAAAGCGACGTCGAATGGTACGCCGCCATGCTCGACTATCTCGGCGGGGACAAGGGCGCGGCCTTCATGCGCTCGCTCGCGCGGCAGAATCCGCAGTTCCGCCGCGGCCACAGCTTGCTTGCCAAGCTCCTGGTCGCAGGTGATTTCCCCCTGGCGCTGGTGCACGCCGCCGAAATGGACGAGGCCAGACGGGCCGGGGCTCCCGTCGACTGGGTGAGGACCCTCGACCCGGTCATCACCTCGCCGAGCCAGGTCGCGGTGTCTGCAAAGGCGCCGCATCCGAACGGCGCTCGCCTGCTCGTCGACCTGCTCCTTTCGACGGAAGGCCAGTCGCTCATCCGGGATCGCGGACGCGTGCCCGCGCGCAACGACCTCGCGCGAGGGCGGGCCTCGAGTCCGCTGAAGGAGCACTATGTGAGCCCGCGGCTCGCGCGCGACGCCGATAGGTACGAAAAGGAATTCCGGGAAATATTTCTGCGAGGTCGTTGATTCATGCCTGCAAAAATCAAGCACATCGCCATCGTCAGCGACCAATACGCGCTCGAGGGCCGATTTTACGAGGCGGTGTTCGGCATGAGGAGTGCTGCCGACAAGCGGCCGGAGCGGGCGGTGACCGTCAGCGACGGTTACGTGGGTCTCAACATCAATCCGCGCAAGGCGGGCCGCCCGGCGGGGCTCGATCACTTCGGGGTGGAAGTGGAGGACGCCGAACGAGTTTGCGCGCGACTGCGCGAGCACTACCCCGCAATCGAAGTCCTGAAACGCCCCGGCACGCGCCCCTTTGCGGGCATCAGCACCCACGACCCCGCGGGCAACCTCTTCGACCTGTCGCAGAAGGACATGGAGAACCGCACGTCGGTCTACGTCGAGCCGCCGCGCGAGCAGGCGCGCGCAATCAGCCATCTCGCCCTGCGCACCCTGCACGCCGACGAGGTCGCGGAGTTCTACGTCGACCTGCTCGGCTTCGAGCGGCTGGCCAAGAAAGCCGGCGACCCGAATCATTATCTAAGCGACGGCCGGATCACCTTGATGCTCATGCCCTGGAGCATCCTCGACTACGAGGGCGGCGGAATCGCGAGGCCCGGTCCGGATCACATCGGCTTCAGGGTGGAGAGCCTGCAGGCGGTGAAGGAGCGCCTGCAAACCGTGGGCGAGGACAATCCGCACTTACGCCCCTTCCCCTTGGGCGCGGGACCGGAAGGGAGGGCACGGCTCGCGCTCTTCGAGCGCTGCCCCTGCGGCGCTCATCACCTCGCCGACCCCGACGGCGTGCTGCTCGACATCGCCGAAAAGTAGTCGAACGACAGTGAAGGAGAATTTCATCGAGGTGGAAGGGCTGCGCGTCCGGTACTTCGAGGAAGGGAGCGGGCCGGCGGTCCTGCTGCTGCACGGGGCGTCGCTCGGCTCCTCGGCGGACGTCTGGACGGGTAATCTCTCCGACCTGGCGGCGCGCGGCTTGCGCGTGATCGCCTACGATCAGCCCGGATTCGGCCTGAGCGACAATCCCGAGGACCTTTCCGTCGCCTATCGCACGCGCTTCGTCCTCGCGTTCATGGATGCCGTGCGGCTGCAGAAGGCACGTCTCATAGGCCATTCGCAGTCCGGGCGCATCGCCGTGAGGCTCGCCCTCGAGCACGGCGAGCGCGTGCCCGGGGTGGTCGTGCTCGCCACCGGAAGCCTGCTGCCGCCCCTGCCCGGTCGCGGCAAGCCCGATGCCGCGGAGGGCGAAGAGGGTGCGGCGGCGGAACCCACTCTGGAAGATACGCGCAGGCTCCTGGAGGAGAACGTCTTCGACAAGAGCTTGATCACGCCTGCAGTGCTGCGGACGCGTCTCCGCATGAGCACGGGAAAGAATTTCCGGGCGTTCCTCGAGCGCTCCCGCGCGCGCGGCGGCGAGAAGAAGGAATCGAAGCGAGAATCGAAGCCGCTCTGGCAGCGGCTCGGCGAGGTGCAGTCACCGCTGCGGCTGATCTACGGAAGACAAGACCGCGGCCACGCCGCGGAACGCGCGGCGCTCGCGATGCGGCTCCACCGCGGGCTCGATCTGCACCTCGTCGATCGCTGCAAGCATCTCGTCCAATGGGACGCGGCGGAAGAATTCGCCGCGCTGAGCGGATCGTTTCTGGCCGAGAAGACGTGACGGAGCCGGACAGTCGACATCGATCCGCGTTTCGCGCGCTCGCGCGCGAGCATACAATAACGCGCTCAAAGGGGGCGATCATGAAGAAAATACTCGCGGCATTGCTGTATTCCGGGTGCGCGCTCGGATGGGCGCAGACGGCGGAGGAGCTGCTCAACGACGGCAAGAACACCGAAAACGTCACCACCTTCGGCATGGGCTACGACCTGAAGATGTACAGCCCGCTGAAGCAGATCAACAAGTCCAACGTCAGGCGCCTGGTTCCCATCTGGAGCTTCAGCCTGGCAAACGACATGGGCGAGCACTCGCAGCCGACGATCTACAACGGCGTCATGTACGTGGTCAACGGCAACTGGACCTTCGCCATCGACGTCGCGACCGGCAGGCAGATCTGGCGCACGCCGGTGCAGTACGAGCGTGGGGCGCTGCGCGTCGCGACCAGCGGAGCGCTCATGCGAGGCCCGGCGACGATCTACCAGGGCAAGCTCTTTCGCCAGACGGTCGATGCGCACGTGCTCGCTCTCGACATGAAGACCGGCAAGGAGATCTGGAAGCAGAAGTACGCCGAGTGGAAGGAAGGCTACAAGGGCGTCATCGCGCCCCTCATCGCCGGCGGAGTATTGATCTCGGGGATGGCGGGCGGGGACAGCACCACGCGCGGCTTCGTCGACGGCTACGATCCGGATACGGGGAAGCAATTGTGGCGCAGGTACACGATTCCCGCGCCCGGCGAGCCGGGTTCCGAGACCTGGCCGAACCAGACCAAACCGGACGCGTGGAAGTACGGCGGCGGAGCGACCTGGCAGTACGCCTCGTACGATCCGCAGCTCGACCTCGTGTATATCGGCACCGGGAATGCCGAGCCGTACAACCCGACCTTTCGCGACGGCGCCGATTGCCTGTATACCGCCAGCACTCTCGCGCTCAGGCCGAAGACCGGCGAAATGGTCTGGTACTACCAGTCCGTTCCGAACGACAGCTTCGACTTCGACGCGACAGCCGAGAGCCTGCTCGCCGAACTCCGCGTCGACGGCCAGATGCGCAAGGTGCTGATCAGCGCCCACAAGAACGGCTTCCTCTACGTGCTCGACCGCACCAACGGCAAGCCGATTGCCGCGAACCCCTACGTCAAGATCAACTGGGCCACGCACATCGATCTCAAGACCGGCCGCCCGGTCCTGACCGACCTCCTCGAGCGGGCGATGAAAGGCGAAACCGTCAACGTATTCCCGTCGCGCGGCACCAACGCCACGCTGATCGCTTTCAATCCGAAGACGGGGCTCGTCTACCTCAACTCGTGGAATTTTCCGCGCCTCATGAAGTATGTGGATTTCAAGTTCGTGCTCGGCACGGGTTCCACCGGGATCGAGTCCACCATGGCCACGCCCAAGGGTGAGCCGGCCGGCTATCACATGGCAATAGAGCCGCTGACCGGGAAAGTGGCGTGGCAGGTTCCGATGATGGAGTTCGCGAGCTCTGCCGGCATGCTCGCGACCGACGGCGGCCTCTTGTTCACGGGCCTGCTGACCGGCGAGGTCATCGCGCTCGATCAGGATAGCGGCAAGACGCTGTGGCAGTTCAAGACCGGCTCATCGGTCAACGCGCCGCCCATCACCTATACCCACAGGGGCCGGCAATACGTGACCGTTCTCTCCGGGCGAGGCGGCAGCATCGCCAACCGCGTGGTGACCGATAGCGTACCCACCGGGGGATCGGTGTGGACGTTTGCGTTGATGCCCGAATGAAGCCGAGACGCGGCGGTGCATTCGCCCTCGGCCTAGCGCTCGCGTGCGCGAGCGCCGCGGCGCAGGACGCAGGCGGGAAGCCGTTCGCCGTGGAGCAGATCGGTAAGGGCTCGGCGCTCTACGAGACTCACTGCCAGACTTGTCACGGGCCGCGCCTCGCCAATCCGGAGTGGGCAAAGGATCTGCGTAAATTTCCGCGGGAGGACCACGCGCGCTTCGTCGATACCGTGACCTACGGGATCAGGAACATGCCGCCCTGGGGGGATCTGCTGAAGCCCGACGACATCGACGCGCTGTGGGCGTATGTCGTTGCCGGGGAGAGAAAAAAATAGCGCGCTATCAGTCCACGAAGTGCGCGACGCCCCAGCTTCCGCTGTCCTGTTTTACCGAAAACATGATCTTCATTCTGCCCGTTTCCGGAACGCGGCAGGCGAAATACATGCTTTGTCCGTCGTCGGTGATGGAGACCGCAGACGGCAAGGTGCAGCCGGGAATCGTCACGGCATCGGGAGTTCCCGAGCAAGTCGAGCCGGTGGAAAAGCAGTGCATGATTCCCGCGGGGCCGTTCCAATAGAGATCGGAGCCGCCGGGGGACAACCAGAACCAACCCTCGTCCCCCGCGGTATTGACCGGCGCGCCCACGTTCGCCGGAGCGGACCAACTTCCGCTCGAATTGGACGAAAACCAGATGTCCCTGCCGCCGTGGCCCGAGGGGCGGTCGGAGGTGAACCAAAGCGTTTTTCCATCGACGGAGAGTTTCGGGCCGTCCTGGAGCGCTCCCGCTGAATGGTCGTTGATCCCGGGCCCGGGATCGACCGCGGATCCCCACGTGCCGTCCGGATTCCTGTTGGCCATGACGACGTTGCTCGCCGTTCCGTTGCCTTGAACCCAGACGAAAGTGTTCCCTCCGTTGATTTCCATTCCGCCCGAGTCTCCATAGGCGCCGTTGAGTCCCAGGTTGACAGCTTGCGACCAGGTTCCGTCGGGATTTCTCGTCGCGACATAGATGTCGGATTCGTCGAACGGGTTTGCGCTGTGGCGCAGCCCCGTCCTGTCGGGCCCTGAAAGCACCGGCGGCTGCGCTCCCCCGCTGATGAACCACTGCCCGAAGTCGTATCTCGAATACGTGAAATAGAGCCTCTGCCCGTCTCCGGATATGAACGGGGTATCGGACAAGCCGGTCGCGGTATTGATCGGTATCCCGGATGAAGACGCGTCCGTGCCGCCCTTGCAGCTGCCAAGGAGCACCAGCAATGCAAGGGAACGAAGGCAAATTCGCAGCGCCTGGATTTTCGAACAAGAGCTCAATGCTTCGTACGGCATGACGTTCCCTAGGTTCGTGTGATCCAAACTACCTGAACACGACTTCAGGACGTAGAATCGACCCTGCTCCATCCGGCTCACCCAAGTGCCCTCCAGGTTCGTCAGTGGTCGCTTGCTGAAAATGCCCGCGCGGTACGCTCGCGGCCAAGCGCGATCAACTCCTCCGCGCGCCAGAACTCGAGGAGGCCGCAGGCATTGCGCGGTATCTCGACCATCACGTCAGGCGAGTAGGCGGCGAGCCTCAAGCGTGTGACCGTGCTCTGCATCGCTTCCATGGATGCGAGCGCAATATCGAGGATCCCGCGCGCGGGCACGGCCGGGGTCTTTGCCTTCGAGTAACGCAGGCTCTCTATGAAAGCGTGGATGCGCCGCCGGTAGGTGCTGCCTTCGGGGATCGGCGCCCTCTTGAACGAAGGCGGCCTCGACTCGACGGGGCCGTTCAGGTTGACGGCGACGGTGAGCTCGGTCGTGTCGTTGAGAGTGGGCGCGATCGGAACCGGATTCACCAGGCCGCCGTCGAGCAGCATCCGGCCGCCGTACCTGAAGGGCGTGAAGACCAGAGGGGTAGCGATCGAGGCGCGGATCGCGTCGAACAGCTTGCCCTCGCGCAACCACACCTCCTCGCCGGACTCGAGGTCGGTCGCCACCGCCGTGAACGATATGGGCAGATTTTCGATGTCGAAATCGCCGATCAGCTTGCGCAGCACGCCCATGAGGCGCTCGCCCTTGAAAAGACCGCTGCGGCCGAACGCCGGATCGAGCAGGCGCAGCACCTGCATGCGCTCGAGCTCCGACACCCACCCGGCATAGACTTCCAGTTTGCCCGCGGCGTAGATTCCCCCGACGAGCGCGCCCATGGAGGAGCCCGCGATCGAGCGAATGTCATAGCCGTTTTCGGTCAGCCACTGGATCACGCCGATGTGCGCGAGGCCCCGGGCGCCGCCGATGCCGAGAACGAGCGATACCGTCGTCGGCTGTGCCACTATCTGCCTCTAGATCTACCGATATGCCTTTTATGGTAGACGCAGTTCGAATGGGACGAAACCAGATCTCCTGCGTTCTCAGTTGCCGCCCGTGGCCACGTACGCCCACAGCGCCTCGATTTCATCCGGCTTGAGCAGGTCGCCCCACGGCGGCATGGAGTTCTTGCCCTTCGATACCGAAGTCAGGAACCGCTCGCGCTGATCGCGCGGGAACTTTCGCAGATCGGGGGCGCCTTCCGGATCGGCCATGCGCGGACCGTGGCACGCGGCACAGTGCCGTGCATACGCCTCCGAGCCGCTCTTGACCTGCTCGGACTTGAGCGCATCCTGTGCCGATGCGGGGACCGCAAAGGCAAGCAGCGAGCCGACGAGGATTGTTTTCTTCAACCGTGCCGCTTCAATCGGGCAACAAGGCAAACGTCCACACGGACCCGCCCGGCTGGATCTTCCCCGCGGTCTCCCTCTTTGCCGAAGTCCCGCCGCCGAGGCCCGACAGAACGGTGACGTACTGGCGGCCATTGTGGGTGTAGGTGATCGGCTGGGCGTTGATTCCGGAGCTGGTCTGGAATTGCCACACGATCTTGCCCGTATCCTCGTCGATCGCGATGAATTCGCCGGTCAGCTTTCCCGAGAACACGAGTCCGCCTGCGGTGGAGAGCATCCCGGACCACATCGGGAATTCGATCAGCGGCATTCTCCACTTGGGTTTCGCCGTCAACGGATTCAGCGCCGCGTAATAGCCCCACGCCGCGCCCGGTGTGCGGGGAGCCGTGGTGTTTTCCACGCCCTGATAGCGCTCACCCGGCTTGTATGCCGGCCTCTCCTTGTTGATCTGGTAAATGGCGGTCTCTTCCTTCATCGGAAGGTACAGGAGCCCCGTGTTGGGATTGAACGCCATGGGGAACCAGTTCTTGCCGCCGGTCCACCTCGGCTTGAGCTCCACTTTCTCGCCCGAGCGCAGGCGCTTCGCCACTTCCGTTTCCACCGGGCGCCCGGTCGCGAGATCGATGCGCTCGGCCCAGTTCACGGTCACGTAGGGGTTGCCGGCGAGCAACTCGCCGTTGGTGCGATCGAGCACGTACAGAAAACCGTTGCGATCGGCGTGCATCAACACCTTGCGCTTCACGCCTTTGACCATGATGTCGGCGAGCACGTTTTCGTTGTTGCCGTCGTAATCGTAGGTCTCGGCGGGTGTCCACTGGTAATGCCACACGATATCGCCGGTCTTGGGCCTCAACGCGAGGACCGAGGCCACCCACAGATTGTCGCCCGGCCGCCAGTTGGCATCCCACGGCCCGCCGTTGCTCGTGCCCCAGTAAGTCAGGTCGAGGTCGGGATCGTAGGAACCCGTTATCCAGGTGGAGCCGCCTCCGCGCAGATAGGCGTTGCCGGCGGGCCAGGTCTCGTGACCCTTCTCACCGGGACCGGCGGTGGTGTGTCGGCGCCACAGCTGGCTGCCCGTCGCGGGATGATATCCCGCCACGAAACCCCGAACACCGTATTCACCGCCCGTCATGCCCGTGATCAGCACGCCGTTCACCACCGTGGGCGCCGAGGTGATCGAATAGCCTTCCTTCCATTCTGCGACCTTGACCTTCCAGACTTCCTTTCCGGTCTTCGCATCGAGCGCCTTTAGGTGCGCGTCGATCGAGGCGACGAATACCTTGCCGTCGTAGAGCGCCACCCCCCTGTTGGAGAGCCCGCAGCACACCACGCGCGCGGCCGCCGGGTCCCACTCGATGGGCGTCGCCCAGATCTGCCTGCCGGTGGCGATGTCGATCGCCACCGTCTGCCTGACGTTGCTCACGTACATTACGCCGTTGTGGACGAGTGGTTGCCCCTGCTCGCCGACCTCGTTCGCGAGCGACAGCGCCCACACCGGGACGAGGCGCTTGACCGTGCTTTTGTTGATCTGCTTGAGCGGGCTGTAGCGCTGCTGGTGATAGCCCATGCCGTACGTCAGCACGTTGTCGGTGCTGCCGCCGTTGCCGTCGCGCAACAGCTCCTCCTGCGTTTGAGCATGTGCGAGCGCGCCGAAAGCGGCAAACAAGATCGCTCCTGACGAGAGTTTCCCCATATGTCCTCCTTGAATGCGAGCGCTGTTCTGTTCAGGATGCTAGGCAGGATTCCCCTGACGCGTCAAGCGCGCGCCGATGCGGTCAACGTCCGAAGTACTCCTGAACGGTGTCCTGTGCGGTCTGCTGCAGGAAACGCGCAACACCGGGATCGATTCCGGCGGTGTAGCCGTTGCCCACCGGAGACTTCTTGAAGACCGCCGCATACGCAGTGCAAGCGGCCAAGTAAGTCCCGATAAGGCTCGGGTGCCGTTTATCGGGCTGATAGAACTCCAGATCCGGGCGTCTCGCGATCGCCTTCGCAAAGGCGAGCCCCGCCGGAATCACCAGTGCGTCGTTGTCGTTGCCGGCGAGGGTGTATTGCTCGGCGAGCTGCGCCGACATCTCGGGCCTGTCCTTGTACGCCCACGTCATGAAAAAAATCGGGCGCGCGCCGTGGGCGGTCACGACCTCGCTTTGCTTCCTCGCGTACTGATGGAACACCGGCTTGAGCTGGGGATGGATGGGGCACTGGCTGCAGTCTGCGACGATCACCGCATCGAACTGCCGCCCGGGCTTGTTGAAGACGATCTCGTTGTCCCCGACGAATGAATACTTCCCGATTCCGTCCGGCCTGAAGTAGGACTCCATGTCGTGCCAGTCGATTCCGGACCCGCTGATCGTCACGGACGTGGCGCGAGGCGCGCTCTTCGGGTCCGCGGCGCGCACGAGACTGGACACGTGGTTGTGCATGCTGTTGTTGTAGTAGAAGAAGCTGTTGCCGACCCAGAGGATGCCGGTCGGCGCGGCGCCGACGTCGGTCCGCTTCGGCCTGGTCTGGGCCGACGCTGTGACGGACACGCACGCCGCCAATACCCAGAAGAGAAATTGCCTTTGCACCGGCTTTGAATTCGACATTGAACCTCCGTGGGCGCTCGAATCGAGCCGGAAAAGTATAAGGGTCTAACCCCGTCGGGTGTTATGCTGCCTACGGGCCGCCTCCCACTCGGCCGATTCCCCGGCGCTGCCGCTCGCGTCGGCAAAAATCCTGACCTGGTTGCGCCCTTCTCTCTTCGCTTCGTACAAGGCGTGGTCGGCGGCGCGCAGGAGGGCCTCCGCGTCCGTCGCATGGGCCGGGCACAGGGCGACCCCGAGCGAAGCGGTGACCCCGCGAAGCAATTCCGCCTCGCGCCTGATGGCCGAGCAAATCTCCGCGCTCCTGCGGCGTGCGCTCTCGAGCGTCGTCTTGGGAAGCACCACCGCGAACTCCTCGCCGCCATAACGGCAGGCGATGTCGCTGCCGCGGACGTGACGTTTCAGGAGCGCACCCACTTGCACGAGCACCTGGTCGCCTGCCTGGTGGCCGGCGCTGTCGTTGATGCGCTTGAAACGGTCGAGATCCATCATGATCAGGGCAAGCGGCGCGCGCTCGCGCTTTGCGCGGATCAACTCCCTCTCCAGATAGTCCTGCAGGAATCGGCGGTTGTATAGGGAAGTCAGCGAGTCGCGGATCGTCTGCTCGCGTAATTCCTGCAGGAGGCGCTGCGTCGCCTCGACCGCGCGCCCGCGGTCCTGGATGACTGCGTTCAGCACGAGCCCCGTCGTCACCACGGTGCACAGGAACGCGAGCAGCAGCAACAGCGACTCGTTCAGCGACCCTTGAGCGAACGGCCCGCTGCCCTTGAGCGTAAACCCCACGGCCATCGCGCACACCAACGCGTTCACGGTCGCGACTTCGCGCTGCTGGAAGCGGAAAGCGGCCCATATGACGAACGGCAGGATCGCGAAAGTGAGCGGAACCGATGGGATGTACGGGGCCATGCCCGCGCCGAATACCGCGTACATCACTCCCGAAAGAAGACAGACGAGAAGGGATCCTTCGGCGATTTTCCGGGGCGTCCAGGCGGGGTTGGCGCGCGCGGCCCAGCCCAGGATCAGGGGAGTGACGATGATGATTCCGACGGTGTCACCCTGCCACCATGTCCACCAGTTCCACATCAACTCGGGCGAATGCAGGGAGTGCACGAAGGCGAGCGGCGCCGCCGCGACGGTCGCCGCGATCGTCGCGCTGGCCGCCGCGATGGCGACGAATCTGACCACGTCCTCTCCGTGCCGGAACGCCCCGGGCGAGCCGACGACCGCGCGGAGGAGCGCTGCGCCAGCGAGGGCCTCCAGCGTATTGCCCGCGCCCATGAGCGTCGCGGCAAGGAGCGAAGACTGGACGGTGACGTTGACGAGCGAAGCGCCCAGCCAGATCCCCGGCCAGATGCGGCTACCCAGCAGCAGGACCGACGCGAGGGCGATCCCCGAGGGCGGCCACACCGCGGTCGCGTAGCCCGGGGGTATCGCCGCCAGCAAAGCGAGCTTGGCCGCGGAAAAATACACGGCGGCGAGCAAAGCGACCTTAGCCAGATAGGGGACCGGGCGGTCGAGGGCGAGGGTTCGCGCCCTACGCGCCGCGAAATCCACGGTCCATCTCAGCGCTTGCTCGAAGGACAGAACCTGACGGCCCATCCGCATACGGACCAGCGGTTACCCGCCAGAACCCTGGACGAATGGCGAATTGTGAGCCATAACAGGACCGCGAAGGGGCGCCGAGGATGGAAAATCGTGAACTATGACACAGTCATAATTTGCGTATCGCGGTGAGAAAGCGAGAGGGCGTCAGGACTTCCCGAGAATCGCGGGAATGGTCAACCGCCGGAATATCGCATTGGCCTCGGCCGGCGAGAGCTTCGACTTTTCCTCGAGCCACCACGTGAGTATGGACATCAGGGCGCCGACGACGAACTGAACCGCGGCGCTTCTCGGAACGTCCGAAGACCCCTCGTTCAGCGAGTAGGCTTTGAGCTCGTTCCGCACCAACTCGGCGAGCAGGGCCCGCATCGCGTCCATGACCACGGCCCCGCTGTGCTTTCCCACGATCGCGTGGTAGGTATCGCGGTGCCCGTTCGCGTGCTCGAACAGGACCAGAGCGAATGCGAAACCGCGTTCCCGGAAGCTCCCCTTCAGGGCAAGCGCGGCGCGCTGATACCCGAGCAGCTGCTTGCTGAGGTTCTTCATGCCGCTGCGCAAGAGATCTTCCTTGCCATCGTAGTGGGCATAGAAGGTCGATCTGCCGACGTTGGCGCGGTCGATGATGTGCTGAACCGTGATTGCGTCGTACCCTTTCTCGATCATCAGCGAGATCAGGGCCCGGTGCAGCACTTCCCGCGTTCGTTGCACACGGCGATCCACGCGCCCTCCGGATTTTCCGCACAGATCGGCAGGGAATGTCCACTAACGGACAAACCGGCCCCGGCATTCCTTTTCTCATTGTAGGCCATCGCCTAACTTGGCGGCCGCGATCTCATTTCGGGATCGATGCAGAGAGAGGAGCGGAAAAATGGAAAACGCAATCGCAAGCGGCGACGCACGGGGTGCCCTGATGGAACCGGGACAATCGACCGTGCCCTGGCCGGTGGCCTGGCTCACCTGGCCGATGATGTTCATCACCAATATCGGCGTGGCCCTGCACGCCATCGCGCGGCACTGGGACACCTCGAGCGTCCTGACGGTGCTGCTGCTCGCGAACGCGGCCGTTCTGATCACGCTCGAGTCTTTGTATCCGGTCGAGCGCAAGTGGAAGATGACGGGGTGGTCTTTCTTGCGCGATCTCAAGTATTTCGCCGTCTCTGGCGTAACCATTGCAGCGACCAACGGCGTTTTCGGCCTGGCGTCGATCCAGCTCAACGCGGGTCACTCAGGGCCGATCACCGACTGGCCGCTCTGGCTCTCCGTCCCGGCGGCGCTGCTCGTCGTCGACTTCTTCAACT
>WNFX01005407.1_pt1 | contig 12317 bp, 6 predicted proteins | sample 5400111 | NCBI WGS metagenome assembly WNFX01 (sample SAMN13153363, study PRJNA577476) | soil metagenome | isolation source: 40 cm soil or saprolite under grassland replicate 1 | place: USA:California | collected 2016-06-15
ACCGCTGCAAAATCTTTTTCTTTCACACCCGTTTTTAACTCCATAAAAAATATTACGTATTCTCAATCTATATTTATCAGTGCACTCGTTCAATTGATTTTTACTTGTCTGATTTTTTATAGTGTTTTACAAAAACACTATCGCCTCGCTAAAATGTTTTTTATTTCAGACCTCGTTGTCAATACTCTTATTTGTACTCCCTATTTTGTAGTCAGTAGTTATTCATTACCACAGGTAAATGCCACTCTTCATTCTGAGAAAGGTTTTCCGGTTCAACATGAAAAAGTAAATCAGGCAATGGCTATTTATACAGATGAAAAGTTAAACAACTGGCCTAATGTAAATATTTTCAATAAAAAAGTTTCGGCTAATAAATCATACAGGGGACCGTTATTATTAAAAAATTTCGCCGCTTATGCAGATGATAGTATAGTGAGCAAACAGGCATTTAACTATCCGTTAGTTTTTTTAGATCGTGATTCTTTGAGTAAAAAAAATGCGGCCCGCCTTATTATGCAGAGACCAACCCATATCCGTGTAGAAGTAGATATAAAAGAATCTACAACAGTAACAGCTATGCAAAATTATTTTCCAGGCTGGAAGACCTATTATAATAATAAATTAACGGGCTTCATTAACCAGGATAAACCGGGACTTACTATTGTTATACCCGCAGGAAAGGGAACAATAGATTTTGTGTATAAAAAATCAGGTATTTGGATTTCTGCTCTCTTACTTCATCTTATTACCTTAAGTTTCCTTTCGGTGTGCGTATATGAAAAAATAAGAACGACGGCTAAATCTTTTTCCCCTTCATTGCCATCCCGATAGTTTCATCTATTCATCTTTCAGCATAATAGCGGAATGAATCTCATCTTGATCTCCGTACGAGATTTGCTGATTCATTTTTTTCACTGTTTTTTTTGCAGATGAGAACTCGTTGCTATACTGATACCAATCCCTGTCATTCTAAAACAAAAGAGAAAACAAAATTACTTAAACCTCGTCTTCTTGTTCTTGTAAAAGTTTACGAATAAGCATAATTTTAATAAATCAAACATCCATAATCTTACAATATTATGTTGCAGTAAACGGGTAATTAATTTGATGAAAGGCGTAGAAATTAAATAAAACAAGCGGTCCAGTTTTATTTTTTCAAGCCTGAAATAAACCCGGAGGAGTGTAACACTTTCAATAAAATCTTTTTCATAGCCTATTATGTGCAAAATTTGAATAAGATTAAGAATGCTTGACCTGCTCTTTGCTAAAAATTCTTTATTCGTTTCAATATAACCATGCATAACAGCATTATCAATATGATGAACCCCGACCCTAGATTTATACAACTCATAGCCAAATAATGTGTCCTCATGTCCATAACTGCGGATATTTTCGTTAAACCGAATATTCTGAAAAATATTTCTCCTTATTAAAAAATTATTGGTCATAAAAGAGTAATAGGGTTGTTTATTTCTTATCTTAAAGTTTTTACTTTCTCTTTTCACACCATACCTCCAATGCAGTAACCTGTTCCCCGGCGGTTCTTGTTCAGGGTAAATTCTGCCTCCACATACAACGTCATATCCCTTTTTGATCTCATTCGTATAATTCTCAAGAAAAAAATTATTAAAAATTTCTGAATCGCAGTCCAGAAAGAGCAGGTAATCAGAACTTGCATATTCTAAAAATAAATTTCTTATTGCTGCCCTGCCAATATTTTGCCTCAACCAGATAATATGCGCAGATTCAAATTTTAACTCTGAATTAATTTGATTAAAACCATCATCTGAGTTATCATCAATTAAGATTATCTCAGCATTAAGAGTTTTTGCTAATATTTCTTTATTAAGACGATCTACCAATTTAAAAACATCATAATTGAAAACCGGTATACAAATTGTCAACAACGGTTTACTAGTAATACTATTCCCGATCATAAACTTCGCTGATGTATTGATAGTGAAGTAAGAGTTTTTTATATTACCTGTTTTTCCAGGCTGGAAAAAACACTTTTTAAAGTTGATTAAAAAAATTAGACGATACTTATATTTTTCGTAATCTTTTATTTCTTATAGTAGACAATACAAGTAGCAAAAATTCTGCAATCAGACCGAAAAAAAGAAACTGCCTGATCCGAAATAGATAGTTGGAATGATGATTTTTCGGATCATACATTTCATACCAGGATTCTCCAAAAACATATCTTTTAATTTTGGACCCTATACCATATACCCTGGAAAGATCCATGCTAAGATAATATCGCAAAGCATGATTGTCATTAAAATATTTGTCTTCGAAAAGTTCCCCTGCCCGCTTTTGCTGAATAAGAACTGAATGGCTGTCTACAGCGGTAATGAAAATAGGACTAATTTGTTTATTTAACATGTAATCGAAATAACCTGATGCCGAAAAAACCTGGCCTTCTTTTTTAATTGATAAAAAATTTCTTGTGGCATCTACCATCATCCATTTCTTTATTCTGGGCAGGTACACTTCATTTATTTCATGATAACTGTCATCAGTGCTTTCTTTTTTTGGAGTAATTTCTATATACCTGTTCTGTAACCCTGCGGCAGTACAGAAAAAACCAAACATAGCCTGGTAATGACCACACCATAATTGTTTTTCTTTATGAATTTGCAGGTATCTGTATTGTTGAATCGGATTAAGATTGGAAAGTGAATTATCGGGATTTCCTAATTGCCCGTAAAAAGACGTATGTAACCAGCCGGCTATGGATATGGCCCTATCTTCTTCATTTGAGATTGTATCTATTCCAATATTCTCATTTAAAACTGATAATCCTTGTAGCAGTTCTGTCTTACTAAATTTTTCGTTATATCTGTTCCATTTCTTCAAAAAAGAATTATCAGGATCAGCAGGGTATAACTTATCTGTATCCGAATATCTAACGTATTCAAATCCCTTGTTCCGCTTAATAAAAACGAAAACATTAGCAATAATAAATAGTATAGTTATTGCAAAGAGCAGTCTTTTCGAAAATTTCATCAGGCAATATCATATTAATGTTTACATGCAATGATTGCGTGGCAAATTTCCAGTTATTTCACTCATATATTATCTTACAAGGCTGCTTTCCACTTAAATCTTTGGCTATACTTTAAAAATCTTATTTCGTACAATTTATAACTTGTTATTGCTGCAACCATAACAATGGTAAGGTCTAAAAGGAAAATAATGAATGGATTTGCAAGAAGGGAGTTGCGAATAAAGACATAACCAACAAATGTTATCGCAAACCCGCTATAAACATACAAACCATAAGTATAAGTACCCAAATCGTCTAACATCTTATACATTATACTGTTTTTTATAAATCTGATTTCGCAAATGGCAATACAAAAAATTAAAAGTGAAGCAAAAAAAGCCGACCTGAACAATTGATCCAGATAGTGATTTCCTGCAGGAATAAAGAAATATCCTAATCCGAAAACAAAAAAAATAGTCATTGAGAGAGACACTGATTCTGCATACTTTCTGAAATTAAAAAATAAAATTGCGAAAAAACTTCCTAAAGAAAAATTGGCTAGATATAAAATCGTATTATCGGGAATCTTTATTCCGGCAGGATACAGGACAAAAAATATCAAACAATAGGCTGCTAATAAAATGACAGCCACCCAACCGAATTTTTTTTGGAAAATGAGAAGTAAGAACGCCCAACTCCAGTAAAATTGCTCTTCGACGGCAATTGACCATAAAAACTTTAATGCAAAAATGCTATTACTGTGCTCATAATTTGACAAGAAAAATAAATACAACCAATAATTTGTAGGTAATGAAATATCATTTGACAAAAGGCGACCGATCACCGGAAGTATCAAAAAACTTGTTGCAATAATTAAATAATACAGGGGAAATATCCGCAATGAGCGCCTTATTAAAAAATTTTTAATTGAAAAATTATGGGTCGCAGCTTTTTCCGCCAGCCCAAGGTAGGTGAGTAAGAAACTTGATAGAACAAAAAACAAATCAACACCCCAAAAACCGAAATAATTTAAACGAACTAAAAATTGGATTAGCAAATTATGAGATGCTGTTGTTTTGGGAAATATGTGAGAACAAAATATCCAGAAAAAGGCAAAAAATCTTAAAGCATTTAATCCTTCAAGTTTCACCGATTTTTTTACCATTATTTTTTTTCAGGCTTTATAAATTGAAGTAAGATCAATATAAAAATGAAGATAATTGAGTTTTTTTGAAAGATATTTTATTGCAATATCTGTCCAAAAACACCCTTTTATCAACACGCGGTTGAGATGGGGTTATTTTTTAACCAATGGAGATTATCTCATCAAATACATTTTGCCATATCCCTTATTAAAATATTTATCTGTGTTATCGTCAGCCGCTTTGTATTTATCAAGTGATTTGCCATTGAGATTGGTGACTACACGATACAAATAAATGCCGTTGGCCAGTTTGTCGCCATATTGGTCATTACCATCCCATTTAAATTCCGTGATATTTCTTCCAATATGCAGCGGTCCCAATTCATCCTTGGTAATTTCTCTTACTATTTTACCCGTAATGGTCATGATCTCAATTTTTATATTTTGCGGAACCACACTACCCGTCAAGGTAAATACAAATGCCGTAGAAGTCGTAAATGGATTGGGATAGTTAAGCATGTTAGAGATCATTGGCTTGTTTATCACCTGGAAATCTACCCGGTATTCAATACTGCCTGCCTGATTATTGCTCATATCCTTACCGGTCACGATCAACTCATACTCTCCATCCGCAAGGAAATTTGGCAGGAAATCTATGGTTGCGGTATTATTGGTATTTGGCGCGGAGGCTGCCGGTGTAAATCGCAAAGTATCACTACTGAAATAATAAGGATGCAAACTACCATCCGGGAATCTAACCTTTAGCATCAGCAAGGAAGTATCGGTTAACACCATCCATTTTGCTTCATCCTTAAGTTTTACTAAAATGTGAGGCTTTGACGATACAATATCATGGTTAAGAATATGCTCACCATCAAAAGTTACATCCAGTAAAGGATTCAAACTATCGGGTCTCACGTAAAAGCTTTTATAAATAAAATTGTTAAACAAATATTGCTCCGGCTGATCGAAATCGGGATTTACATCTACATACAAATTATTTAGGCCGGCAAGATGGCGGGTATCAATAGTTGTGCTTATAGTCAAAATACTATCAGGCACCAGTGGTTTTTGTCTTGGAATTGGGATTATATTCGGTACATTGTTTTTATCAGTAACTATCATTTTCACTTTCAGGCTATCGAACGAAGCTTTGCTTACATTTTTGAAGGCAATATTGAAATTAAGAGGCTCACCCACCTCAACGGTGTCACGCATTTGGAAAGATATATTGGGAGCAATAGCGCCTTCAGGAACCGGTACATAATTTATCCGCCAGTATTGTAATTGATACGGAGTGAAATTAACTGAATCAATATTCCGCATCTTCAGCCTGATATAAGGATAATTATCCGCCGAAATACCGGAAATATCAAAATCCTGTGAAGATTGATTCAGGTCACTGTAAACAAGTGTTTCATTGCCACTTTTGTCAATCCCATATACATCTACTGTTGGGTTATCACCTGCCGTTGTATCCTGTGAATTACCCCTCCAATGTATCTCCTTCCAGGCCTTGGCCGGGCCAAATAAAGGCGAGGTTATATAGCCGAGAGTATCCGGTGTATTGACATTCTTCGAAAGTGTGATAATATCATAATTACCCTTGGAAATAATTCCCACAGGTTGAAAATTGTTATTGTTCTTTTGATAGATGTACGCAAAAGCTCTCGCTGAAGTGAAAGAATCAATCAGATCAAACCCTACACTTTTAAGTTTATGATACAGCGAATTTCCAGGGCCATATAAGGTCGTATCGTTTTTCCAGTCATTGATAAATCCGGTTGTTTGCGTGTTGTTCAAGATATTCCGCACGACGACAAAATATCCGTTTGGAATAGAATCCATAAAGTCCATGCTCTTTTTTCTCGATGCTGCCGTCATGTAAGAAAATTCATAATTATACTGTCTCGTTACTCCACACGGAAGTGCACTGCCGTAAGCTCCGTTAAGGTTAAGGCGTGGCTGAAATTTAAATGGATCAACTAAATTAAAGATCAATGAAAACCCTACACAAGCACTCTTTATAACAGTTAATCCGTCCAGATTTACTATGATATCCCCTGCAGCAGTTGTAGCCGTTAAAAAAACACCGTTCTTTACAAAGAAATTATGGGCAAGAGAATCATAGATCCAATTTCGGGATGTAGAATCAAGATTTAATCTGTCAGTCATGGATTTTTTGTGCTGAAAGAAATGAGATTGATTAAACCCTTCCTCACTATTTGCCAGGTAAATAAATGAAGCCGTGGCCCAATTTGGTTCTCCGCTTGTGGGAATGGGTGCTACCCTCCAATAATAAACGGTGCTATCAGTAAATGTTATCCCGGGTGTAAATTCTAAGACTCCTCCAATTGAATTCATAGTCTTTACAATCTTTGAAGGAGAATTAAAAAGTTCTGTAGTGTCCAGTTCAATATTATATTGTGTTGCGGCGGCAAATGGATTAGCCGTGGATGCAATTAATTTAATATTTTGTTGAGCGACAATTGCAAAATTGTAGGGATATACGGGGGTTGCCGCATTGTCATAAATAAACACATCCTTTGTAACTGAATTATTTGTTTCGTATAATTCGTCCACTTTATTATCTGCATCTATGGTTATTGTTATTTTGTTCAGCCCTTTATCTCTGTTGGCGACGATGGGCACATCTACTGAGATGGAATCAATATACCGAATGCCGGGAATTGTATCCCTTCTGATTATTTCTGTTGTATTGTTAGGGTATGTTCGCTTTATTTCAACTACGATATTACTATCGACCGCCTTCCCCATATTCATCATTTTCGCATCTATTTTGAAACTGGCGTCAGCAACAGAAATAGATACAGGTGAAATTTTCACTAAAGGCTCTTCAATTACATAATCCGGCTTAGGCTGGGAATTATATTTTAAAGCCGGGTCACCATTCAGAGATATTTGCTCACAATGGACACGGGCATAAAAATCAAATTGAGTCGTAACGTCAAAACTAGCCCTGATTGCTTCCTGTACGATCTCACCTATTGTGTGCCCATACTTTGAAAAAGTCAATGCTTTGTAATTATTCGAATTAAAAATATCAAGATATTGAACTATCCCCAGACTTGTTGTAGCTAAAAAAGCAACTGAACCCCTATCAGGCGCAAGGACAAATTTATCAGAAATAGTTTCCGTTGTGTAAAGTCTCGTTTGATTAAATCCATACAAATTTCCGGCGTTACAACCTAAAGCTATAAATATTGGATACTTTCCCGGGTTATTATAGTTTGTAGGATCATCCAGGTTAAAGTCCAATGTTGATGACGACGAGTGACCAAAATAAGTTATCAGGCTCAGACCTTCCTGGAACAATGCTTTTAGTTGTTCACTTTTTATTTGTATTGCGATATCGGCAGAGGTTTTGGTGAAAGTATTCACATTACCGCCAAATAAGGTGTCTGAAATAATACTTTTGTAATTATTCATTAGCTGTCCAAGTATTGCCTGCAGCGATTCATCATCAGCCCCAACAACATGAACTACGTTTTTCATCCATGCCTTATCAGCTATATTTGGAGAGTATGTGGCCTGTGCTGACTCATACTCCTTTACTTTTTTGAGATATATTGTTATCTCGTCAGCATTGATAACTGAGAGTCGGCCTACAGGAACTACCGGGATATTATTTCCCTGGAAGCAGCTAAGTAAATTATCAGAAGCAGGGTAGCCAAATGTTGGGACAAGATTAAGTTTTTCAAGATCACTTTTTGTGGTTGGGTCAGGATTACTTTCATAACTTCTGTAATCAACATAATGAACTCCCTTACCAATCAGGAAAGCAAGTTTTGGATGAGCAGCATAATTATTGACCGTGTACTGAATAAAATTCTTGATAGACGATGGGTGCTTTTTTATTCCAAATGCAAACTGGTCTATTAACTGATCGATATCATAAACTTTGGCATTATAGCCACCACCGGCAGGCGAACTGCGGTAAGTTTTGTAGTCATCGACAGGAGTGGAGCCATTGGATCCATTATATAGTACCTGGTTCGAAATAATAAGGTAATCACCCTGGTTAGCCGCTAAGCCATAATTAACAAAGTTGCGCGTTTGAAAAGATGCAACGGTATTGATATTCGAGTTGTCCTCACTAACTAAAATAAGTTTCCTGTTGGTAATTGAAGGTTGAAGAGCAATCTTTATTAGTGAAGGATCGGAAATGTCTGCCACATAAGCCTTGCCGTTGGTGATATCATACAACACGGGAGCAACCGATCCATAATTAAAATTCGTTATTTCAAGATAATTGCCATTTGAATTAGCAGGCAATTCAAATGCAAAATTTTTAAGGTTGTCAAAATCAAATTGCCTCGGATAATTCATCTCGTACTGGGCAACAACCATTCGGTCGCCACCAACAAGACAGTCATTAATAATACTTACAGAAGCATTACTTGACGATATCACTGAAAGAGGAAAAGAGTTTTGAGACTTTGAATACTCAAAGTAATCCATGGTTTGCTGGGCCACTTGGGTATTATTTATATTGACCCTGAATGATCTGGCATTAATTGCGTTGCCCGCAGCGTTAATACTAAAAGTCGGTTGTGGTCCCGAGCTATAGACATGGAGATTAGTGTATGAAAAATTCAATGTGCCAGTTGCCTGAATGTCCCCTGATGTCCATCCCTCTCCTTTATCATAAGCTGATGAGTAAACATAGGAAGTTTGAACGATAGCGGCATTACCAACATTGAGCCTGTTCTTAAAATAATTACAAAGGGTGTACATGAAATCAGGTTCGGGAGATAGCGTGTTGCCTGCAATATCATTAGTTGTATTGACCAATCTTTTATTAGCACCAGAAGAATTGATGGTTAAAAAATAAGAGGCCGTGTCTGTTTGCAGGCTCCAATGATCATTCAACTGGTAATCGGGATCGGTATACAATTGTTTATCCGCTTTACCATCATTCATTTCGCCCCAGAATTCAATATAGTCGCTACCGCCTAGTAGTCCAGCCGGAACAGAAGTGTATAAAGGAATTTCCTGGCCATTTCTCCATAATTGAAAATTTTCTGCCGGAGTATTGCCGATCCCGATTGAATTCAATGTTGACTGGGAAATTCGGTACAGGCCGGTGATACCAACTCTGAATTTATAATACGTTTGACTATAGTTTATCCATTCATTATTGTATACCTGGGCTTTTGCAATGAAGCCGAAGCATACTAATAAAGGGAGTAAAATTTTTTTCATGGACCAGGGTTTATAAGGTACAGGTTATTTCTTCTTTTTGCTTTTATCGTTTATCAAATCAAGCTTTAAAGAAAACACATGTGTAAATAAAGGGTTCGATTGATTAGCCAGGTTGGCAAACGCATAATCTATTGTAACACTTTGTATTCTGAAACCAGCTCCAACGCTCGGCTGGTATATCCACACCTTTTTCTGATTCAAAGTGTCACCATCGGCTAGTGCTTTCTGAAAATTATTAATGCCACCCCGCAGATAAAATATATTATGAATGTTTAGCTCTAATCCAAATTTTGGATCCACACTAACAGGATCGGCACTAATGATTGTATTTCGTTTTCCATCAAAAGTCAGATCAAAATTTGCTTCGGCAAGCAGGCTTAGTTTTTTACTTAGTTTAAAGTCTCTCGCTGCCCCAAGTATCAACCGGGGAGCTGTTAATTCAGTTGATTTTACAGGAATATCATTTTTGGTTAGATATAAGGCTTCTTTTTCTTTATCAGTAAAACTAAATGACCAGGAATTGAAGGTTGTTGTAACATCTCTTCCAACAATTCCAAATTTCCACTTGCCGGTAAATATTTGTAATCCTCCATCAAGACCAAAACCCCAGGCCTTTGCAAATTTTCCCACACTGCGATGAATAACTTTGGCATTCAGTCCAAACTGGATATGTTTGTTTTCAGTCTCTTTCAACTTTTGAGCAAATGAAAAAATAAAAGCATAATCAGCCGACGAAAAAGCCTGGATGTTGTTATAATTTATTGAGCCATCGGGTTCAACCAGGAACAAAGTGTTCATGATATCGTCTACTGCAAACCGCAAGGCAGAAATGCCAATAGTTCGTTTATTATTTGCCATTGGAAGGGCAACACTTGCAAAATCATATTTCCCTATGCCTGCAAAATATTCAGAGTGCATAAGGTTCAGGTTGGGATAATCTTTGACTCCAACTAACCCGGCGGGATTCCAGTAACCGCCAGTCCCGTCAGTTACTGATGCAATTTGTGCACTGCCCATAGCAAGCCCCCGGGCACCTGCTCCGATATTTAAAAATTCATTAGAATATTTGCGGAATTGAGCAAAACAGGAAAAAGAAAGAAGAGTCATTAATAGGGACAGGTGGCATTTCGGCATTTTCATTCTTACGATTTTCGGATAAGCGATTATTTAATTTGGCTTCCAATAAGGTAATAAGCATTCTCAAAAATAATATTTAACCCCCGAAAAACATAGCTCCAGGAGTTATTTAGTATAATGGTTGTAAACGAACAAGTTAGAAAAATATTGCTTGCTTTTTAAAGGCTTTGCTTTCTGCCTTACTTTTGCTCAAACCAATGCCAATGAGCCTGATCGAAGAATTAAGATGGAGAGGGATGATACAGGATCTAATGCCTGGAACTGAAGACCAATTGAATAAAGAAATGACCACGGCTTATGTTGGTTTTGATCCCACGGCTGATACTCTTCATATTGGAAGTTTGGTGCCTATTTTACTGCTTGTTCATTTGCAAAGGTCCGGTCATAAACCAATTGCCCTGGTAGGCGGCGCCACAGGCATGGTGGGTGATCCAAGCGGAAAAAATGAAGAAAGAAATTTATTAAGTGAAGAAATTCTACGTCATAATGAGGAAGGAGTAAAGAAACAACTTACGCAATTCCTTGACTTCGATTCTTCAAAACCTAACAGTGCCGAAATGGTAAACAATTATGACTGGTTTAAAGATATAACCTTCCTTCATTTTATTCGTGACATAGGAAAGCACATTACGGTAAATTATATGATGGCTAAGGATAGCGTAAAAAAAAGAATTGTTCAAAGAACTATTGATGCAGAGGGCGAAACAGGAATGAGCTTTACTGAATTTACCTACCAACTGGTGCAGGGCTATGACTTCTATTGGCTTTTCACAAATAAAAATTGTAAACTTCAAATGGGCGGAAGCGATCAGTGGGGAAATATTGTAACCGGAACAGAACTCATTCGTCGTAAAGTTGCAGGTGAAGCTTTTGCATTTACTTGTCCGCTTATTACAAAAGCAGACGGAGGAAAATTTGGAAAAACGGAAAAAGGGAATGTTTGGCTTGACCCGAAAAAAACTTCTCCCTACCAATTCTATCAATTCTGGCTGAATGCAAGTGATGCTGATGCAGAAAAATGGATCAGGATATTCACATTTCTGACGCTTGAAGAAATTGAGAAGATCACAAATGAACATCGACAAAATCCATCACAACGAATTTTACAAAAAAAACTGGCCGAAGAAATAACAGCTTTTGTTCATGGAAAATATGAATTAGGAAAAGCCATTGAAACTACACAAAAACTTTTCGCTGGTGAAAATGCGTCGGCGGAATCATTAAGCATTGATGACCTTGAGGGCATGGAAGGAGTTATAAAATCAGATTATGATAAAATGAAACTGAACACAGGGATTGACATTGTTAGTTTTCTGGCGGAAACAAATATTTTTGCAAGCAAAGGAGAAGCAAGAAAAACAATACAAGGAGGCGGTGTCAGTATCAACAGAAAAAAAATAGAAAATGTACAGATGAAAATTGACACCTCCTTACTTCTTCATGAAAAATATATATTGATACAAAAAGGAAAGAAAAACTATTACCTGGTCACATTGGCCTAAGCTCACAAACCTTTTATAACCTTCCACATTTCATCTGCCACCAATTGATTACCCTTCTCGTTTAAATGGACCCTGTCCCTGGTAAGAATTCCTTGTTCTTTATTTTCTGTATTGTACTGTTTGTTATAATCTAGAAATTTTTGACGGAGATCAACCAGCGGCAAATTATTTTTTTGAGCAATGTCCCGTATGATGCTACTATATTTATTCATATCTCCATCCTGCTGATTACTGAAATCCGTCTTCTCTCCTATTACTGCCGGCGTACAAAGAATAACGCGGATATTTTTTTCTCTTAATTTTTTAAGAATAGCATTAT
>WNFX01005408.1_pt1 | contig 12316 bp, 10 predicted proteins | sample 5400111 | NCBI WGS metagenome assembly WNFX01 (sample SAMN13153363, study PRJNA577476) | soil metagenome | isolation source: 40 cm soil or saprolite under grassland replicate 1 | place: USA:California | collected 2016-06-15
CGCCCAGCTCGCCGGGCTCGTCGCCCGCGTCGACGCCGGCGACCTGACGATCCACGTCGCCCAGCGGCGGCCGCTGGCCGACCTGCCCGCCGTCCACGACCAGGCCGCCGCCGGGCAGCTGCCCGGCAAGACCATCCTGACCCCCTGACCCCCTGACCCCCTGGGAGCAGATAATGAGCAAGCAGCAGCGAGACGCCATTGACGCGGCCCTGCGGGCCGAGCCGTTCGACCTGAGCCAGAGCACGGCCGGGCACCGGAAGTCGTTCGAGGCGTTCGCGCTCCGCCCGTACCCGGCCGACGTAGCCGCGGCCGACGTGACCCTCGGCGGAGTCGGCGCCATCGAACTGACCGTCGCCGGCCACCCTGCGGACCCCGCCGTGCTGTACTTCCACGGCGGCGGGTACGTCGCCGGATCCGCCCGGACCGGCACCCACCTGGCCGCCGAGCTCGCCAGGCGCACCGGCGGCCGCGCCCTGTCCGTGGACTACCGGCTCGCCCCGGAGCACCCCTACCCGGCCGCGGTGGAGGACGGCCTGGCCGCCTACGCCGGGCTACTCGAATCCGGTGCCAGGCCGTCCCGGGTCCTGGTCGCCGGCGACTCGGCGGGAGGCGGGCTGGCCGTGGCCACACTGCTCGCCGCACGCGAGCGGGGCCTGCCGCAGCCCGCCGCCATCGCGGTCTTCTCCCCGTGGGCCGACATCTCGCGCTCCGGTTCCAGCATGCGCACCAAGGACGGGGCCGACCCCCTGTTCAGCTACGACGCCATGGGCTGGTACGCCGACCGGTACGTGCCCGCCGGGGACCGCTCCGCCCCGCTGGCCAGCCCGGTCTTCGCCGCCCTGGCCGGCCTTCCCCCGCTGCTGATCCAGGTCGGCTCCCACGAGGTGCTCCTGGACGACGCCATCCGGCTGGCCGCGAACGCCGGCCGGGACGACGTCGAGGTAACACTGCAGGTGGCCCCCGAGGGCACTCACGTCTTCCAGTTTCACTTCGGAGCGCTGGACGAGGCCGACGAGGCCATCGACGAGGTCGCGCGGTTCTTCAAGCGGCACCTCAGCTAGCTGCCTACCCGCAGGCGGGCGGCGTCCTGGCCGGGCGGGGTGACGGCGCGGAAGTTCCGGTGGAACGCGGACGGGCTCATGCGGGAAAGCCTGGCGAGGTCGGAGATCCGCACCCGTTCGGCATAGTTATCGCGAATCCATCCGATCGCGCGGTTGACGTGGGAAAGGTTGCTGTCCGGCAGGCCGATCTGCCGGATCACATCACCGAACGGGCCGGTGAGCAGTCGCCAGAGGATTTCCCGTTCGACCAGTGGTGCGAGCACCAGCGCGTCGGCGGGGTGATCGAGCAGTCGCAGCATCCGGGCGACCGCGTCGAGCAACTAACCGCGCAGTAGGGCTGGCATCCCTGTGCCGGGGTTGCAGGCATCCTTGTCCGGCTACCCGGCTTAGGGTCTGATTGGCACCGTGAGCGCGGTCTGGCTGAGGTTGCGCGCCGATGCCCGTCGGCGCTGGCGGGCATGGCTAGGTGTGGTCGTGCTGGTCGGCCTGTTCGGGGGAATCGTGACCGCGGCGGCCGCCGGCGCCCGGCGCACGGACGATGCGTACTCCCGGTTCGTGGTGACCAACCACGGCGCCCCGTACATGATCGACGACTTCATCCCCAACCCGGACGCCGCCGTCCTGGACCCCGGGACTCTCGCCGCCCTGCCGTCGATCGCCGAGGCGGATTCCTTCCGCGTGTTCGGGCAGGTTGCCGACGTCGGCCCCAACCTTGTCGCGTCGCCGGACGGCCGTGCCTACGGCACCGGGCTCAACCGGCTGAAGGTGCTGCGGGGGCGCCTTCCCGATCCCGCCCGGGCCGATGAGGCCGTCGCGGACTTCACCGTGCCCGGCGCCCGGGTCGGCCAGAGAGTCCGTGTTCCGCTTGTGCCGTCCACCGACGGCGACACCCATACCCCGGACTTGTCGGCCGCTCCTGTCTCGGCCACGTTCACCGTCGTGGGTATCGTCGCGGCGCCCGCGCAGTTTCCTCCCTTCGCCGCCAATAGCTACTTCAGCGGGCCGAACTACTACCTGACGCCCGCGTTCTACCGGACGCACGAGACATCGGTCGCGGCGCTGGAGTACAGCCTGGTACGGCTGCGCCCGGGGATGGCCGCCGCCGCCTGGGACCAGGTCGAGGCGCTTGGTCGCGGCCGGCAGGTCAGTGTGCAGCAGCTTGGTAACCAGGCCCGCGATGTGAACCGTTCGATCCACCTCGTAGCCGTAGCCCTGTGGCTTCTCGCCGGGCTCCTCTTGGTGGTGGCAGTGCTCGTGCTCGGCCAGCTCCTGGCCCGGCAGATCGCGCTCGACGCCAGCGACTATCCGGCGCTGCACTCGCTCGGCATGACCCGGCGTCAGCTTGCCGGACTCGCCGTCGCGCGCTGCACGGCCATCGGCGCCGCCGGGGCCGTCCTGGCCGTGGGCGTGGCGATCGCCTTGTCGCCGCTTACGCCCATCGGCTTGGCCCGCACGGCTGAGCCAGCCCCAGGGTTCGCGTGCGACACGCTGGTTCTCGCCACCGCCGTGGCGGGAACGACCGCCATCGCCGCCATCCTGGCATCCTGGCCGGCGTGGCGAGCGGCACGAGCGGCTGCGACGGCGCTCGGCAGCGGTAGCGGCGACGAGCTGATCAGGCGCTCGGTGGTGGCCGAGGCCAGCGCGCGAGCCGGGCTCCCGGTCACGCTCACGGCCGGGGTGCGCATGGCGCTGGAGCGGGGGCGTGGCCCGACCAGCGTGCCCGTGCGCACCACCATCGGCGGAGCCATCGTGGGGCTCTGCGCGATGGTGGCGTCGCTTATCTTCGGGGCGAGCCTCAGTCATCTGCTCGGGTCACCGCCGCTCTACGGCGTCACCTGGGACGTCGAGATCTGGAACAACAACGGCCCCGCCGCTGTCCCGGCGGCCGAGCCCGTCGTGCGCGCCGATCCAGATGTCGCCACCGCCGCCTTCATCCAGACCGGGATCGACTTCCAGCTCGCCGGACGGGCTGTCTCGGGGTTCGCCTTCACGCCGGTCAAGGGGACCTTTGCGGTATCCATGCTGACGGGGCGAGAACCGGCCGCGGCCGACGAGGTGGCGCTCGGCGCGAGCACGGCAGCCCAACTCGGCGCCCGAGCCGGTGCCACGTTGCTCGGCAACGCCGAGAACGAACGAGCGCCACAGGTGCCGGTGCGGATGGTAGGGACAGCCGTCCTCCCGCCGGGGGACGTCAGTGCCCATCTCGGCGACGGGGTGATCGTCACTCGTCAGGCTCTCGTCCGGCTCTCCGGAGGCCGGCCCCGCTCGCCTTACGTGATCGCCGTCACCTTCCGGCCCGGTGTAGACACAGCCGGAGCCGTAGCGCGCCTCGGCCACCGGTTGTCGGCTGTCGACGAGAACTTCTTCACCCAGCGGCCGACGACACCCACCGATCTGGTGAACTTCGGCCGGATCCAGAACCTCCCGCTCATTCTGGGCTTGGTGCTGGCCGTCATGGCCCTGCTAACCGTGGCTCACCTGCTCGCCACCTCCATTCGCCGCCGCCGGCGCGACCTTGCCATCTTGAAGACGCTGGGGTTCGCTCACGGCGACGTGGGCCGGACCGTGGCCTGGCAGGCGACGACCCTGGCGGTGATAACGCTGGTTGCCGCCGTTCCCCTCGGAATCGCAGTGGGCAGGACCGCCTGGCGCCTGTTCGCTGAGCAACTCGGGGTGGTCCCGGACGTCTCAACGCCCGTAACGCTGCTGGCCCTGGTGGTACCGGCCACCATACTGCTCGCCAACGTCATCTCCATCGGACCCGCGGTGACCGCGATGCGGACCCATCCTGCATCGGTGCTGCGCGAGGAGTGAATACTAAATCAGTGGCATGGCCTGCTGGCGCTTGAAATGATCGATGATCGCCAGTCCCGAGAGAGGAGGAGGGGCAGACGCTCGCGGTGTCGCGGCCCCGACCACGAATGGCAAAGGCGCTGCTGACGCCGCGGGCAGTGGATTTTCCTCGCTGGTATCAGGACGTGATCGCAAAGGCTGAGCTGGCCGAGAACGGGCCGGCTCGCGGTTCGATGGTGATCAGGCCTACCGGTTACGCGTTGTGGGAGCGTATCCAGCGCGAGCTCGATGACCGGATCAAGGCGGCTGGCGCCGCCAACGCGTACTTCCCGCTGCTTATCCCCGAGTCCTACATGCGGCGCGAGGCCGAACACGTCGAGGGGTTCAGCCCCGAGCTGGCGGTCGTCACGATCGGCGGAGGCAAGCAACTGGAGGAGCCGCTGGTCATCAGGCCCACGAGCGAGACCGTCATCGGCGAGTCGATGGCCAGATGGATCGAAAGCTACCGCGACCTGCCGCTGCTGCTGAACCAGTGGTCCAACGTGGTGCGCTGGGAATTGCGGCCTCGCCTGTTCTTGCGTACCACTGAATTTCTCTGGCAAGAGGGCCACACGGCGCACGTCAGCGAGACGGACGCGCACGACTATGCCCGCCGGATCTTGCACGATGTCTACGAGGACGTGCTGGTCAACGTGCTGGGCATACCGGTTGTCGTAGGCCGCAAAACCGTGCGGGAACGCTTTGCGGGGGCCACGTCGACGTACACGCTCGAAGCGATGATGGGTGACGGCAAGGCGCTCCAGATGGGCACCAGCCATGAGCTGGGCCAGAACTTCGCGCAGGCCTTCGGGATCGAATATCTGTCTGCCTCCGGGCAGCGTGAACTGGCGTGGACCACCTCATGGGGCATCACGACCCGCCTTATCGGCGGCATCATCATGGCTCACGGTGACGACCTCGGACTCCGCGTGCCGCCCCGCCTGGCCCCGGTGCAAGCCGCTGTCCTGGTCGTCAGGGAAGGCAATGGCGTCGCCGAGGTCGCGCGCACGCTGACGGCCGCGTTGCAGGGCGCCGGAGTACGGGCCGAACTCGACGAGCGGGTCGGTGTGCCGTTCGGCCGCCGCGCGATTGACGCCGAGCTCAGGGGCTACCCGGTCCGTATCGAAATCGGTCCGCGCGATATCGCGGAAAGCCGGGTCGTGCTAGTGCGCCGGGTGACCGGGGAGAGACTCGCGGTCCCGGTCGACAGCGCGGTGGACCTGGTGACCGCGGCGCTCGAGGCTGACCAGACGGCACTGTATGAGGAAGCGCTCGCGCGGCAGCGGCAGCGCACCGCGGACGTCACCTCGGTCCCGGAAGCCATCGAAGCATCCGGCACCGGCTGGGCCAGGCTGCCCTGGTCCGAGGTCGGCAGCGACGGCGAGGCCGAACTCAACGCCCACGGCATCACGGTGCGCTGCCTGGTGCGTGCCGACGGCGGCGTGCCCGACTCGGAGGATGAGCCAGGCCTCATGGCCGTGGTAGGCCGCGCCTACTGAGGGAACCCAGATGAGAGCGGTGCTGGTCAGCGAGTTCGGCGGCCCGGAGCAGCTGAGGCCGGTCCGGGTGGCCGATCCGGTGGCCGGGCCGGGCCAGGTGCGGGTGGCGGTGCGCGCGGCCGGGCTCAACCCGGTCGACGCGGGCAACCGGGCCGATGGCCGGTGGGCCGGGCTACGGGTGCCGTGCATCCTGGGCTACGACATCGCCGGGGTCATCGACGGCGTCGGCCCCGGGGTGACCGGCCTGGCGCCCGGCGACCGGGTGATGGCGATGACGCACTTCCCGGACGGCGCCGGCGGGTACGCCGAGCTCGTCGTCATCGACGCCGCGCTGGTCGCGCCGATCGGCGCCGCGACCTCGTTCGCAGACGCGGCGGCGACGCCGCTGGCCGCAGGAACCGCGCACCTAGTGCTGGCCCGGCTCGCGCTGCCGCCCGGCAGCCGGCTGCTCGTGCTCGGCGCCAGCGGCGGCGTCGGGCTGTTCCTGCTCCAGCTGGCCGCGGCCGCCGGGATCACCACGATCGGGGTCGGCCGCGAGGCGATGCACGCGCAGATGCGCGGCCTCGGCGCCGCGGCCTGCATCGACTACACCCGCGAGGACGTCGCCGCGCGCGCCCGGGCGCTGGCCGACGGCCCGGTCGATGCCGTCGCCGACCTCGTCGGCGGCCGCCTGGCCCGGTCCGCCTGCGCCGCGCTGCGGCCGGGCGGGCAGATCGCCGCGATCGCAACCCCGGACCTGGACCTGGACCCGCTGCTCGATGCCAACATCACCTTCCACGGCGTGCTCATCCAGGACGACGGGGACCGCACCCGGGCGCTGGCCGACCTGCTGGGCCGACGCGAATTGCGGCCCGTCATCAGCCACGTGCTCCCCCTCGACGCCGCCGCCGAGGCACATCGGATCCTGGAAGCCGGGCATGCCGGCGGAAAGATCGTCCTCGACGTCACCGGCAGCCTTAAATAAGGACATGACAGCTGAGCAGGATATGCCGCGGGTGGTCAGCGCGACCCGGGAGATCGCGGCCGGTGCGGAGCGGATCTTCGAGCTGATCGCGGATCCGGCGGCACAGCCGGGCTGGGACGGCAACGACAACCTGGCCAGCGCGCCGGCCGGGCAGCGCGTCCGGCGCCGCGGTGACGTTTTCGCGATGACGCTGACCCGGGGTGAGATCCGGGAGAACCACGTGGTGGAGTTCGAGGAAGGCCGCCGGATCGCCTGGACCCCGGCCGAGCCAGGGAAGGTGCCGCCGGGGCACCTGTGGCGGTGGGAGCTCGAACCGGTCGACCCGTCCCGGACGCGGGTTACCCATACCTACGACTGGACCCGGCTGACCGACGAGGGCCGGCTGCCGCGGGCCCGCGCCACCACGACGGATCGCCTCCGCGCTTCGCTCGACCGGCTCGCGGCGCTGGCCGAGGAATCCTGACCGCTCTCCATGATCGCGAAGGGTTTACTACCGCATAGAGTAGTAAACCCTTCATGATCATGAAATTCGTACTCCTGTGCGATCAGAAACGGGCTGAGGGCGGGAGGGCAGGGGTCACGAGAGCATCTGGTAGCTCACAGGTAACAGGAGCAAAGGGTAGAGCCCCCGCGGGTGGCGCCAGGGTTACCCGGCGGTTCCGGGGGGCTGGTAGACGTTGATGATCGTGCCGCCGGGGAAGCTCCGGGTCTCGGTGAGGTCCAGTCGCAGTGGCCTGGGCAGGTCCTTGAACAGCGGCAGCCCGGCCCCTAGAGCGACCGGCAGGATGACCAGGCGGTACTCGTCGATCAGGCCGTGCCTGGATAGCGCCTGGACGAACGCGGCGCCGCCATGGGCCATGATGTCGCCGCCGGGTTCGGCCTTGAGGGCGGCTATCTCGGTGGCGAGATCGCCGCGGGCGATGCGGGTGCCGGCCCATCCGGCGGCCGGCAGCGTCGCGGAGAAGACGACCTTGGGCAGCTTGTTCATGAACGCCGCGTAGTCGCCGCTCGCCTCCGGCCAGTGCGCGGCCATCTGCTCGTAGGTGACCCGCCCCATGATGTGGGTTCCGACCCGGTCCAGGGACGCGACCTTCCAGGCGCGCACGTCCGGATCCTCGGGCGGAAGCCCCCAGTCACCTTCGCCGCCCGGCCCGGCCACGTACCCGTCCAGCGTGACACCCATCTGCAGGACCACTCGCCTCATCCAGACTCCCTCGTCAGCGTGGCTTTCGGATCAACCCTGCCCGAGAGCCAGCCCCGGCATCCAATACACGCGTCTATAACCTGATGGCATGGATGTCGACACCCGGCTGCTGCGCTACTTCGCCGCCGTCGCGGCCGAAGGCAGCCTCAGCCGCGCGGCCGAGCGGCTGTTCGTGTCCCAGCCCGCGCTGACCAAGCAGATCAAGCAGCTGGAGGGCCAGCTCGGGGTTCAGCTGTTCACCCGGTCCCGGGCCGGGATGACCCTGACCGCGGCGGGCCAGGCACTGGCCGGCCGGACCCCCGGCATGCTGGCCGGCTGGGATCAAGTGCTGCGGGAGACCAGGGCCGCCGCGAGCCGGGCGGCCCGGGTGCTGCGGGTGGGATTCATGTCCAGCGCCGCCAACGAGGCCACCCAGCAGATCATCGCGGCGTTCGGCCGCCGCCGGGCGGGGTGGCGGGTGGACCTGCAACAGGCCGCCTGGTCGGATCCCACCGCCGGATTGGCCGGCGGCGAGGTCGACGTGGCCCTGCTGCGGCTGCCGTTCCCGGGACAGGACGACATGCGGATCGAGGTGCTGCTCACCGAGCCCCGCTGGGTCGCGCTCCCCGTCACCCACCCGCTCGCCGCCGCCGATCAGATCTGTTTCCGCCAGCTGTGGGACGAGCCGTTCGTCGCCGCGCCCGCCCAAACCGGCCTCTGGCGCGATTACCATCTGGCCACCGCCGAACGCCAGGGTCACCCGGTCCGCATCGGAGTCGTCACCGACCAGCCCGACGCCTACCTGACCGCGATCGCCAACGGCGACGGCATCGCCCTGGTCCCCGAATCCGCCAGCCGCTACTACGCACGCCCCGGCATCACCTACCGGCCCGTCACCGGCGTCAGCCCGAGCCAGGTCGGCGTGGCCTGGCCGCCCGCGAACGACGCCAACCCCGTCGTCCAGGACTTCGTCCGCTGCTGCCTGGACCACAGGCCGGCCGCCTGACCCCGCGCCACGGCGTTACCATCGGCGGGTGCTGACGTTCTCTGCGCAGACCCGTGCGGCCAGCCTGACCCGGATGGCCGAGGACCGGTTCGACGTGCTGGTCATCGGGGGCGGGATCACCGGGGCGGGCATCGCCCTGGACGCGGCGTCGCGCGGGCTCTCGGTGGCGCTGGCCGAGAAGGACGACTTCGCCGCCGGGACCTCGGGGCGCTCGTCGCGGCTGGTGCACGGCGGCCTGCGCTACCTGGAGCACGGGGAGTTCGGCCTGGTACGGGAGTCGCTGCGGGAGCGGGGCATCCTGTTCCGGCTGGCGCCGCACCTGGTGCGCCCGGTCTCCATGTACATGCTGGCCGGCGACCTGCGCCGCCGGGCCACCTACCGGGCCGGGCTGACCGCGTACGAGCTGCTGGCGGCGGGCCGGAACATCGGCTACCACACATCGGTGAGTGCCGGGCGGGTGGCGGAGGCCATTCCCGGGCTGGGCGGCCGGTCCCGCGGGTTCCGGTACTTCGAGTGCCAGGTGGACGACGCCCGGCTGACCATCGAGGTGGCCCGGGCCGCGCACGCGGCGGGCGCGCGGCTGGCCAACCACGCGCGGGTGACCGCGCTGCTCGGCGAGGGGCGGGTGACCGGCGCGGCGGTGACCGACGAGGTGACCGGGCAGGGGTTCGAGGTCCGGGCCAGGGCCGTGGTCAACGCGGCCGGCATATGGGCCGAACGGGTCGCGGACCTCGCGGCCGGTTCCGGCGCTGAAGGGTGCGTACGGCTGCGGCCGAGCAAGGGCGTCCACCTGGTGTTCGCCCCCGGCGCGGTGCGGACCACGGCGGCGGTGGTCGCGCCGTCGGCGGCGCACGACGGGCGGTACGTCTTCATCGTCCCGTGGGAGGACCGGGTCTACGCCGGCACGACCGACACGCCGTACCAGGGCGACCTGGACGACCCGGCCGTCGGCGACGCCGACCGGGACTACATCCTGGCCGCGGTGGCCGGGTTGTTCCCCGGCGTGACCGGCCGCGACGTGGTGGCGTCCTGGGCCGGGCTGCGCCCGCTGCTGGGCCGGGATGACGCCGGCGACACCACCAGCAGCGACCTGTCGAGGAAGCATGCGGTTTTCACCGGACCGTTCGGCCTCTATACGATCACCGGCGGGAAGCTGACCACCTACCGGGCCATGGCCGAGGACCTAGTGGACCGGGTCGCCGCCGACCTAGGCGGCGTCAAAGGGTCGGGGCCGTGCCGGACGCGGGAGATCCCGCTCGGGCTACACGGGCCGGCCGCCGCGGCGGTGCGGCTGGCCCGGGACGAGGTGGCACGGCTGGGGCTGCCGCCGCGCACCGCCGTCCGGCTGGTGCGGCGCTACGGCGACGACTGGCGGCAGGCGGCCTGGCTGATCGGCGAGGACTTGTCGCTAGGCGAGCCGGTGGCGGACGGCCTGCCGGTCCTGGGGGTCGAGGTGGCGCTGGCCCGCAGCCGCGAGATGGCCCTGACCGACGAGGACATCTACGTCCGCCGGACCCGGCTCACCACCCTCGGGCTCACACCTTCAGCCGGACGCATGAGGGAATGATCCCGAACGAGGCGGGTGTCACGCCCAGCAGTTCGCCGTCCGCCTCGACCGGGAAGGGCGTGTCGGCCTCGATGCTCAGCTGCGCGGTCCGCAGTTCGGCGATGTTGCGGTGCGGCAGGTGCGCGCCGGAGTAGACCTTGGGCAGCGTGGTGAAGGAGTCCGACTTGGGCCCGGTCATGACCAGGATGTCGAGCAGGCAGTCGCCGGGGTCGGAGTTCGGCGAGATCTGCATGCCGCCGCCGTAGAACCGGCAGTTCGCCACGACCACGTTGAACGCGCGCCAGGCGTGGTACTGGCCGTCGGCGTCGAGCCGGACCGCGGCCGGGCGGAAGCGCGGCAGCGTCAGCCAGAACCCGGCCGCGTACCGGGCGCCGCCGAGGAGCTTCCCGAGGTTGGCCGCCCTGGCCACCACCGCGCCGCCCAGGCCGGCCTCGGCGATGTTGACGAAGCACCTCGTGGTGCCGTCCGCGCAGGTCACCGTGCCCACGTCGATGGTGCGGACCCGGTCCCCGGCCAGGCGCTCCGCGGCCTGTGCCGTGTCGGGAGGCAGGCCGAACGACCGGACGAAATCGTAGCCGGACCCGGCGGCCACCACCCCGAGCACGGCGTCCGCCGCCACCGGCCCGCCGTCCCTTACCATCCCGTTGACCACCTCGTGCACGGTGCCGTCGCCGCCCACCGCGACCAGGTAGCGCTCGCCGTCGCTCAGGGCCTGGCGGGCGGCCTCGGTGGCGTGGCCGGGATGGGTGGTGCGGACGATGCGGTAGGCGAGGTTCTTGTTCCTGAGGACGCTTTCGACGCGGGGCAGCGCCTTGCTGACCGCGCCGCGGCCGGCGTTCGGATTGGCGATGAGCACGAGCGGGCCGAACGGGCTGGTCATGGACGCAATCCTCCCGGGTTCATGATCCCGGTCGGGTCGAGGGCTTTTCTGATCCTGGTTAGCACGTGTGCTCCGGTCTGGCCGAGGTCCTGGGTGAGGAACGGTGCCTTGAGGCGCCCGACGCCGTGATGGTGGGTGATCGTGCCGCCGGCTTCGGTACAGCTTTGTGCGGCCGCGTGCCAGGCCGCACGGTAGATCGTTTCCGCCTCGCGGTCGTCGGCGGCGCCGATCAGGAAGGTGAAGTACAGCGACGATCCGGACGGGTACAGGTGGGACAGGTGGCAGGCCACCGCCTGGGCGTGCGCGGACAGTTCGCTTTTGATGGCGCCGTACAGCCGCGGGACCGCGGACCAGAGCCCGGCGACCTCCATCGTGTCCACGATCACCCCGGTGCCGAACGTGCGCTCCGGCCCCATGATCTGCGCGAAGGTCTGCACCGCGGCGTTGCGGTGCTGCCACCAGTGCTCGCCGTAGCGGGCGCCGAGTTCGGTTCCCGTGGTGTGCAGGATCGCGGCGGCGGCCTGTTTCCTGGCGTCCAGGCCGGGCGGGCCGGCCGGGCCGGCTGGGAAGCCGGCCAGCGCCACGCACCCGGTCGTGTGGTTCAGCGCGCCGAAGCCCAGCTGCGCGTCGGTCTCGTCGTAGCCGCGCAGTACGGCCGCGCCGGTCTCGGCTCGCTTGACGTCTCTCAGGGCTGCGGCCATCGTCGTGAAGTCTTCGAAGCCGAAGGCCAGCCACTCCCAGGCCGTCGGGCGAGCCCGGCAGGCGAGGGTCGCCTCGGTCACGACGGCGAGCGTCCCCTCCGAGCCGATGAGGAGTCTTCTCAGGTCCGGGCCGGCCGCCGAGCGCGGGACCGGGCGCAGGCGCAGGATCTCGCCGTCCGGCAGGACCGCGGTCAGCCCGAGCAGCACGTCCTCGATCGCGCCGAACCCGGTGGAGGCCTGCCCGGCGGACGACGCGGCGATCCAGCCGCCGACGGTGGAGATCGCAACCGACTGCGGGTAGTGGCCGGTGGTCAGCCCGAGCTTGGCCAGTTCCTTTTCCAGCCGGTCGCCGCGCACCCCGGCCTGGACGTCGACCGTACGGGAGATGACGTCGACCTCGCCGATGTGGTCCATCCGGGACAGGTCGAGGACGACGGTGTCTGTGCCCGCCTCGGCCTGGGCCCCGCCGCAGACGCCGGAGCCCGCGCCCCTCGGGATGATCGCGGTGCCGGTTTGGCTGGCCCAGGCCAGGATCGTGGCCACCTCCCCGGTGCGGGCCGGGAAGAGCACCGCGGCAGGTTCGGGCAGGTCGTCGCCGCGGACCCGGCGGAGCAGCGCCAGCG
>WNFX01013877.1_pt1 | contig 12316 bp, 15 predicted proteins | sample 5400111 | NCBI WGS metagenome assembly WNFX01 (sample SAMN13153363, study PRJNA577476) | soil metagenome | isolation source: 40 cm soil or saprolite under grassland replicate 1 | place: USA:California | collected 2016-06-15
CTGCCCAGCGGGAGCAAGCCTGTGGTTGAGCGAAGTCCGTCAAGAAAATGCGTTCACCCAGCGTGCTGTCTACCTGGCCTACCAGACCGATTGTCAGCGTTGTTCCTTGCGGGAGGAGTGTCTGGCGAAAGGCGCCAAAGGCAATCGTGCTCGCCGAGTCAGCGCTGTCCGCCGTCTCTTGCCTCCTCCTGCCGAGGTTTCGCGAAAGCCTGTCATGCTCGGATCGATGCGGTGGGTGGATGTGGCTGGTCGAGTGCTCCGCCGTAGCTGGATGACCCACTGGCGCAGCCAATACGTCGAGGTGCTTGCGCTCGTGGAAGTTCCTAAGAGCGTTTCCCCTCCCCCTCGCCCACCGCGTGCGCTGCGTTCGCATCACCGCTGGAGTTGGCAAGATCGGCTCGCGCGCAATGCCTGCTGGGGACCACCCCAACTGCGCATCACTGTTGCTGGCGTTCCTGCATTCCTCGCCAGCAACTGACCAAGGAGGAACCAGCAAACACGACAGCTTTTTCTATGATGTATTCTCTTCTCTCTGAGCTGCTCATGAGGGCCGAGAGGTCTTGTCTGCTTTCAGCATCCTCCAGCAACCATCCTCTCTCCCTTTATTGCTCGTTTGCTTCTAGCTCGTTGCGTATCCCGTGGGAAGAGCCATCCAGCTGACATGGATGTCGATGTCGATTCCGGCAATGGTGCCGATACGGAACGTGCCAGGCATGGAGATACTCCTTTTCATGAAAATTGACGTCGTTTCAAATTATCGGGGGCAGAACGAATTATCCCTTCAACAGACTTGAGTATACTGGGAGTGTCGACTGAAGTCAGCGTCCATCAGGTGGCATCTTTCTTCCCTCACCTCTCATCTGGCAGAAATGTTCCCGGCCTCCCACTTCCCTGGCGCTTTGCGTGAGATGCCGGGCCTCTCAAACAGGCTGGCTGGGTCAGCCTGGTTGAACGGCGCCGGAGAAGCAGGAGGGCCGAAGATCCTTTTTCCACCATCGAGCGAGAGGGGGGACTGTCACCGCTAGAGGCCATCCCCGACCACTGGCCTTTGCTAGAGCGTCGGTCAAGAAATGGAAAAGGATGAGATTGACAGAACCAACTGGGGGTGGTTAGCTCAAGAAACGTGATCAGCAAAGAAAAGGATCAGGAGGAAGAGCATGCAACCAGAGATGTGGAAGCCCCCAGTCGAGGACAGCCCCCGATTGCCCCGGCGATGCTGGCCCTGGCGCTCATTTTGCAAGCCTATATGGGCATCTCAGATGATGAGGTCATTGAGGCGACGCTGATGGATCGACGCTGGCAGTTGGTACTGGATTGTCTGGACACGGAGCAAGCGCCATTCAGTAAAGGCACCCTGGTAGCTTTTCGGCAGCGGCTCATCGAGGCGCAGATGGATCGGCGGCTCATCGAACGAACCATCGAGATTGCCAGCCACAGTCAGGGGTTTGGCCCACGGGCCTTGCGCGCGGCTTTGGATAGTAGTCCCTTATGGGGAGCCGGACGCGTCGAAGATACGTATAATCTGGTGGGACACGCGCTCAGCAAGGTGATGCGTGTGGTGGCCGATCGTGCCTCGGCGGGAGCTGGTCGAAGTGGCCAAAGAGGCCGGAGCAGAAGTGGTGTGTGCGACGAGCCTGAAAGCGGCGTTGGACCGCGATTGGGACCAGGTGGGGCAGCGCGAAGAGGCGCTGGGGCTGGTCCTGGACGTGTTGCAGGTCGTGGAAAGGTGGGTGCAGACCCTGCAACAGGAAGAGGCGCAACTGGCGCAGCCGGCCCTGGCGATTGCCAAACAAGTCCAAGCGCAAGACGTAGAGATCCCACGGACGCAAAAGTCGTAGCGTGCGCGTGGATGGCTACAAACGCCATGTGCTCCATGATTTGGACACCGGTCTCATCCGAGCCGTCGGCCTGACCCCGGCCAATGCTCCGGAAGCCAGTGTCACCGAAGCGATCAGCGCGGACCTGAAGCGGCAAGGGGTGGCTTTAAAAGAGTTGCACATCGATCGGGCCTATTTGAGTAGCCATCTGGTACGCCAGCGCAGCGACGATCTGCAGGTGTATTGCAAAGCCTGGCCGGTTCGCCAGGGCACACACTTTCACAAGCAAGCCTTTGTCCTGGATTGGCAACGGCAGCTCATTCGCTGTCCAGCTGCGCAGGAAATGCCTTTTGTGCCTGGCGGCGTGGTTCACTTTCCCAAAGAGACCTGTGCAGAGTGTCCGTTGAAAGCCCAATGCACCACCAGTGCCAGGGGTCGTAGTGTCAGCATCCATCCCGATGAAGCCTTGCTCGTCGAATTACGCCAGGGCCAACAAACTCCGGAGGGGCGCAGCAAACTGCGCGAGCGGGTAGCGGTTGAGCATACGCTGGCGCACGTCGGTCGATGGCAAGGACGACGCGCCCGCTATCGCGGCCTGCGCAAGAATCTCTTCGATCTGCGCCGGTGTGCCGTCGTCCACAATCTCCATGTCCTGGCTCGTTCCCAAGCACTTCAAGCTGATCTTCAGGACGCTGCTTGATTACTTGACCGACGCTCTAGAGGAGATAACAGAGAGCAGCGAACTGCACGGTTCGCTGCATGCAGCCATTGGTTTCCTGCCCCCGCAGTTGCGTTCGATCGTGAATCTGCTCTGTTTCGGGCAACTGACTTTTGCGGAAAATGGCCGCCTGCTCAACATGCCGGAGACAACCGTGAAGACGTACTTCTACCGCTCGTTGCCGAGGTTGCACAGTTCCCTCACAAGCAACGTGCCATGTGCATCGATCTTGTAGAGGACCTCGTGTCCACGGCAGGGACGAGCTGCCGCGGCCACGTCGATCGTGGGCACTCGCACGAAAGCCGTTGGAGCCGACGAAGTCAGGAGCCTAACCCTCCGCCTGAGGGTGACCGCAGATGGGCCAGTTCCAGGACCGCGCTTGCGAAGGAGGATGGCGCCTCCAGGGGAAGGTTGTGACTCTCGCCCTGCACTTGGTGATGCACGCGGGGCCCGGTGAAGTGATGGGCAGGCGTTGCCGTCAGTGCTTACAGTTGAAACGATGGCTCTCTATGTTTGTGAGATTGAATGAAAGGGATAGTTCAGAGCATAAGGAGGATTTATCTGCATCTCATCTGAGGTGACAACGACCCCCTCTCTTCCATTGTTCCATTGCAAGATGTCGGTCGGCTCCACGTCTAGATGCACGAGGTCGGGTCGGTGGCGTGAAACCCCGAACATGAGTCTCGAACATACTCTTCGGCATCCCCAAGAGAGACTGAAGCCCCTCTTCTATGAGAAAACCCCGTTCGATCGACTTCTATTCTTATCTGGCTGTACATATGAATTCATGAAAAGCAGGCGTTGACAGTTCTTTTGACAGTTTATCGCAACAGAAAAGAGAACGATCGAGCGAAAGAGGCCATATTCATCATGTTCTTCTTTTTTAGAACATGAGCCTTTTCTACAGCCAACGCAACGAGATCGAGACGAACCTGCATGGTACTGCCGGCGGACAGGAAGATGCCGTCAAAGCCCCTTCAGGCGATCGGCCAGCGCCGTATAGCGCTGCCGGTCCGTCACACGTTTGATGGAGATGCCAATGGCTTTGGTTGGTCCCACCAGGATCGCGAGTTGCCTGGCTCGCGTGAGTCCGGTATACACCAAATTGCGACTGAGAAGCAGATAGTGTTGCAAGAACAGGGGAAGGATGACGGCCGGGTACTCACTTCCCTGACTTTTGTGCACGGTCACCGCCCAGGCAAGGGAGAGTTCCGAGAGGTCAGCATAGTCATAGGTGACGTTCCGCTCGGCGAACTGCACGGCGACTTCTTGCTCTTCCAGGTCGATGGAGGCGATCGTGCCGATATCCCCGTTGAAGACCTCCCGCTGATAGTCGTTGACCTGTTGGATCACCCGGTCACCCATCCGCAAGGAACCGCCCCCGCGTGCTAGCTCCACCTTCCCTGGCTTCTGGGGATTGAGCACCTGCTGAAGCATCGCATTGAGCTGTTTCGTTCCCACCTCCCCGCGCGTCGCCGGGCAGAGCACCTGCACCTGTCGTACGGGATCGATACCACGCCTGGGGAGGAACTCGCTCACCAGGTGGCGGATGTCTTCTGCTCCCAGCGCCGGATCCGTGGCCTCGAGCCAAAGGCAGTCCGACTCCGCCGCCTTCGTGGTCGGTGTCAGGTAGGGGAACTGACCGGCATTGATGCGATGGGCATTGGTCACGATGTGGCTCTCTGCCGCCTGGCGGAACACCTCGGTCAGCCGCACGACCGGGACCTGCTCTGAGGCGATCAGGTCGCGCAGGACCATGCCAGGGCCCACGCTGGGCAACTGGTCGATATCGCCGACGAAGAGCACCTGCGCGTCTGGCGGGATGGCTTTGACGAGCGAATGCGCCAGGAATAGGTCCAGCATCGAGGTCTCGTCCACGACGATGGCCTGCGCTTCGAGCGGATGGTCTTCGTTGGAGCGGAACTGCATCGTCTTGGGATCAAGGGCGAGCAGGCGATGGATCGATTTAGCCTCCTGCTTGGACATCTCTGCAAGCCGTTGCGCTGCTCGCCCCGTCGGCGCAGCCAGCATGATAGATTTGCCCATCGCTCTCCACAACGCCACGATGGTCCGGGTCGTAAACGTCTTGCCGCACCCAGGCCCTCCAGTCAGCACCAGCAGGCGTGAGGAAGCAGCCAGTTCCACCGTGCGGCGCTGCTCCTCTGAGAGGGTGATGCCGAGTTTCTGCGTGTATCCTTCTATCCAGCGCTGGACCCGCGGAAGGTCGACGGCAACCGGCGCTTTGAGGAAGGCCGCGAGACGGGCGGCAAGAGCCTGCTCAGTGTAGTAGAACGCCGGCGCGTAGCAGATGCGCTGGTCCTCGAGGTCGCCGTATCCAGGCTGCGCGATGAGCTGCTTGTCCTCTGCCATCTGGACGATCAGCGCGCTGATGCGCGCCGGGTCTACGGGGCATTCCGGGAGGACAAGCTGCTTGACCGTTCGCTCCACCAGCTCGTGCTCCGGCAGGAAGCAATGCCCGTCCTCAGCAGCCTGCTGCAGTACGTGCAGGATCCCCGCCTGGGAACGAAAGGCGGAATCGGGAGCAATCCCGATGGTGCGCGCGATCGTGTCGGCGGTCACGAATCCGATCCCGAAGATATCGGTGGCAAGCTGGTAGGGGTTGCGTGAGACAATCTCGATCGCCTGGTCCCCGTATTGTTTGTAGATCTTCACGGCGTAGGTAGTCGAGACGCCGTGCCCGCGCAGAAACAGCATGACCTCCTTGATCGCTTTCTGCGCGGCCCAGGCCTTCTCGATCATGGCCACGCGTTTCTCGGCGATCCCGGGCACCTCGACGAGGCGGAAGCAGGATTGCTCTATGATCTCGAGGGTTTCCAGGCCGAAGTGCGCCACAATGCGCCTGGCGGTCACCGGGCCGATGCCTTTGATGAGTCCGCTGCCCAGGTATTTCTCCAGGCCCGTCAGCGTGGCCGGCTTGGTCTCCTGCGCGTGCACGACCTGGAATTGCTGCCCATACTTCGGGTGGTCGCGCCAGTAACCCGTGAGGCGCAGCGTCTGCCCGGCATGGATGTCGGGAAAGCGCCCGGTGATGGTGATGAGGTCGCGTGACCCGGGTGCTTTGAGCCGGGCGACTGTGTAGCCCGAATCGTCAGCGTGGTAGGTCACGCGCTCCACGATACCGTGCAGATGCTCTACTGGAGGCCGCAGCGCCCCTTCAACGGGTCCATCCGGCGATGTTGACACGATCCTGTTCGTCCCTTTCCTCTTTTGAAGAAAGTATAGCAGCCGCGATGTCTGTTGCCAAGGTGCGCCTCGGGGTGGAGTGCCCGTCAATTTTTTGCACAGGGATAGGCAAAGGAAAAAGGATCTGGTAGGATAGGGGCATCACATGGATACTACACTTGAATAGACACTTCCGGTCGTAATTTCCAAGGAGAAGAGAGATGATTCGTGTTGCGATGCTGAGTTTCTGGCATGTTCATGCAAAGGACTATATCAAACAGGCACAGGCGCATCCTGCGACAGAAATTGTAGCCGTATGGGATGAAACACCTGAACGTGGTCGCGGACAAGCAAAAACACTGAACGTTCCATTTTACGAGAAACTCGATGAAATTTTGGCGCAATCTGATATTGATGGTGTCATTATTGATACGCCGACAAACGTCCATCATGATGTGATGATCGCTGCTGCTCAAGCAGGAAAACATATCTTCACTGAGAAAGTGATTGCTCCCACCTTGCGAGAGGTCAATGAGATACTGGCTTCTGTCGAGCAGGCTGGAGTAAAATTCACCGTTTCCCTGCCACGACTCTACCACGGCAGTACACAAGCCATCCGGGATATACTCGCTCAGCACCTTCTTGGAGACGTGACCCTGGTACGCACCCGGCTCTCCCATAATGGGGCATTACGCACAGAAGATCATCCCCAGGGCTGGTTACCAGCTCACTTCTTTTCTGCAGAACAATGCGCAGGAGGTGCGATGATTGATCTAGGTTGCCATCCCATGTATCTGAGCAGTCTCTTCCTGGGCATGCCGGAAAGCGTTACCGCTTCCTATGGCTATGTGACCGGACGTGAGGTCGAGGACAATGCAGTTGTCACTCTGAACTATGCGAACGGCTCCATCGGTATTGTTGAAGCTGGCTTTGTCAACCGCTTCTCTCCATTCACCATTGAGATACACGGAACTGAGGGAAGCCTCTTTTATGGCACACCGGAAGAGCATTTACTCATTCGCAGCGCCAAGCTTTCCGCTGGAGGCCAGGATTGGCAGGATATGGCAACGTGGATTCCGCAGGATCGTCCATTAGCTTTTAGCCAGTGGGTCAACCACATCCAGCAAGGAACGACGGCGACCGAGAATATTCAGGTTGCCGTCAATCTTACCTCATTGATGGAAGCCGCGAACATTTCTGCACACACGCATCAAGCGGTTCGTCTAAACTCATTGGTACTCTAGAAGGAGCCAATCAGTCACGATAAGGCGGAGTATATGCCCATTCTACTCGGCTCCAATGTCCCAGGCCTGCTGTAAATCCTCACGCGAGAAGCATGATCAACGCCGTCAGCGTATGTGTTTTGAGAATGGAGGGAATCTTGAGCAGAGGAGGGGGAGCCACAGGAGCGGGAAGCAGGAAGCGCATCCAGGTGTCTTTCCGGCGATCGTTACAGACAGAGGTGCGCAAGGCCATCTGTAATGATCGCTGGTCGGAAGCTTGGAAACACCAGAGCATGTACCGGCTTCGGCAACGAAAGCAACTCGCCAGCGATCGGGCTGCTCAACGTCAAGAGGCGGCTGCGGCTCAGTTCGTCCGAGCATGGTGGTTTTGACTTTCCACTCGCCAAAAGTCTCCTCAACCTTCTTCCCCACCATCCTCGCCAGGCCGCCTTTCTTCCACTCCCGTTGCTCCTTTGCCTGGTTCTTGTCGCCCGTCTGCTTCTCACCCTGGAAACGCAGTCCTGCTTGCCGCCCAAGGCTCTCCGCAAAAGTTGACGCGCACTCCTCTGGATGAACTTGCATGCCATTTCGACCCGACGTTGGCCATGTCCCCACGTGCCCCTGTCTACCTGCCCTCCCCGGCTACAGGGTTCTCCACAGGCTTGAGAAGTGGTGTGAGGCCCATTTTTAGGTGGGTTCCTGAATACCGTTGCTAAAATCAGTAACTATCCTAAGCAAGGTTGAGCTATCCACACAATCGCAGGAAAACAGCCCTGGGCTGTGACGATTGAAGGAAAGCCGAACCGAACCACCCAGGATAGTAGCAGATCTTTCCCGAAGAACTCGGGCGGGTATGGGACCCCGTCGGTGGCAACAGCAGCACCGAGCCTGCGCCCGTATAGGACACAGGCTTGACCCTTGGGTCAGTGATGGAGCAAGACCGCGCCTTCCCCACTCTTTTCAATTGCAGGAGGTAGGCGATACCAAGTCGTGCAATGTTGACCGAAGCGCAATAATCTCGGTCTCCATTGAAGCCGCACGACCCGCACCACAACCAGCGTCCCCAGGTCACCGCTTCACTGCGGTTGGTAGGGGACTGGTAGGTGTTGGCGGGTTTTCCGCAGTGTGGGCAGGTATGAGAAGTACCACGCGGATGTTCGGTGTGGAAGCGCAAGCCCACCAGATGGCATTTGTAGCGTACCAGGCGCCAAATCTCGCCCCGGATCGTCGCATTGTTGCGATAATTTCTCCACCGTCCTCGGACCCCTTTGCCACGCCCGGTCGTTTTGAGCGTCTTGAGCGACTCCATCGAGAGCAAGGAGCAGTTATGCACCTGGGCCAGCAGCAGCAACACATTACTCGCCAGGTGCGCCAAGGCCCGATTGCGTTGCTCATACTTGCGCCAACACCGCTCGATTTCCCGGCGCAAGACTCGGATCCGCTCGGTGTACCAGGCACGTTTGGAATGATCAACGGGCAGCGCTTCTCGCTCTTTTTCATAGCTGGCCACCTTCTTTTTCAACTCGTCGATCTGACGGCGCGTGCGGGCTTGTTTGCCATCAAAACCACCGGTGTCCAGGAAAAACGGGCGGCCCACTTGCTGGTGATGCTCATCAAGGGCGATGGCAGTGAGGAGGGTATGGACGCCCCAGTCGGCCCCCAAGGCTCGCTCCACGCTCTCCCATGCAGGCAACTCGGCTTTCTCCACTTCGACAATAAAATCCAGCACCGCAATGCGCTCCCCATCCGATTTGCGTTCTTCGCGTACGGTAGGGGCCAGCAGGGTGCCCGTTTTGAGACGATCAACCACGACGGTGGGCAAGGGAATGAGCGTGTCGGTCTTGCGCCACTGCCAGATACCGTGCTCATCGGGATAGCGGAACCGGAAACGAGCCGTTCCCGAAGGCGCCTCTCCCTCCCGCTCCTCTTCCATCTCGACAGCAAGACGATACGCCTGGCCTTTTGTCCCGCCGTCATCCCCGGCGTAGGTGAGTATGCCCACCGTGAGTAAGGGAATGGGCTGAAGTTCCTCGTAGGTCAGTGGAAAGCGGTCGTGATGCAGGAAATAATTACACGCTTGCTCGATGACATTCTGCAACTCGACAAAGCTGCTGTCGTCTTGTTCCAGGCTCGTTTGCACAGCGGTGATGGCTTCTTTGATGGATTTGCGGTTTTTCCCGGCGGGTCGCGTGTCGGTTTTGGGGCGAATCAATCCTTCAGAGAGGATCGGAGCAATGAGCGTAAACGCTTTTTTCCGCTCCGCCTGGGCGCGCAAAATCCTTCCCACTGTTTCGCTTTCGCAGCGCCATTGCCGATCCCCATGATACTGCGGGCTGCCGGTATACTTGCCGACCTGTTTCCAGGCAGGCCCAACCCGCTCTGTCCCAAATTCATCCAGGGAGGGCCACAGCAGGGTCAACACCTCATTCACGACGGAGCGCGAGGCATCCAGTAACCGGAGCACGTCTGCTTGCACATCGTCAGGCAAGCGCATGTCGTAGGTTAGGGGCTGGTGAGTACGGCTTGAGCGCATTGGAGAAGTTCCTTCTGCTTGTGCGAACGCATGCCATACAGACGACCAGAAAACGAGGCGATGAGCGCGAGCAGGTCATCCGTCAACTCCTGCTCCGGCGTTTTCTCTCCCCCTGGCTCCAAGACGGTCAGCCTCACACCAAAGCAAGAAAACAGCGTTTCTAAAAATTCTTGTCCGAAGCGGGTCAATCGATCTTCGTAGGTAATGGTCACTTCTGCCACTTTATCCTCGCAGACTAACTTGAGTAAGTGCTGGAGGTGCCTGCGTGAGGCTTTGAGGCCAGAGCCAATATCAGAGAGCACGAGGGTCGCTTGCCCTCTCCGCTCGGTTTTCGCCCACGTTTGCAAACGGTCCACTTGGGTCTCCAAGTCATCTTTTTGCCCATGCCCACTGACACGCCCGTAGAGGACGAGAAGCCGTTCATCGGAGCCACCTACCATCCGCTCGATCTCCGAGCGCGGAATGCGCATCTCGCGGCCCACCTGGACCACATGAATACGCCCGGCTTTGATCCAACGCCTGACCGTCATGGGATGCAACCCCAATTCATGGGCGGCTGCTCCGACGCGAAACAACTTCTGTGCCTGCTTTGCCATAGAACTATCGCCTCTATCAAAAAAACTAATGATGGTATACGATAATTCATGTTACGGCGAGGGTGCCCGCCTGGATCCAGGGAGAGAGCGTGGTTACATAGGTCGGCCCCTGGTCCTGGCGACCCAGCACCTGCAACTCGTTGCCGCAGCGCACCAGTTGGACGCTGTGATGGGGATCCATCCGTGGTTGTCCCACGGCAACACACGAAGCTGGAATGGTCGGGGTGGCAAGTTTCGGACCCTGGGCTTGCAGCAGGGTGGCTTTCACCATGCAGGCCAGCACCAGCAGCACCGTCAGTAGCGTGACACAGCCTAATTTCTTCATAAGAACCTCCTTTCAAACGCATGCCCGTTCATGACGGGCAGCAGAGGGAAACCAAGCGCTCTCGCCATGAACTCCCTCGAGAACGCTTGTCGCAGGGATGCATCACCGGGCTAGGGATGCAGGGTGATGCCCAGAACCGCAAGATGGCCGCAGGGCAGCAGGTAGTAGACACAATAGGCGATGACGAGCAGGTTCACGAGCCACAGACCGACCCGCAGCTTCCACCACAAACGGCCCCGAGGGCGAAAGCGCGGCCAATACCCGTAGTTCCCTTGTGGTGGAGGGGCGCCAGGGCTCTGCGGCAGCACAGGGTAGATGGGATAGGACCCATCCCCTGAAGCGGGATGATCCGACTTTGGTCCATTGATAGGTGTTTGGTGGTGCATAGACAAAACCTCCTTTGGGATGTGGAGCAGCAGGGATCACCAGAGGGCGCACCATCACTGCTCATAGTTGGGAGTAGAAGCAAGCCACGGTGGAGGTGGCTCGAGGGACCCTTTGGCAGACAAAGAGCGACAAAAGCCACCCTCCTTGTGATATCAGCTGACTAGAAGGGAGGCTCCTCATCCTCATCGCCATCGTCGACATCTCTGCGTTCTGGCTCGCCACGCCCGGTGGTGATGCCCTGGCTCATCGCCTCGACCAGATGAATCTGACCACGAGCACGATCCCACGCGTTCTGCTGAGGATGGTCAGGGAGCGGGTATTGTCAACTTAATGACAACCTATACGAATGGTTAAAAGCATGGCATAATAGGAGTATGGAAATGACTCCTTCTCCTTCCCTCTACAAAGGTCATCGCTTTCCCCCAGAGATCATTCGTTATTGTGTCTGGCTGTACTACCGCTTCTCCTTGAGTTATCGCGACATCGAAGAGATCATGGCTGAGCGAGGCATCCAACTGACCTACGAAACAGTTCGCAAGTGGTGTCTGAAGTTTGGTCAGAGGTATGCCAATGCTCTGCGTCGTCACCATCCCCAACCCGGGGACAAGTGGTATCTGGATGAGGTTTTCCTCACCATCCATGGCCAGGTCTACTATGCTTGGCGAGCAGTGGATCAGCATGGGACTATCCTCAAGGTCCTCGTGCAGCACCGCCGTGACAAGAGGGCGGCCCAGAAATTCTTCCGCAAGCTGCTCAAAGGCTGGCAGTCCGTCCCGCGGGTGATCATCACCGACAAGCTAGCGAGTTACGAAGCTGCCAAACGAGAAATCCTGCCTGGAGTGGAGCATTGGCAGCACAAAGGACGAGAGTATTCGTGCCGAGAACTCACACCAGCCTACCCGGCAACGGGAGCGGACCATGCGAGGGTTCAAATCGCCAAGCCAAGCCCAGCGGTTTCTTTCGGCGTTTAGTCCCATTTCCTCCCACTTTCGACCTCGACGGCATCTCTTGAGTGCCCAGCGCTACCGCGAGGAAATGAGACAGCGCTTTACCGTCTGGGCAGAGGTAGCAGGTCTTCAATCGGTTGCCTAAAGAATCTCAACCCTGAAAATTAAGTTGACAATACCAGCCGAATGTTCGTCCATTTTTTGGCTCTCTGTATGGGAATGAATGGGTATGAGGGAAAAATAGCCAAAAGAGGTCGAGTTCACTTTCCAAGAAGAAAACCGGCACTGAGATCACTCACAACCTTTGATTGTTGCTATTTTGCGGCTAGTGACAGCAACCTTAACTCTCCCCCGACTCTGTAATATCACCTCGCCATAGCCACTTATCGCATTCCCAGAAAGACAAATTCCTTAGCGTGGTTTTTCGTTCCGTTAATACTCAAGGGCCAACCAGGAGCGATGCCCTTGCGCGAGCCCGGCCTGTCGCGCCTGCTCCTGCGAGACGAAACTCTGCTGCATCCGCAAGGGAGTCAGAATATGCTGCTGAAGATAGGTCTGGTACGGCACTCCTGAGACGACCTGGAGCA
>WNFX01005410.1_pt1 | contig 12312 bp, 10 predicted proteins | sample 5400111 | NCBI WGS metagenome assembly WNFX01 (sample SAMN13153363, study PRJNA577476) | soil metagenome | isolation source: 40 cm soil or saprolite under grassland replicate 1 | place: USA:California | collected 2016-06-15
CACAACACGACTCATTGGGGCAAAATTGAAGGGACGCGTTCATTGGTTCTTTGTTTGTTTTCATATTCAAAGCATGCCAACGGACGCATAGTTTTTCAAGTTCTCCTTCCCTTTTCACCAGTTCGTGGAGAGCTACCACTTGTACATAATCAGAATTATTTGCAGATAAAACACCTCTTCCGCTTGTTTGTTTGAAAAGGCTTGTGGGGCTCTGCACTCATTCTACGGTGTATTAATCCCTTTTGCTCTTATAGCACCTCCTTCTTCTACTAATGGGCAGGGAGATGAACACCTGCTCAAAACAGCCTCTATGGTAGTACATCAGTGTAGAGTTTTTCGAGGAAGATATCATGACACTGGAGTGGGATTATGGGGACGAGCAGCACTCACATTTTCGTATGACATCGGACATTGGCATTTTGTAAGATGGTAATCTTCATAAGGGATTTATAGAGGGTTGAGATGATGCAGCAATACACAGGCAGGAGATAGTAATCGTGGATGATACAAGCTTGTTCCAGGATCGGTTGCTGACAACCAAGATCTTTGTGCCTCGCTCATCACGTCACTTGATCCAGCGCTCTCGACTGACGACCCTGCTCATGCAAGGTCTGCAGAGCAAGCTCACCCTCATCTCTGCTCCTGCTGGCTTTGGCAAGACGACCTTGCTCTCGTCCTGGGTACAGTCGCTCCCATGTGAGAGCTTCGAAGTCCCATGTGTGGCCTGGGTTTCCCTGGACGAGGACGATAATGAGCCCGCGCTCTTCTGGTCCTATGTGCTCAAGGCGCTGGATACGCTACAGCCCGGCCTCTGCACCTCGCTTCTAGCCTACCTGCAAACGCAGCAGGCACCCAGGGCGCCTATTCGCTCGGTCTTGCAGACGCTCATTAATACCCTTGTGAGCAGAAACGAGCAGTTTCTGCTGATCATCGACGACTATCACGTAATCACCCAATCCGAGGTCCACCAATCCCTCATCTATTTTTTGAAGCATCTCCCCCCTCAAATACACATAATGATTGCTGCGCGCGCCGATCCCCCTTTGCTGCTCTCTCTTCTGAGAGCACGCAGAGAGGTACTGGAGATACGAACCAGCCAGTTGCGTTGCACACTTGAGGAGGGTACGGCCTTCCTCGAAGAGGTGATGGGCATTCACCTCCCCACGGAGATCAGTCAGGAGGTAAACGCCCGGACTGAAGGATGGCTGGTCGGCTTGCAATTGCTCGGCCTCTCCTTGCAGGGACGCACCGATCCTGCCAATCTGCTTGATGAGGTGAGTGGGAGTCAGCACTATATCCTGGACTATTTGATGGAGGAGATCTTGCGGCGACAACCGCTGCCAATACAGAAGTTCCTGCTGCGTACCTCCATCCTGGAGCGCCTCTCGGCTCCCCTCTGTGACGCGCTGCTCGAACAGACGGACAGCCAGCAGATACTCGAATACCTTGAGCGCGCCAATGTGTTTGTGGTGCCACTGGATAGCCAACGGCGCTGGTATCGCTACCACACTCTGTTTGCCGAAGCATTGCGTTCGCAACTTGAGCAGGCAGAAAGCGAAACTGTGTCCGCTTTGCATCTGGGTGCCAGCCGTTGGTATGCCGAGCAGGAATATCTCACAGAGGCCATACGTCATGCCATTAGCGCACGCGCCTGGCCTCAGGCGGCTGACTTGATCGAACAAGAACACGTGTCTACCTGGGGCAGTAGTGAGCACGCGATGGTGCGACGCTGGATTGAAAAGCTCCCCACCGAGGTGGTACGCTCACGGCCTCGTCTGTGCCTGGCGTATGCTAAAACCCTGTTCATGATAGCCCCATACGCGACTATAGAAGGCTGGCTGCACGATGCAGAGAGCGCTTTACAGGCCATGGTACCAGTTCCAACCGACGAGACGGCAGTTCCTGGCACACCACCACTATTCGAACGCACCGCGTGGGATAATCTGTTAGGAGAGATCATTGCCTATCGCGCCGTCATTACTGGCTACCATCGCGGTGAGGGACCCGCTGCCCTCGCGCTCTGTCAGGAGGCCATGGCCCACCTCTCTGAGCAGACTATCTTAGTACGTGCAGAGATCGGGTATGCCCAGTCTCTGGCCTATTTTTCCTTTGGTGACGTCGTGGCCTCCATTCACTGCGCCAGAGAAGCTACGGCGCTCGCACAGGCAGTCGGCAATACCTCATCGACCATCCTCTACTTGGGCAGAACGGCGTATTGTTTGCGCGTACAAGGGAAGTTGCATGAGGTGGTACAGGTGACTGAGCACGTTGCTCGCCTGGGAAAAACTCCGGTTGGACTGCCCCACGCCATGGTGTGCTGGGCACATATCCATCGGGCAAGCGTCCTACGCCAGTGGAACCGACTGGATGAAGCGCTGGATCTTTTATTACAGGCAATCCGGCTGTCTGAACAGACCGAAACCATCGTGTCACTCTACCTGGGCTACACAGAACTGATGCGCGTCTACCTGGCGCTCGGTGAGATGGACGCCGCCCGCCAGGCCTTCCAATGGGCAGAAGAGGCCCTGTCGAAGATCTACAGTTCGCACCGGCGCGATATCTATGTCATCGTCAACTGGGTAGAGTTCTGGCTTGCAAGTGGTGAGTTAGAGCGCGCCATCTGTTGGGAACAGGAACTCACACAGCAGGCCAGCCCATCTTCCCTCCTGGCCCGTGAACGCAGGGACGTGGCACGAGTTCGCATTTTACTGGCCCAGAAACAGCCCGGCGAGGCGCTCTCGCTACTGGAACCGCTGCTGGTCGTCGCGGAGAAGCAGGAACGCCTGGGCCATGTCATCGAGATGAAGCTTCTACAGGCCCTGGCCTATCAGATGCGTCAGCAAATGCAAGAGGCCATCGGGGCGCTCTCTCAAGCGGTCCAGTTGGCCGAACCAGAGGGTTACATCCGCTGCTTCCTGGATGAAGGGCCCCTCATGGCAACCCTGCTTTCCAGGCTCCGGCGCCAGGAACACAAGCACAGACCAACACCATACCTGGACGAGGTGCTCGCGGCATTTCACCTGGCTGACACTGGAGCAGAGCAGCGGTCTGAGAGGACTGGACAGCCCAGAATGGTGCAGCCACTGCTAGATCCCCTGAGCGAACGCGAGCTGGAGGTGCTCTGCCTGATGATACAGGGAGACTCAAATCAGAAGATCGCCGAAACCCTGGTCCTGTCGATAGATACCGTTAAACGCCATGTGAGCAATATCTTCTCGAAGCTCGGGGTGCATACCCGTGTACAGGCAGTGGCACAGGCCCGCTCCCTTGGGCTGCTCCGCGATGAGCTATAGCGCATCACACGAATGTGTGATCAACGAGCTTCAACACGAGCCCAGAATCCCACTCAGGTATCATGACATTTCTCGTGCGCAAATCTATAGTGAAGTTGTACGCAGAACGTGGAAAGAGATGAGGGTATACCTGTGTATATACTTGTCATTGATGACGACCAATTTGCGAATACGCTGGTGCAATTCGTTCTTAGCAAAGAGGGCTACGACGTTGTAACTACTGATAATCCGCGCGGTGCTATGCAGATGATCCAGAGGCGCGAACCCGACCTGCTCATCCTGGATGTCGCTATACCGTATCTGAATGGCTTTGAAATCATCTCGAAGTTACGCGCGGAGGGAACGATATGCCGCTTATTTTTATGACGGCCAGGGATGCTATCGAGGATAAGCTACGCGGCTTCAACAGCGGTGCGGATGATTATATCTGCAAACCCTTTAATCATCAGGAACTGGTAGCGCGCGTACAGGCTGTGCTAAGGCGCTTCAAGAGAAACAACAAAGCTGGAAACTCCACTATCCGTTGTGGCATCTTCGAACTCTTTCCTGCGGAACTCAAAGTCGTCCTGCAGGGTCGTCTGGCTATCACACTCACCCTTACAGAGATGCGCGTCCTGCGCATGCTTATGTCGAACGCCGGGCAGGTGGTGAAGCGCGATCAGTTGCTCGACGAGATCTGGAATGAGGCCGAGAGTGGCAGCAACATCGTTGATGTTTATATCCGCCGCCTGCGCGCCAAGTTGAAAGAGAATGCCGAGAAACCGCAGCACATTATTAGCATACGCGGCATTGGCTATAAGTTTGTCTGAGCAGGTTATCTCTTCGTGACGCTTTAGCATCGAAGGCTGCGAGGTCCTGAATAGATACCCCAAAGCAAAAGGATTTCTCCTGACATAACATTATGGCCAGGAGAAATCCTTTTGCTTATGTTTTGATACTTGCTGTTTTAGTGGCCGCAGCCGCAACCGCGTGCCTGGCCGCCATCATCGGCGGTCTTAAAGGAGTGCCCACAGCCGCAGCTTGAGACAGCATTGGGATTGTTGACCGTAAAGCCTGCACCCATCAGACTGTCTACATAGTCTACCTCGCTGCCGACAATGTATCCATAGCTCATCTCATCGACGAGCACCTTGAAGCCCCCCATCTGGATGCTGGTATCGCCCTCTTGCTCTTCGTCAAGAGTCATACCGTACTGGAGGCCTGAGCAACCACCACCAGCAACGAAGACACGCAGGCCAAGACCCGGCTCATTCTCCTGCTGGAGGAGTTCGCGTACTTTGTCTGCCGCTGCAGATGTCATGGTTAACGTCGGTGTCTCGATCGCTGATTCCTGGATCCGCTCGATCATTGTTTATTCACCTCTCAGGAGGGGCCACGTATACAAACCCCTCAAGTACTGTTTTAGAAGTAGATAGAAAATCTGGATATCCTCCAGCGCTTCACTTGTAAAACATTATATCCTACAGAAAATGAAGCGTCAAGACGGGGTACAGAACACATCCTCCGTCATAAGCCAAAACGCTGCTGTACCCTGATAATATTCCCGAGCAGTGACGGAGCATCGGGTACCGCGCCAAACAGATTTTCGTTGCGGCGCTCCTGACCTCCTGCCGCCAGTCTGGTGATGATATTAGAGGCCGACCAGCCCTGCGCCATGAGATGGGCCCCCAGCGCGCTGATGATGGGCGTGGCGAACGACGAGCCGGACCAGTCTGCCCAGCCGCTGTTATTCTGCTCGCCGTCCGGAAAGGTGGGCGATAGATAGAGGCCACGCACCGCATCCGGCAAGGCGTTGGCATCGGTCGCCCCGTAGCGCTCACCACCAAAAGTGGCTATTCCCGAGTCCAGCGGCGGCACGTTGGCGGCATTGGCAAACGTTGAGGGCATAAAGGCGCTATTGACGGAGGTGACGCTGAGTGTGCTTTCGTAACGGGCCGGGGCGCGCGGCGGACGTGGCGGCAGGCCCTGCTCGATCGCGCTGCTTGAGTCGTTTCCGGCGGCTGCAACGATGAGCGCGCCGTGGCTGTGCAGACTTTCAAATAAGAGACGCAAGCCCTCTTCGATATGGTTAAGTACGCGCGTCACACCGTTCAACTGCGTTGTCGACCACTGCCGGCTATCGAACCATATGTACGGGAGACGGCGTATATCGGGCATGACGGTCAGGCTGAGGTTGATGACGAGCCGCCGGATGGAGCCGGAGACCATCTCGCGCTCGAGATCGGTGAGGACAGCGAACAGGCTGTACAGGTCACTGCCGCCGTAGTCGTTGAGGACACGCACCAGGCGGATACGCGCGCGGGGAGCCACATCGCGCAGCAGGCCAGCAACCGAGACGCCGTGATCGGGCATTAAATAATAGCGCGCGTCGCTGGAGTAGCCGCGCCCGGTGCGCGCGTCGTTGGTCAGTGGATAGCGGTCGTACTCGACGGCAAACGAACCATCTTCGTTGCGCAGATCGGTCGCCAGGCGCTGCAGGAGCCAGTTGCGCCGCCATTCCAGTCGCGTGGCGGCACTGCGTATGCGATCGGGATGCTGCGCGGTGTCCAGGACAGCGATCAGGACATCCTCCGCGCCCTTCGAGTCCAGCGGAATGCCCTGGTCCAGCAGCCTGACATGCCAGCCCAGCAAGGCGTTTCCGGGCGAGGGTACATCCAGCGCCGGCGCGGGTCGCGGTGGCAGCACCGGCCCCCCGTCGCCGTAGAAGAGTGGTGCGGCGGTCACTAACCAGTTTGGCATTGCGGAGACGATATGCAGCCCTACCCGCGCGAGATGCTCAAGATGCCCTTGCAGGTAGGAGAGCGCCATTGGCAGCGGATCGTTCACCGCCAGATCGCTGTGGCGCGCGTGAAAGAAGATAGCAATGAGCGGCTGCTTACGATGCAGGCCAAAAATAAACGAACGGCGTCGTACTGGCGGCATTCCCGGCGTATCGCTCCATCGCCCATAGGTGCCGTAGGGCTCTAGCGCGAGGTTGTACTGCGCCAGGAACTCATTTAACCGGGCACGTACCTGCTCAACTACTAATTCCTGCGCATCATCGCCAGGAATACGCGGCAAGCGTACAATCACGACCATTTCGCCGGGAACCCAGTGAAATAATTCCTCCGGAGCTCCCATAAACTCTGTTGAACTACGAGACATGCACGAAAATCCCCCCCACTATGTGGTGATTGAGTGTGTGCGGCGCTGCTTGCTCTAGTGGGCGCAGCGTAGGTAGAAGTCAAAAACGTTTCCTGGCGTTGTATTATATCTTACTGTAGAGCAAGAGACAAACAGCCCCTGGACGATCTGCAAGAATCGCCATGCGCTCCTCCTGTCTGCTATAATCGTGATTGATGCGTGAGCATTATCACCAGTATGGCGATACGTATTCACAACAGGCGCAATAGCCAAAGAAAAATAGAACATATTACGTAGTGTGTGGAACAGGTTATACAATAGGAGGTTTCGCGTGAGCGAATTTAACCGGGAGCAAGCGCTTGCCCGCTACATCGAACTACACGAGAAGCGAGGGGCGGAGTTCGACTCCCTTCCAGATGTCGAGCGCAGAGTCGCCCGTGGCGACTACGAGTTCTTTTCGAGCGTTGACATTGAGTTATGGGAGCTTATACAGGAAGCGCAACGCAACGGCTTTATCCTTGAATGGAACTGGGATGGACAGGACATTGTGTATACCTGTGAGCAGATGTCTCCAGAGGATCACGCAGCTTTTTTGGCAGAAGAGCAGGAAGTGCTACTGGAGGACCTGAAATGGAGGTATTCGGAGGGACTTATTGAGCCGTGAAGGTACGCGAAGAAGCTACAAGACGGGGCTGGATCGAACACACCAGCAATATGTGGCGATACTGACTATAGCCTGTCTCTATAGAGACAGCAAAACTTTGTCGCATTAACAGGGAGTTTATACTATGTATAGCCAGCGTCTCTGCAACACTCTCATTGAGCTACTACGGATTCCAAGCACATCGGGTCACGAGGAACAGGTACGCGCATATCTACAACAACAACTCGTGGACCTGGGACTCGCCCCGTCCGTCGATGGGTTGGGCAACCTCGTTGCCACGCTTACCGGTGAGGGCAGACCGCTCCTACTCAACGCTCACATGGACCGCGTGCCTCCTGGCCTTGGACACGAGCCCGTTCTGCGCGCTGGCGTCCTCTACAGCGATGGCACAACCAATCTAGGAGCCGACGATGCCGCCGGTATCGTTATCATTCTAGAGGTGCTGAAGCGTACCTTTGAGCAACAGCTTCCTCATCCGCCGCTCGTGCTCGTCTTTACAGTACAGGAGGAGACGGGCCTGTGTGGAGCAAACGGCTTCGACGGCTCGGCGTGGCATGTCACAGACGGGATCGTTTTCGATAATGTCTTCGAGGCCGGCGTAGTTGTTTCGCAGGGTGCTGCGTACGAAGCCTTCGACGTAACAATCTCTGGTCGTACTGGACATCCAGGCAAGGACCTGGCACAGACCGTCAACGCCATCGATATCTTCCGCGCCGCCAACTACCCACACGGTCCCCCGAATAACGACCAGACGCGTATCAACGTGGGACGCATCAGCGGTGGCAGCACGCGCAACGCCGTGCCCGCTCAACTCACCCTCGAAGGCGAACTACGCAGCTTCGAATCCGAGGCAGCGCGTAACGACTATAAGCAAGCAATACGGGCAGCCTTCGAGCAGGCGGCGCAACGCTTTGGCGGTCGCGTCGAAGTCACCTTCAAGACGCATTCCACAGGCTACCGCGTCGATACTGACGAACCCCTCCTGAAGACCTACCAGGCCGCGCTCGCCCAACGCGGAGCCACGCTCGAACTCAGGCCCACCTTCATCGGCAGCGATGCCAGCGGCTTCCGTCCTTCGATACGCGTGTTTACCGTCTCCACGGGCGTCGTCAATGAGCATTCCGTGGAAGAATATGTAGCGCTGGAGCCGCTGGAGCAACTGGTGGAGGATGCGCTGCGGGTGTTGAAGTTGTGGCAGAAGGAGAAAGCTAAAGGATGGGCATAAAATCGCGCCTCTACGTGTTACAATAAGTGAAATACATAGGGTCTATTAAAAAGCGAGGACACATATTATGGCAAAAGTCTATGGCGTTATCATCATCGGCTCCGGGCCGGCGGGCTATACCTCCGCGATCTACGCGGCACGCTCCAATCTCTCGGTTCTCATGTTTCAGGGCTACCAGTTGGGCGGCCAGTTGATGCAGACGAGCGACGTGGAGAACTATCCGGGCTTCGAAGAGGGCATCCTGGGCCCCGAGATGATGGACAAATTTGAGCAGCAGGCGCGCCGTTTCGGGGCGGAACTGATGCCTGAGGATGTTACCTCGATTGATTTCAGCAAGCGCCCATTCACGGTCTGGACCGACTCCGGCAAGTATCAGTCTGAGGCGATTATCATCTCGACGGGCGCGAGCGCGAAGTGGCTGGATCTGCCCAACGAGAAGCGCCTGCAGGGTCGCGGCGTCACAGCCTGCGCAACCTGCGATGGCTTTTTCTTTAAGAACAAGGATGTCGTGGTGATCGGCGGCGGCGATACCGCGATGGAAGAGGCGCTCTTCCTGACACGCTACGTTAACCACGTAACGCTGATTCATCGCCGCGATACGTTCCGCGCCAGCAAGATCATGCAGGACCGCGTGCGCAAGAATCCGAAGATCGACCTGCTGATGGAGAGCGGAGTGATCGATGTGCTGGGCGAGAATGCCGTGACGGGCGTGCGCGTCCGCAACACGCGAACGGGCGAAGAGATGGACCTGCCGGTGCAGGGCGTCTTCCTGGCGATCGGCCATCAGCCAAATACTGAGCTCTTCAAGGGCATCATCGATATGGATAAGGTCGGCTATATCGTGCCGGTCGAACATACGATGACCAACATCCCTGGCGTCTTTGCCGCTGGCGACGTTACCGATCATCGCTATCGCCAGGCCGTTACCGCCGCCGGCGATGGCTGCCGCGCCGCGATCGATGTGGAACGCTGGCTGGAAGACCAGGGTGAACCCGTCACCGTAGAGAACTGGGACTAATGCTTCATATAACAGGCCCATCTCTGTAAGATGGGCCTGCCTCTCGTCATTCCCTCTTTCAACGATATTTGCCACAATGACATCTCCATCGCTTCCGCGCTAAAAATACGCAATAATGTAGCAAAAATACTCAAAATTAGGGATATACAGACTGCAATGGATGTGTTACCATGATTGCGCTTTGAAAGACAACCAGTGGCACATTGCAGCGCATATGAGAGAGGTGCAGCATCATGGACATTCCCGAAAAGACAGGAGCTATCACCGTCGATACTCCCACGGTCTCACGTCCCGTTTCTCTCTTCGAGCAGATCAATATCAACGTCTTCTGGCTGGCAAACCAGTTCCATTGGAACGCAATCATCGCGGTCATCATTCCCAGCATGGTCGCCAGGCTCCTCGATCCCGCCCACAAGGATATCAACCTGCCGCTGGTCGTGATCTGGGGCACACTTGTCGCCGTCGTAGTCAATCCGCTGGTCGGGGCCTTCTCCGACTACGCGACGTTCCGCCTGGGTCGGCGTCGACCTTTCATGATCATCGGCACCATTGCGAATGTGATCGTCCTGGTCTTCTTCGCCTTCACGCCCTCGCTCAATCGCGGCGTCCTGCTCTTGAGTATGGCCGTGCTCTTTTTCTTGCTGCAATTCAGCAACAACCTGGCAAACTCGCCGTGGAGCGCCATCATCGCTGATAAGGTGCCGATACAGCAACGCGGCCTGACCGCTGGTATTAACGGCGTCTGCCTCCTGCTCGGCACAGCCCTTGGTTCGATTGTGGCTGGTCTTATCGTCAATAAACGGGACACGCTGCCGATGTATAGGAGCGAGATCGCGCAGATCTTCCTGCTGATCGCGGCGGTGCAGGCCCTCGTGGTGACCTATACAGTCCTGATGGTCAAAGAGACTCCGCTGCCACGTGAGCAGCGCGTCACTCTGCAACTACGTCCATTCCTGCGCAAGTTCTTCTTCAAGCCCTCGCGCTATCCCGACCTCTCCTGGGTTCTGCTCGGACGCCTGCTGATAATGATGGGAGTCTGGGGCGTCTTTTATTTCTTGCAGTACTATGCCGACGATGTCCTGCACGTCGCGGGCGAACAGTTCATCGGCGGCGTCTTCCTCCCCATCCTGCTGGGGGCCGCGCTGCCGACCTCGGTTATCGCGGGCTGGGTGTCGGACCACTGGGGGCGCAAGGGACTGGTCTACCTGGCAGGCACTGTGATGACCATCGTGTGCATTCTCTTTATCGTGTTGCAAAATCCGACCGGGGCCCTTATCGCCGCCGTCTTTTTCGGCATCGGCTACGGCGCCTACACCAGCGTCGACTGGGCACTCGTCGCCGATGCTCTGCCACCTACCGACGAGGCGGGAAAGTTCCTGGGCATCTGGTCGGCAATGGGCATTCTCCCGCAGGTCATTGGGATCAGCATCGGCGGCATCCTGCTGCAGGTGCTGCAAGGAATGCCCAATCACTTCGGCTATACGGTACTCTTCCTGGTCACGATTGTCTATTTTGCCCTTGGAACCATTGTGATTTACCAGGTAAAAAGTGTAAAGTGACATCTCCCCCTGCCATTCAGGCAAGGGCTTCTCATCCTCACGGTTGAGAGGTTCCTGCTTCAACGGGAGTCGCCCGACGAGCTTTCGCTCGAACAGGTCTTCCACTCCCTCCACAGGCAGCAACCGAGAGCCCCTCGGCCAGAATATTTTTGGCGGCATTGCTATCGCGGTCATGCCAGGTACCGCACGCAGGACAGACCCATTCGCGCACATCGAGCGGAAGGTCTTCCACCACATGCTTGCAGGCATGACAGGTCTTGCTGGAAGGATACCAGCGATCTATCTTCACGATGGTGCGTCCATACCACTGACATTTATACTCCAGTTGACGGACGAACTCCCCCCAACCGACATCGCTTATGGCTTTAGCTAGGCAGTGGTTTTTGACCATGTTCTTGACCGATAGGCTCTCCACACAGATCACTTGGTTTTCATGAACGATGCGGGTAGAGAGCTTGTGCTGGTAGTCTCGACGACGGTCATTGACACGAGCATGCACACGGGCCACCTTCAAACGGGCCTTTTCTCTATTGTTGGAACCTTTTTTCTTTTTCGCGTGCCGACGTTGGGCCTTCGCCAGTTTCTTCTCGTCCTTCTGCAAGAAACGGGGATTCCCAACGGCCTCACCGGTGGAGAGGATCACCATCGATGTGAGTCCCAGGTCAAGACCGACGTGCGACTTGACCACTGGCAAAGGGGTAATCTCCTCCTCGACCAGAATGGAGACGAAATAGCGATTGGCACCATCTTTCGTCACCGTGACACTGCTCGGCTTGACGTTCTTGGGAAGCGCTCTGTGCCAGTGGATATCCAGGGCTGCATCCATTTTCCCAAGGGTCAGTGCTTGCCCATCCCATGTAAAGGCGTTGGAGGCATAGGTTGCCGATTGCGTCTTCTGCTTTCTCTTGAAGGTGGGATACTTCGCACGTCCAGCAAAGAAGTTCTTGAAGGCTTTTTCCAGGTGTCGAAGTGACTGCTGAATGGGCACACTAGAGACCTCTGCAAGCCAGGGATACTGCGACTTGAGTTCAGGCAACATGGCAGAAAGGTCGTCGTAGGAGAGTTTCTCCCCCCGTTCTTTGTAAGCGACCGAGCGTGTATGAAGTCCCAGTTGTAGGCAAAGCGAACACATCCGAACGTCTGAGCCAGGATACTTTTCTGCTCGTCGGTCGGATAGAACCGGAATTTATAGGCTCGCTTCGTCTTGCTCACTTACTTGCCTTTCTGGTTTTCTACATACCGCTTCACGGTTTCAAGAGTGACACCGCCCGTTGTCCCAACGTAGTACGAATTGGTCGTGCGACCCGTTCAGCTAAAACTCGCCAGAGAGGCGAGGGGAAAGCTGGCAAGGGAAAGAACCTTGATAACTGATAATCCGATGTGAGGCGCAATTCCTCACCCGCGAGGTGAACGCGGAACAGCAAGGCCCC
>WNFX01005412.1_pt1 | contig 12311 bp, 9 predicted proteins | sample 5400111 | NCBI WGS metagenome assembly WNFX01 (sample SAMN13153363, study PRJNA577476) | soil metagenome | isolation source: 40 cm soil or saprolite under grassland replicate 1 | place: USA:California | collected 2016-06-15
CAACTGCACAAGTATGGCGACAAAGCCGAGCTTGTCAGTCCCCCCGAACTACGCGAGAAGATGCGGAAAGAGGTGGAGAGGATGCATAACTACTACCAAAAATAAAGAGGACAGAAATTGTCTTAAGAAAATGGTGGTTTGTGACACGTGGTGTCACTATCATAGGGTACGATATGAATATCGAAAGAGAATAGAAACCTCAAGGTGTGGAATCAAACTAATGTACTATCACCTTTCCGCACTTTACACTTATGAAGGTATTGGAAAGAGTGAGTAGTATAAGGGACGCGACAATTGCTTTGTGTTTCGTCGTTTGAAAAGTCTAGAAGAGACTGGAGTCATCATATTATGAGTATTGCAAAGGAAGCAATACATATCCCTCGCCAGGAATCGATATCGCTGGGAATCATTGCAGCAGGTTGGCTCGCTAGAAACGATCCCGCTCTGTCTACTTTTGATGTTTCCAAAGCACTGGTTGATAGTATACTGGCCAGTCATCAAGAGGGTTTACTTATTGATACATTGCAACGCCTTGATGCTCTACGAACTATTCGCGCTTTCTCTCGTCAGAGAATAGGTATTGCAGAGAGTGTTACTACAAGATTACCTGCTTCAGTTGCCCTACATAATAGTGAAATCTGGTGGAATGATCTACGTCTCGGTACCCTGAAAACTCTCTTCCTGCATATGCTACCACAAGAAGTACAGGCACGCCTCTCGTATGAGACATTTCTCTATCGCTTTTTATCCTGGTTAGAACGGCAATGCGGTACCCCCATATTAGAGACAGAAATATCCAATTCATTGGTGACCCTCTTCATACCAGATGGGGTACCTGTGCCAGATATTGTTGGAGAATGGCAGTGTTTTGTCATTCATGCTTTCTCCACTTCGGAGTTACAGAAAACATTTGTTTTGCTGCTGAACTCTATCCCTCTCACAAGCAAAGGTTTCAGTGTACCAGATATGCCGGTAGTGACACGGGGCCAGGCAGACATACTCATTGCTCTTTTCTACGCAATCTTACAAAACATCGCTTCACGCTTGAAGCGTTATGAACAGGAGGTACAAGACGAAACGACCCAGACTGATATAAATCAGCCAGGTAGCAAAGAACAAATAGCTGTGGCTAATAAGGTCAAGAAGCGCAAAGAGCAACTAGAGAAGCAACACAGCAATTACGACCAGGCTCTTTCCCAAATGAGAGTGATCTTCGAGCAGCTACGGCTTAGCGATGCCCAGCGTTTCCAACAGATTCGGAGGCTTGCAGATCTCTACACACCAATAGCAATGAGGCAATTGAACGCTAGAAAAGACATTATGGAGAAAGCGGTGATCCGTACCGAAGAATTACTGCTGATGCCTCCAAATGCTTTTTTCATCATTCCTCCTCTATTATCTTACGAGGCGTCAACGTATATGATGAGGGATGCAGGAGATGCAGCCAGGGGAGTCTGTTACGCCTGTGGACGTGCGATACCAACAACGCCTAGAAAAGAAAAGAAAGAGGCTTACACAGCTAACAAGCTGATTCTGAGATCTCCATCACAGACACTTCAGGGACATTTATCACAGGTCCAACCAGAAGTCTGTCCAGTCTGTGCAGTTCTGGCACTGGCATGCCCTATCAAGATGACAGATACAGGACTGGTGATCAGCCTGTATGAAGATATACAGAGTAATACACGCTACCTGTATGAACATAGGCTGCGCATGTTAACTACTGGCGAACAGAATACCGCAGCGGGCCGCTACCTCATGATTCCCTGTAACGAAAAAGGACCGAAAGGGAAACCACTTATCGAACGCATAGGTGGATTAGAATATGCACTCCTTAAAGTTGCTTCCATCTTTACAGCGGATGTGCTTACACGCTTTGGAGTAGAAGCGATGTTCGGCAGCGATGCGATGCTACTTAAACGACGATACCTGGTAGCACTGCGCTATCTCCTGGATGCCTTTACTATTCGAATCGATGCATTAACTGACAATCAGCACTATGGGGCTGTGGCAGATGCTATTCGTTATGTAGAACACGACCACCTGATATTTGCAATTTATCGACTTCTGGTTGGCGTACAGCAGCAAAGCACCTACTCCAATGTGCAGCGTGCCTTGCTTGAAGATGGGTTGAGAGCCTACAAGAAAGGGTTACATATGGATGAAGAGACGAAACTCAAAGAACGTTTTTGCCATATTGCAGGCCTCACGGGCGTGCTTTATGCATTTGTCTCGCGAATGAGATCTGAGCTAACAAAGCCATCTCAGGGATCTGCTGGTACAGGTGTGAGTACACCTGAAGATATCAAACAACGCGATCGTGAACTCAAGAAACTGATAGAGCAAGTGGATAACCCCAATCGGTTCACCTATGAATCCGCAGGCAGTCTACCAGGACAGCTTGCACAATTGTGGCGGACTCAGCAAACTCACTTCATTTATGATGAAGCGAGGAAGTTACTTAAGGAGGCAGAGATAGATGTAAGCCAGCGCGAAACGGTGACTTCCCAGGAAGAACGCACTCTCAAGCTCTACTATGATGACATAAACAAGCTTTACGCTCTTCTTTATGGAAAGTACTACACTACAGAGAAAGCCCAGCGTGACTTCGCTTACGAACTCAAGCTCAGTATGTATTCTCGCTTTCCTGATTTGCGCCCTGGCAATCAGTAAAAAAACGTGTTCTCGGACAGAAAGGAATATACCATTATGGCAAAAGCAGCCTCAACGTCAAAGGCAACAACAGGTCTCAATCCAAGTACTGCTCAGCGATATCATTATGACATCTACGCGATTCTTGAGGGAACACAAGAGATGTACTTTGGTGAGGAAGTAGCAGTCAACGTGAACCTTGTTGAAAAGGTGAAAGTACCACGTTCTGTCCCTACTGAGCAAAGTGCTCAAGGATTTGAAGAGATCGACAAGTGCTATATCTCACCTACAAAACGCAGAGGTGTTGAGCGACGCACCCTCATATGGGCACCATTGGCATCAGGTATGTTGTTGGGTGACCATGAACAATGTGGCATTCCTCTAACTTGCTCTCGTCAAGATTGCCCAATCTGCTGTGTGTATGGTGGCTTACAGCCAAAAGATGATATCTCTCTCGTCGGGAGGTTGACACATGGAGGTGGTGTTGCAATCCAACCGCTGCTTCCAGATGTTAAGCAGCGAGCTATGCATCCTTCTGTACTCACTAGAGAAAAAGAGGGCACACCAATGCCAACACCTATGCCATACCGGCGTGAATATAATGAACCTGCGCTGCTCTATCCCATCTATAACCATTGTTTGAGCATTACTGAACAAGAGTTTGAGTCGGTAGCATACGCATTCCTCAACGCACTCGGTCGAATCGGGGCAGGAAACCCGAAAGGGGTACGTATCGCAGAAGGTGCCTTGCTGGAAGACAATGAGCCACTCCTGGTTGTTGATCGTTATCTGGCACCACTTGGGGCACGTCCCACAATCTCGCCACAGGAAACGAATCCCAACATTGCGCTTCAGAGGTTCCGTGAAGCAGCCTTCTTCGTATTTGGAGAGAAACAGAACAGCGAGGTAGTTGATCAGGGAACAGCATTCACACGTTGGATTGGCAACAAAGCATTGCAACAGCTTCAGCAGCATTGCCTGGATTTCACCCAACGAGTACTGATGTAAATTGAGGAAGGGTAGAAACATGTTTGGTCTCCGTGTTACCATCCGTCCAACAGCACCGCTCACCTTCAGGCGTGTGCCATTTTCAACACTTGAGATGCTTACCTATCCATTTGTTCCTCCAACGACACTTTCTGGCTACCTTGATCGTTTAGTACGACTTTCACGTAATGAGGAATTGCTTGAGACCAACAATGCCAATCTCAACTTCTATACTTTGCCGCGTGCGTACCATGTAGTCGGCGCTTTAGCTGCGCCAGACCCTGTGCATTCTCAGCAAGTCTTTACTACAATCCGGCAAGGTATTCGTTTGTTTGATCATACAGCAGCATCTCGGCTTAAACACAATAAACGGAGCGGTAGTGAGAGAAGCAAGGAGTCTTATCAACTCTATCGATGGGAGTACCTATTTGCAGAGCTACTGATAGGATACATCTTGCATGAACAAGAGGATGCGTTGAAATTTCTCAGTGGAGTTCAAAATTATGGGTGTAAATTGGGGAAAGAAGGTTGGGCCTTTGTGGAAAAGGTCGAAGGTCCTTTTCCCCTTGAGCAGCAACGTGTGAGAAAGAAGCCTTCATCTCTTGTTCCAGCAACTGATGCATTTGGTAGTTCCACAAAAATGTATCCGCTCTACCGTTACGCCTGGAACGATACAGATTCATGGGAGCTTGAGCCAGGACGTGGTCCGTCTCCAATACAAGGATTTGTTCCCTTCCTAGCTGCCGTTGTAGATGATACAGCAGAAATGGACTATTACGTCGGTAACGATGCCTATATACCTGTGTCGATGCTGGAATACTTTTAGGAAAGAGGAGGCTATAAGATGAGTATTGCTGATGTCCCTCTGAACCTTAACAGCCGCGAGGAACAATTTCGAGCAGTTGCACGAGTGTTCTTCACCCCTGAGATTGGGCGGCGGCCTATGGAGATGCGTGGTCTACCGCTGCAGAATCATTTAGACAATGTAGCGCATTTAGCTAGCTTATGGGATTTTAACAAAGCCTTTGGCTCTAACCAGTGCCCGGTAGGAACCAAAGAGACACGCTTCTGGCTTGTTGAAGCGGCACGTCGTCATGACGAGGGAAAGGCCCGCCGCTTTCACATACGTTTTGACGAAAAAAGTAACCGCTATACCTACTCCTTCAGCGGTCATCGCTTTGAAGTTACCGACGAGCGTCTCTACGTACAATGGCTGATTCGTCTCCATCATGGATTCAGTGTAAACGATGTTACTGAGGCTCAAGCTCTTTTAAAACAGTCTGGGGATAGTGTGCTTGTCGAAGCGGCAGATCATTTCCCGCTTGACCTTTATGCACTAGAGATGTGCGATCAGATTGAAGCTGAGGCAGCGAGTCGCGCTTTTGGCAATGTTGGACAACCTCGTGTCTTTATGGAGTTCGAGATAGAGGATATTCCTGGCGATAAAGACACCATTGTACGTATGGGACTTTTCCCCTACCCGTTTGTCGAGCCAGAGGTACATTTTACACTCAAGTCGTTTGTGGTCTCTGTACCTGAATACCTAAAGCTTGAAGATAACGTGCTCAAGCAACATCTCTTAAGGCAAGGAACTGTTATACGAGAGGAACAGAAGGAGGTGCAGCTATGCAGGATGGAATAGAACTCTCTGCGACAGCAGCGTATCGAAGCTGTGGTTTAGAATACATTCCTAACCCTATGCAAGAAGAGATGTATCGTTCTATCACATCAGGGGACTGTACAATACTCTTGAAAGCGCCTACAGGTTCAGGGAAGACAGAAGCAATAGTAGTCCCATCACTAATCGCACAGAGACGTACTGTACTTATCTATCCTGCATTAAGTTTGATAGAAGATCAAGAGATGCGCATTAAGAAAATGTTGGAGCATCTTTCGCTGGTAATGCCTAAACATCAACATTCCTTGATTGTAGATACCGGTGCAGATATGTATCGTCGCGTATGGGTGAATGGAAAAGAGCAACATCCTCAACGACCTGAACGTCGTCATCTCTACCACGGAGATATCATTTTGACGACCATCGACAAATTTCTGTACCGCTTCTTCGGATTTGGTGAACCCAAGAAAAGTTATATTTACCCTTTGCGCTTACGTTATGGACGCCAGCCCCTTTTTTGTTTCGATGAAGCACATAGCTATGATGAGGTAGCGTACACAAACTTTGTTGACCTGGTGCGTGCCATAGGATTCAATGCTGATGCCCCAAGAGATATCGTGGTGATGACGGCAACCATGCCATCTGAGTATGAAATTGACCTACTTCCTATGCTTATACCTATCGACTATACATCTGGCGAACGCAAAGCCGCGCTCGAAAACTATTACACAATAAAGGCTGGCAGTACTTGTTTTCATCCTGAAAAACACTTCAAGTTCATCTCGGCACCAGTGAAAGACCAGGATGCATTTCGCCAACAAATGTTAACAACCATTGAGAAACTGCATCGACCGGGACTACGCACGATAGTAACCGTAGAAGAGATAAGAACAGCGGTTCCTCTTTACAAAGAGCTGATGAGTCGTATGTCGCAAAATGTGCTGCTCTATCATGGGCGTCAGACACATGAAATTCGGCGCAGGGTTTATAAGCGATTGAAGGAACTCGAAGCTACTGATCAAGGGTACATACTTGTGACTACCAGTGCCATTGAGGTCGGATGTGACCTGAACGCACATCTACTGTTGACACAGCTATGCAACCCAGAGCAGTTGGTGCAGCGTGCAGGGCGTTGCAACCGGCGGAGGGAGATGTCCGATGCATGTATTGTCGTCATAGGTGATCATATTCCTGATTACCTTTGCACACTCTCTGAGAGTAACCTTGAGCAGTACAAGTCACTACTCCAGCAGATGGCAAAGGAAGAAATATTCACACCGGATTATTTCTCAAGTATTGGGCGTCAACATCAGATACTTGACTACCGTGTTCAAACCATGTTTGCCATGCTCTATGAATATGTATATCAAGCTGAACGGGCAAACAAGCCACTTCATGACAAGGGTCTGGTAATCACACGGAGTTGGGAACCAACGCTGACATTGACCACTGGTTACGATGATGCTGGTAAAGCTCAAAATGCCTTACAGATATCTATGCAAGCCTGCTCCACTGGCAACATTCGTGAAATTGATAGCCAGTGTGAGATCTTTGTCAGACACTACGATGATAACGCAGAACAATACATACTTGAACCTCCTAAATACGGTGGTTGTGCGTATCACCAAGATATTGTGCTTTGTGTGCCAGAAACATACTTTGATCCTGTTATTGGATATGAACACGTACCCAAAGCCTTTCTGCGTAGCGGTGGTCGCCAGGGCTACCGTCGTTGGCTCTGTTACTCTATCGACAGACCACAGATATCCACATCGAAAAAAGGTGCAAGAACTCGTTCCCTCAAATCTGCAGCAGAGGCATCCGAAGCTAACAGTAAAGTACAGGAGAAAATCTGGTGGTGGTATTTAGAAAAACTTCCATCCTCAAATGAGGATACCTCTGCCACAGAGATCAATGCAGAAGATGATGTGCAAGAAGGCGAAGATAGTTCCACGGAGGATACAAAAGATGAATAATGTGACTGATGTAATGAGCAAGGAATTTATACAGCATCGAGAAAGCATCAAGGGCGAATATCTTCATGCGCTTATGCTCAAGTTGCGTCCAATGGAACCCGGAAATATTCTACCTTACGCAGGACAACTAGCACATGCGGCGTTGCTCCGGTGGTTTGCAGAGGTAGATAGTTCCGTTGCAGATTATCTCCATGAACCAAATGCACGGCGTCCTTTCACCTGTTCTTCCCTTTGGCTACCAAACGTACATGAGGTTACTGCAGCTCAAAGTACCAATCAGCGTCTCTCTATCTCACTGAACCAGGTTTACTGGCTGCGCTTTACCATGCTGACCGATAAACTTTTTCGTATCTTCACAAAGCGTTTTCTTCAAACTTCAACACCTACAATTGGAGAGACAAATGGAGGTCTAAACCTCCCAAAGCTACGGCTAGGCCGGATTCATTTTGATGTAATGGAAGTGATTATGACATCTCCTGAATCTGATAAGCAGAAACATAGCGGAGTGAATTGGAGTGGTTATGCTACATACAATAGCCTTGTTGAGCACGCAAGTACATTAGACCTTGAAAGATCAGCCACCTGGAGTGTAGGATTGGAATTTCGTTCTCCAACAGCATTTAGCGATGGTCAAACGGCCTGGGGAAAGCAAATACATTTGTTTCCTGACCCTGAACGAGTTTTTGATAGTCTCGCCCGTACCTGGAATATCTGGGCACCTTCTGACTTTATACTGGATGTAAATGCCCTTCAAACCTATGTTCATAACTGGGTTGCAATATCACAATATGTATTGCAAACACATTTGTTTCATTTTGACTATTCTGCACAAGAAGGCTTTACCGGAAAGTGTTTGTATTCGATGAAAGAGAGGGAATCGACACGCTCAGCTCATGGTAGTATTATCGAGGACATATCCACACCCACCAGACGGCTACAACAAAACTTTAGTCTTATACCAACTACAGTGGGTGCAGGACTAAAGCCTGTTCAGGCTTTACATTTGCTCTCTAACTTCGCCTTCTATGCGGGTGTTGGGTACAAGACGGCAATGGGGATGGGACAAACGCGTCCTCTTAATGTTTAATTGACTTTGACCAAGAAGAACAAGACCTCAAGAAGACATTTGTGTACAAACACTCTCGGACATGCCATTTACCCGAGTATGGGATTAAAATTGTTGCTTGAAATCCTTGATCGGGACTACGGTGCAACCTCGGACATGCCATTTACCCGAGTATGGGATTAAAATACCATGACTTCGTCCGCGATCCATATGCTGCTTGAGAAAAACATCGAAATCCACTTTCTGGGTTACTACGGTCAGTTTAAGGGACGTCTCACGCCCGGGCTCTCCAAAAACTCCTTATTACGCATGGCACAACATCGCGCACACAACGATTTGTCTAAACGCTGCGAACTGGCCAGAAGGTTTGTCGTAGGCAAGCTTTCTAACCAGCGTACAATGTTGCAGCGTTACAACCGTCGCCAAACTGATCCACAGTTCAACGAGAAGATTGACCAGCTAACCAGCATTATTCGCCAGCTCTCCAAACTCTACACGACAGTAGAAACAACACCAACCACGCTCGCCACTGGTGATAGCGGTATCGAGGGAACGCCGCTAGAAACAATTCTGGGGCTGGAGGGTGCTGGCAGCGCTGCCTACTTTTATTGTTTTAGCGACATGCTCAGCGATAAACAGCAATGGCCTTTTGCAGGAAGAGTGAAGCGACCGCCAACCGATCCCACTAACGCATTACTGAGCTATGGTTATTCTTTGCTCACCACCCAGGTCTCCAGCGCAGTGCAAATGATTGGTTTTGACCAGTTTATCGGATACCTGCACAGTTCCGTCTACGGACGGCCAGCGCTCGCTCTTGACTTGATGGAAGAGTTTAGACCTCTCATCGTTGATTCCGTAGTATTGACGCTGCTAAACAATCGCATGCTCACGAAAGATGATTTTCAGATTGAGTTAGGAGCGTACCGCCTGAAGAATGAGCCGCGCAAGACGTTCTTAACGAGATTCGAGGAACGCCTCAATGAGGAGATCACGCATCCTATCTTTGGCTATAAAGTGAAGTACAGACGCTGTTTAGAGTTGCAAGCGCGGCTCTTAGCAAAATACTTGACCGGCGAGATAAACGAGTATCCGCCTTTCATCACCAGGTAGGTAGCTACAACTATGACAACAAAAACGATCGCTTCCGGTCAGACGACATGCTACGTCATAGCTTATGACATTCCTGATGATCGCAGGCGCACAAAGATTCACAAAATCCTTTCAGGTTTTGGCACATGGACGCAGTATTCACTTTTCGAGTGTTTCTTATCAAAAAAAGAGTTAGTGCTGCTCAAATCAAAGTTAGCGAAGCATTTAGAGGACACACAGGATAGTGTACGTTTCTATCCTCTCTGCGCGAATTGCCTGGAGAAAGTAGAGACAGTAGGAGGTAACCCTCCAACCGAAGATGCGCTCTTTATTGTCTAGCCGCGATAATTTTGCGAGAGGTAGGTGTGGTGAAGGTGCTGAGCATAGCCTCTCGCAAAAGCATAAAATCCCTTCCCACCTACAACGAGAGGAATGTTGCCATGGATATTGTAAGTAAAAGAAGCCTCGACACTATCAAAAATAAGGAACCTCTCGCAAACACTAGCTTTCTGCCGCCTGTAGTGCTACAATAGACCCGCGGCGGTCAGAACAGCGGTTAGTCCGATTGAGGAATTGAAACACAAACTTATCTACCCAACCTGGATTAGCTCTAGCTGTGTCAGAACAGCGGTTAGTCCGATTGAGGAATTGAAACTGTTCTATATTTGAGCCTATAGCATTCAAAACAAGGTCAGAACAGCGGTTAGTCCGATTGAGGAATTGAAACGCTGCAATATCCCATGATAAGCTGTAGTACTACTTATGGTCAGAACAGCGGTTAGTCCGATTGAGGAATTGAAACATACTCGAGCTCACATAATCTCTGACAGTAGGCTGTATCGTCAGAACAGCGGTTAGTCCGATTGAGGAATTGAAACGACGGAGTAAGGGTGAGCATCGGCCAGCAATTATTGTGTCAGAACAGCGGTTAGTCCGATTGAGGAATTGAAACGCCTCGGCGCTCATGGTGCAGGAGCAACGGTTGTTATGTCAGAACAGCGGTTAGTCCGATTGAGGAATTGAAACGGGCCTTCATCCTCAGCAATGGCTTCTATTTTTTTACGGTCAGAACAGCGGTTAGTCCGATTGAGGAATTGAAACAAACAAGAAACAGAAGAGAGGGAGGAAGGCGCTAACGTCAGAACAGCGGTTAGTCCGATTGAGGAATTGAAACCAATCCAGATGAATAGTGCGGCTAAGAGCCACACAATGTCAGAACAGCGGTTAGTCCGATTGAGGAATTGAAACTTATCAACCCAAAGCCCTGGTCACTTTTGAGAAGACCGTCAGAACAGCGGTTAGTCCGATTGAGGAATTGAAACGCCCCATTTATTGGAGCTGCGAGTGCCGGTATTTCGGTCAGAACAGCGGTTAGTCCGATTGAGGAATTGAAACTGTCAATCGTTCCTGGTTCCTTGTTTTTTTTTCCCAGTCAGAACAGCGGTTAGTCCGATTGAGGAATTGAAACTCCGTAGCAAATGCCGTAATTGATAATGATTTTGAAGCGTCAGAACAGCGGTTAGTCCGATTGAGGAATTGAAACAGGCACCACTTCTTTGTCTCTAAGCATCATCACATCGTCAGAACAGCGGTTAGTCCGATTGAGGAATTGAAACAAATTGTATTGTTCCTCAGCCATGAGTTCGGCGTGGCGTCAGAACAGCGGTTAGTCCGATTGAGGAATTGAAACATAGCGTCAAGCAAGCAGCCGACTTCCAACAGGGTCTGTCAGAACAGCGGTTAGTCCGATTGAGGAATTGAAACCGCAATCTCAGACTGCATTGGATACTCTATGAGGCGGGTCAGAACAGCGGTTAGTCCGATTGAGGAATTGAAACAGCTATCCGACGCTGGACATGTACGTCTCGACCTCTGCGGTCAGAACAGCGGTTAGTCCGATTGAGGAATTGAAACACCATTGATTATCTGCTCAGCTTAACGTAGGGAGGAAGTCAGAACAGCGGTTAGTCCGATTGAGGAATTGAAACCAGCCGGTACCATTGCTACGGCAGGAGTGGGAATAGCGTCAGAACAGCGGTTAGTCCGATTGAGGAATTGAAACTATCTTTTTCTCGGCCTTATGCCAAGCCATATACGTCAGAACAGCGGTTAGTCCGATTGAGGAATTGAAACCCCGAATCTTTTGCCGGTGATGAGGCAACGATTGCGTCAGAACAGCGGTTAGTCCGATTGAGGAATTGAAACAATCGTTAGCCAATAGCACAATAGCGTGAGTTGACGTCAGAACAGCGGTTAGTCCGATTGAGGAATTGAAACGATAGTGATGTACGTTTGTGCATTGCCTTTGAGCTTGCGTCAGAACAGCGGTTAGTCCGATTGAGGAATTGAAACTGAATACTCAACAAAGGTCTAGACGGCCCTGATACAGTCAGAACAGCGGTTAGTCCGATTGAGGAATTGAAACAAGGCACTGATGGCTTTCTCCTGCACCTCGCTGAGTCGTCAGAACAGCGGTTAGTCCGATTGAGGAATTGAAACTGGATGAGCCTGTTGTGAGTGTAGGAAAACTCGTCTATGTCAGAACAGCGGTTAGTCCGATTGAGGAATTGAAACATCTCTCCCTCACTCTCTATGTGTACCGTTTTAGGGTCAGAACAGCGGTTAGTCCGATTGAGGAATTGAAACTTTCTCATATTGTTTTTCCCTTTCAGTGATACACTAAGTCAGAACAGCGGTTAGTCCGATTGAGGAATTGAAACGAATAACATGATCAAATTCAAGTGCCTGTTGCTGCAATGTCAGAACAGCGGTTAGTCCGATTGAGAGAGCCGCAACTAAATCATTTGTAGAAGTCGTTTGTTGATGGATTTGGCTTTCTCTAATACTCGTACATTGACAATCACATAGATGAGGGTGTTGAGATTGGCAACCGAGCGCCCATTGCGCACTTTGGGTCGCTCGA
>WNFX01005415.1_pt1 | contig 12307 bp, 15 predicted proteins | sample 5400111 | NCBI WGS metagenome assembly WNFX01 (sample SAMN13153363, study PRJNA577476) | soil metagenome | isolation source: 40 cm soil or saprolite under grassland replicate 1 | place: USA:California | collected 2016-06-15
GGCTCTCGATATACCTCTCGATCTCGCGCTTGCGGAACATCAGCCGGTTCGATACCTTCACCGGGTGCAGAACACCAAGGTACTTCAACCGGGGCATGTACTTCACGCTGCAACCCATCATCTCGGCGGCCTCCGCCGACGTGATCCATTCCCTCAAGTCAAGTCGAATCAACTCACCCATTCAACCTCCGGCACGGCGCAACTCGGGCTTGACGGCCCAGCACTGTCATGGTAGGCTACAGCACCGTCAGGAGTATGTCAAGGAGGATCGCAAATGAACGCGGTAATCAAAGGCTGGCAAGAGGCGTGGTTCCACCCGGCGGATGTGGGGGGATGACCAACCCCCTTCGCCCGTACCAGGCGGAAGCCGCCGCGCAGGGCTTCCACGTCGTCCAGGAGTGGGGCGGCTTCTACATCCAGCACGATCCGGGAATGGGGAAAAGTCTGACCACGATTGCCCTGGCGCGGCTGCTCAAGGTCAGACGTATCTGCGTCGTCTGTCCGCCCGTGGCCATCGGTGTATGGAGGCGAGAGATAGGCAAGTGGTGGCCCGATGCGACACGAGAGCGCAGCGACGTGTTCTTCAACATTGTGTCGTACGACTCGCTGTACGATCCGCTCCCGTCCGACCTGGGCGCGAAACGCCGCACACAGGGTAGGAGCCGACTCCAGGACCTGTGTGACTGGTCACCGGAGCTGCTGGTACTGGACGAGGCCCACTACGCCAAGTCGCCCGATAGCAAGCGGACCAAGGCGTGCATGCAGCTCGCGCGGTTCTCGATCTACCGCGTGCTGCTCTCGGGCACGCCTACCCACAACGTGCTGGACGCCTGGGCGCAGTACCGGATGATCGCGCCTGACGAGCCGCTGTTCAAGCTGACCTACTCGCAGTTCAGGAACGAGATGGTCGTCCTGGGCGGGCCGAACGGCAACTGGCCGATGAAGGACAAGAGCACGGGGGAGCTTCGCTTCAAGCCGCGCGCCCGGGAGGCGCTGGCCGAGGCGACCATCACCTATACCCACGTCGCTACCGCCGATATGATGGAGCTGGCCGAGCCGGTCGAGACGGTCGTACCGTTCCAGCTCAGCACGGTGGAGCAGACAGCTTACGACTACATGGAGAAGCGACTCCGGGCGGATCTCCCCGATGGCACCGAAGTCGAGGCGGAGATCATCCTCACCAAGCTCCTGCGACTGACCCAGATAGCCGCCGGGCACGCAACCAACACGAAGGGCGATACCGTCAACATCGGTACGTCGCGGCTCGATACCACGCTGGGCATCCTGGCCGAGCGGCCGGACCAGAAGGTCGTCATCGCCTGCCGCTTCAAGCGCGACATCCAGCTACTCCGGGACGAGCTGAACGCGCAGGGCCGAGCCGTGTGCATCATCGACGGCAGCGTCTCGCCAAAGACGCGCACACAGTTAGAGGACTGGTTCCAGCGGCCGGACACGAACCGAAGCGCGGTGATGCTCTTGCAGTACCAGGCCGGAGGTACAGCGATCACGCTGCACGCCGCGCATACGCTGATCCTGTATACGCTCGACCTGTCGGTCATCCGCTACAGGCAGATGCTAGGCCGGATCTGGCGGCTCGGGCAGAAGGGATTGTGTGAGGTGATCGTGCCGGTGGCCGAGAACACCCAGGACGAGCAGGCGTTGGCTGGGTTGAAATCAGGCGACGACAACCGGCTGGCGAAGCTGCTGCTCGACAGGCTGCGGAGGCGTTGATGGACTTCACGGTGAACCCCATCAGGTTATCCCAGGCGCGCATGCGAAAGCTGCTGAGCCAGCGGGACCTCGCAAAGAAGGCTGGTATCTCGCCGTCCACCGTATCTCTACTGGAAAAGAACGGACCGACTATAGCTGCGCTGTCTACCATCCGCAAAGTGTGTAGCGCGCTGGACGTAGATCCAGGCGAAATCATAGAGTTCCGGAGGGCGATAGAGGACCTGGGGTCCAGGAACGAGCATGCCTAGCCTGAACCCCGGCTGTACTCTTTGCCCGCTGTACGAGAACGCCCACACAGTTTGTGTGAGCGGAGAGTGGCGCGGCGATCCGGAGTGGCGCGGGCCTACGGTGATGGTCGTCGGCCAGAGTCCAGGCAGGCAGGAAGATTACGAGGGGCACCCGTTCATCGGCCCCTCGGGCCGCGAGCTGGAGGAGGCGCTGCGCCAGGCCAGTATCGGAAGGTACTACGTCACCAACGCCGCGAAGTGTTCACCGGAGGTCAACGGCCTTGAGATTGATATGGCTCACGTGCGGGCTTGCGCTGATTATCTTGAGCAGGAGATCGAAGTTGTCAGGCCGAATTGGGTTCTCGCTCTGGGAAACCCGGCCGTACAGCGCCTTATCGGCAAAGGAAAGGTCAGTGAGGTGGCGGGCAAGGAGATTTGGGCCAATCGCTATCAGGCTTGGGTGGTCCCGGCCTGGCATCCTGCCGCGATCCTTAGAAATCAAGGCCGGAGAAGCTCCTGGCTCGCTGACATCTCACGATTCGGGCTTCTCGTTCGAGGCGAGATCAAGCCTCCGCCACGTGTTCCTCCGGTTCGTGTGGACCTTGTCGATACGGGGCGCGGTCTCGAAGGACTCAGCCGGCTCCTCCTCACGGAGCCCGAGTTCACCTACGACTTTGAGGCCAACACTCTGCCCTGGTGGCACCGAGGCTACCGGCCCTACTCAATCGCCTTCAGCTTCACAGGAGCCGAAGCCTACGCCGTTCCTCTCGAACACCCCGACGTGGACGCTCCCCGCTGGATCAAGCTCACCCGGAACTGGCTGACCAACCTGGCTCGGCGCGTGTTCGTAGCTCCGTCCAGGGACAACCAGACCCGGCACGGGGCGTGGAACGACGTATACGACGGGCTCGTGCTGTACCGACTGACCGGGGTCATGCCGTACATCTACTGGGATGCGATGGTAGCGGCGCACCTGCTGGACGAGAACGCCCCCAAATCGCTCAAGTGGAACGGTAGGGCTCACCTGGCTTGGCCGGACTGGGACATCAACGCCGCGAAGTATCATCCGTTCGCGGAGCTGTATCCGTACAACGGCTACGACGCGGCCTGCACCTCGTTGATGCTGGAGCTGCAACGCGAAAAGTTCCGGTCCGAACCTCGACTGTACCAGTATTTCCACGCGGTGGATATGCCCAAGGTCCGGTTCACCCAGCGCGTCGTGGCCAACGGCATCCACGTGGACCGCGCGTACGCGGCGCGTGGTCTGTGGCAGGCCCGAGCCAGGCGCAACGCTGCTGACGACCGGCTATTCATGGAGTCCCTCGGGCTCGTCAAGAACCCCCAATCGGCCGACCAGATGGCACGCTGGCTGTACGACGAGTTGCGGCTGCACGAGAAGATCGGCGGCAAGCCCATACGCAACGGCAAGAAGCACCTGACCACCGACGAGGAGACGATCAACCGGCTCGCTTTGAAGTTCCCAGAGGTGCGCCATGTCCTCGACTGCCGCCGCCCGCGCAAGGAGATCAGCACCTATTATCGACCTGTCGGCCGGGCCTCCCGTGAGAGCTTTGATCGTAGGTACCATGCTGACGTACGGACTACCTCGGTGGAGACAGGTCGTAAGGGTTCGGGCTTTCACACTATACCCAGGCCGGAAGAATCAAAGTCTCGGGGGGAGCTTCCTGTTCGACCCGTCTTTGGTGCCCCCCCAGGGGCGGCACTTGTGGCAGCGGATTACCGGCAGCTCGAAGCCCGTCTCGCTGCTTGGTCCGCCGCTGGAAAACCCGAGCGGCTAGAGGACGTACGCCCGGGGACGATGCTATGGGACTTCCTGTGCGACGTGGACGTGTACCGCAAGTTCGCCTCCCAGCCGCTCGTGCTCAACAAACCTATCGACAGGATCGACAAGGACGAGCGGCAGCGCATGGGCAAGGTCCCGGTCCTCGCGCTGCTGTATACGATTTCACCGAAGGGGTTGCAGGAGTATGCCTGGAAATATTATGAGATCGATTGGTCGCTCAATCAGGCCGCCCGGATTCATACGGCGTTTCATCGCCTCTATCCGGAGTTCCCGTACTGGCACCATCTCGAAGAAGCGAAGCTCCGGCATCGAGGTTTCGCTAGTTCCGCTGTCGGCCGAGTTCGCCGACTCCCCGGAGCACAAGCGGGTGTACCTGACGATATACGCGCGGGAATCAACGCTCCTGTACAGAGCCTTGCGTCGGATATTACCCAGAAGGCCGGCGACATCATCCAGGCCGCCATCGACAAGCACGGTCTCCCCTACCTCCTGGTGGGAGACATCCACGACTCGATCCTTGCAGAAGCTCCTGGAGCCAGAGCCGGGGACTGCGCCGACCTCGTGCGAACGGGAATGCTACTTGCACCTGAAAGACTGCGAAGCCTCGGGCTGCGTCTTGTCCCAGGTCTTATCGACGTGGAAGTCTCCATCGGCCCCTGGGGCGCCGGCAGAGAAGTGAAGTTCGATACACGTGGGGACTCGGCCTTGACAGCTTAGCTCCCTGGTGGTAGGGTGGTGGTCTGATGAATTTGATGATGGAAGGATCGCTATGCCGGAGGACATCTCTCTCAGCACGACGGCATATAACGCCGCGTCCCGCTGCCTGAAGCGTTACGAGTACCGCCACGTCCTGAACCTGATCCCGAGGCCGCAGGACGTTCGTCCGGCCATACGCCGAGGCACGTGGATACACAGGTGCCTGGAGTTGCACGACCTGGGTCAGCCGTGGAAGCCCGAGCTTGTCCGGATGCTCGAATGGGCCATCAACGCAGGGGTCGATCTTGAAGTAGCCTCCAAGATCGCCAACGAGACGGACGATCTCGTGTCCGACTACATCTCGTTCTGGTCCGGCAAGCGTGGGCCGGAGGCAGGGCCATTCGAGACGGTCACCACCGAGGTTCAGTTCGAGTGGGAGCCTACACCCGGCAAACGGATCACGGCGACGCTCGACCGTATCGTCCGCGACAACAGGGGCAGGCTGTGGATCTGGGAGCGCAAGTCCACCCAGGAGATGCCCGATTCCGACTGGCGCAACGTAGACCCGCAGACGTTGATCCAGCTCGCCACGGCCCGACTCGGACACGGCCTTGAGGTATCCGGGATCATCTTCGACTACGTACGCACCGATCCAGGCCCCGCCGTGCGCGTCTACAAGCCCGTCAAGTCGGGGGCGAACACAGGCAGGGGCGGGAGAATCTACGACGACGTGACCAACAAGGCCGTCACGCCCCGCGCCTGGGCCGCTGCCGTCCCAGAGATACGGGCCAATTGGCAGGGCACTGAGGACGAGATGCGCGAGTATGCCCAGGCGATGCAGGTCCGCATGGTGCAGCCGGAGGCATGGTTCCAGCGCTACCTCGTGCTGCGTCCCGACGAGTCTATGCACGAGACGCTGCGCGACGTAGCCGTGACGATGGGCAACATACAGCGGGCGCGGAAGTCTGGGCACTACGCCAGGTCTATCGCCATCACCGACTGCCGCCTGTTCTGCCCCTATATGAAGGTCTGCTTCCGGGAGTACCAGCTCGGCCGTCCCTCGGAAGCGCTCAGAGAGGAACTATTTGTGGTCGAGACGCCTGAGTTGAGGAACGAAGGGAGAACAGCCAATGCACTCGCAGCCGGGCGATATGGGCCAGGATCGTTTGAATGAGATGATACGTCGGATGAACCGGGAGCCTTCGCTGGACGGCCGGGCGTCGGTGCTGCCGCCCAGCGTCAAGCCGCGCCCCTCGGGCTGGCACTGTCCGAAGTGCGGGCAGGTAGCCGATCAACGCATCGACCCCGCGCCGGGTACGGTCCTGGGCTACCACTGGGTAGTTGACGACGACGGCCACCCGAGCCCGGTAGCCGTCGTCACCGAGGAGGTACTGGAACGAAACGAGGACGGCTCGCCCAGCAAGACGTACAAAACCCGGCATTGCCTGAATTGCTTCAACGCCTGGCAGCGTCGGAAGATGATGGAGGAGATCAGGGCGAGCGTGCCGCAGCTCGTATGGGGAGGAGTACCGGATGCCGCTGCAAGTCCTGACGCCTGACCAGATCCCCGCGTTGACCCGAGCGCGCCTGGGTATCTTCGCCCGCAACGGTGCCGGTAAGACGACGTTCGCCGCGACCATCCCCGAGCTGGACGAGACGGGCGCGCGACACAGGGTCATGGCTGCCTCGGTGGACATCGAAAACATCCGACCGTACACCACGCGCAAGCACTACCGGGTAACCAAGCTCTCGCACTGGAACGATCTGCTGGAGCTGTACGAGCTGGTAGAGTATAGCCTGAGGTCAGAGAAGATGCCGGTCACCGACGTGGTATTCGACACGTGGTCCCGCATGCAGGATCTTGCCATCGGCAAGGTCACGGGCTACAACCCTGCCGATCCGGAGAAGCTGCGCCAGTACATCGAACGTATCCCCAAACGACCCGAGGGATGGAACGGCTGGGGCCAGGTCGGCGCGCTGATGAACGAGTGGATGGGTAACTTCAACCGGCTCCCCGTCCACCTGTATTATCTGGTGCAGGAGAACGACCGGGAGAACCGCACCGACAACTACACCGAGACAGGTCCTCGGCTGACGCCCGAGGCGAATCGTGGGCTCAGGGACGCGCTGGAGGTCATCGGCCGCCTGTACGTAATCACTGACGAAGACTCGCCGGCGATACTTACCAACGGCAAGGCCGAGGACTTCGACCCCAACGCAGCCAAGAAGGGAGGAAGTGATCCAAACAACCGTAGGATAGATCCGGACGCACTGGAGGAACGTCGGCTATTCATCGGCCAGCACGAGCGCTACCAGACCAAGGGGCCGACCCACCTCCTGGGCCGGGTGATCGCCAACCCCACCTGGACCAACACTGTGTTGCCGATCCTGACCCAACGTCCGGCAGCGAGGGGGCTCAAGGAGGTCGCGGCGGGATGACCAACGTAACCGGCAAGATGACGATAACTCGGGGTCAGACCGTATACGAGTTCGAGGCCCAGGCCAACAGCCGCGAGTACAACATGGAGCCGACCGAGATCGTGGTCGCAGCTCTCTCCATCGCGGAGCGCTGGGTATTCGAGTCCCCCAACCGGCTCTCGAAGCTGGACGAGACCGAGAAGTTCAGGGCCGCCCAGCCGGGCGACACCGTTCAAATGAGGACACGCTAATGGGATTTGTTCCTTTCAGTTTCGATGACTCGGTAGCGCAGACCGAGCCGGGCCGGCCGCATGTGCCCGAGGGCTACTACCTGCTGACCAAGGTCAAGCTGGAGCCGACGCCCGAGGACTACGAGAAGACCACCGGCGTCCTCACCACCTTCAAGTTCAAGGAGGGTCCGCAGCACGCCCCGCAGGCTGGGATAGGCCGCGAGATCCGCGACTACTCCGCACTCGGTACCGGCCAGAAGAACGGGCGCGGCACACAGTTTGGGTTTGGGATGCTGCTCGGCGCGCTGGGCTTCGCCAACCTCGCCAAGAACCTGGCAGCCAAGAACCCAGACGGCAGTCCCAAAGTCCGGGTGAACACGTACGAGGAGTTCAAGAATCTGATCGAAGCCCTCAACGAGCGCACGGGGACGCCGGATGTGGTGGCGTTGATCGCAGACAACATGGGCACCAACGGCAGGCCGTTCTCGTCCATCGAAGAATTCCTGCCGGCAGCGGAGTGGCCCAACGTGAAGGGCGCTACGCTGTCCCCGATGGTCGGCCCGCGCGCAGCTCCAGCAGGCAATGGGGCGGCCCCTGCTCCTGCTGCTACTCCGGCCGCGATGCAGCAGCTCAAGTCGGCCGCGATGGCGTTGTTCGAGGACGCCTAGTCCTGTGGGCACTGAGAGCAGGCTACGCAGGCGGCACAGGGACGCGATACGGGCAGCGTACCCTCACGCCCTGGTCGTCTCGCAGCCTGCCTCGGCTTTCACGGGGGCCGGACGTACCGACTTCTACGTTATCGTAGAGGGGAAGTATGTCGGCCTTGAATTGAAGACGAGCACGGGCCGTGCTACCGACGCGCAGAACATTCACCTTGCCCTGGTACGCACAGCGGGCGGCTACGCCGACGTGGTACGGCATCCGGATCAATCACTAGCGCTGATACGTCATGCGCTCGCGGGAGGAAGTGTGTGGGATAACCTGTTCAACGACGACGAGTGGCGGGAAGTCAAGACAGACGAGCCCAGGCTGGACGAGATCCGTGCGTTCAAGGAGCCGGAGATCCAGCGAGAGACCGAGCTGAATGGTGTAGCCCCAGCAGGCGACGGAGCAATGATCGAGCCGCCGGCCGACTACCCGTTCGGGGTCATCATCCAGCGGCTAGAGCGGCTCGAATCCCTGGTGCGCTACTTCATGCAGGAGGCAGGGGTGGCGGCTGAGGTGACGGCTGAGGAGTCGGCTGCACCTGAGCCTGACCAGGAGGAGCAGCCGAAGCCAAAGCGTTCGCGGCGGAAAGGTTAGACCCCAGGCCGCCGGAAACATACGGAGCGACGTACTTCTCAAGCGCCGTCGCCAGCCCGCCCAGCAGCCCCAGCCCGAGCAACCTGTAGTCCGGGCTCGGGCTGCTGAGCACCGCAGTAGCTATAGGGATCTCGGCCAGCGTCAGGCCCAACAGGAACCGATACACCAACGCCTGTGTCGCTGGACTCACGAGCAACTCCATCTACCGGCGTAGCCGTGTGTAAAAGCCCACTCAGCGAATCTTGCCTGCTGTTCAGCACTCCAGGGGTTGGTCCCGCCCCAGGCGTAGAACACAGGAAGCATCCCACCGGGTTTCAATTGAAACAACCCGATCTCACCGAGTCTGCCAACCGCTCGTGGGTTGTATCGAGACTCACACCAGGCCACTCGCGCCAGGTACGGGCTCAGGCCATACGGATATGGGCCAACCGCACCCATAGACGGCCGGGCTGGTGGTGGTGTATACGGTCGCTCCAGCTCGCCTACCTGATACAGATACTCACGTGGCTCCAGCCCGGTCGTGTTGACCGCGCCTTCAAGGTCCGTAACGTCCACGCCGGCATCCCGCGCGGCGTCGATCAAGGCTTGCGATGGAGCTTCCTGTGCGTACGACGCCGCGACCGCGAGGCCGACCGCGACACCGAGAGCCACACCGATCACCGTGACACCGGGAACTGCTCTGCGAGATGCACGGCCAGACCGCGTAGGGCAGTATCCGCGTGCTGGAGTTTATCGTGCGCAGCGAACATGAGAGCCTCGGCCTCAGCGAAGCTCGCCCGAATGTCCGCGATCCTGTCATCCGCATCCGCAAACGGCCCGTGCTGGAGAGACCCAAGTCCAGCCGAGTCGATACGCGGGCGTGCATACATGGCGAGGATCGAGTCGGCCGTTCGCACCGGGTATATCGGTGCAGCGGCGGCCGTGTACTGGTCGTCCTGCTTGCCGATGGCTAGAGTAAGGAAGCGCAGGATGTCCTCGATCTGGGTCGGCGTAGGGGACGCGGGCGAGGCCTGAGCCAGGCCGGGTAGCGCAGCCGCGACCAGCGAAGCCCCCGTTGCGAGCAGGAGCCTACGCCTACCACTCATTTGACCGTTCCAAAGAGGATGTCCTGAATCTGCGTCATCTTCGCCTCGCACTCCGTGTCCGGAGCCTGTGTCCGCTGCATCACCTGAGAGATGATCCCCTCAAGGTTAGCAGCTACGCCGGACCAGTCGTAGCGGTTGGTCAGACTGTCGTTGCCGCTCGGACCGAACTTGGCCCAGTAGTCGTCTCCCACGTACGCTGCTGGTGGCACGAATACCTCCTGGTTGATAACGTTCATGTCGAGCCCCGACGCCCCACACAGGTTGCCGGAGCCGAACTGCTTGAGGGTCCGAGTGGTCCAGCCCCCGTACGGGGTGAAGTTAGCCGCCGGGTTGGTGTCACGGTCCCAGTGCGCATCCCACAGCATCATGTGGGACAGGTCCGAAGTGTTACCTGCCCGAGCCTCCCACCAGTCCCGACGGGTATACACACCGTCGATGTCGCATGCTTTGGCGAAGGCGAGTATCTCGTCTACGCACGGAGTCATCCGGCGATCATCTTCGTAGTCGCCCCACCAGTAGCCAACGTCGAAGCCCTCCGCCAGACCCATAGCGTTCTCAGCTACGGCCGGGTCCTGGTCGTCCCAGAAGAAGACGTAGCAGTCGGAAGGCATGCCCGCATCCTTGCACGCCTGTAGCTGCTCGCGAGTCTGCCCTGCTGGGAATCCAGGACCGGGGTTTACGGCCTGGACGATCACCCGCCTCACGCCCTGGGTGCCCCAGCAGTTCACCAGTGCCGCGCTGATCGCGCCCTGCCAGTTCGAGATGTCTACTACGAGATCCACCCTATCTGTCCTCCTTGTCCCCAGTCACCGGGGGAGATGGTATATGGGCCGAGGCAAGCGAGCTGAGTTGTGACTCCACGGCCGGCTCTACGGTAGCCCTGTGCGCGGTGATCTCCTGCTGGGTATGTGACAGGAATTGTAGCGTGATCTGGAGCGCCTCGTTGTTGCGGGCTCCCTGCTCCCTGCTCAGGGCTATCTGCTCCGTCTGCCGGCTTATCTGCGCGGACTGTCGGTCTATGGCTTCTACCAGCCGGTCGTTGCTTCGGGAGATGTGGTCTCCCAGCCTGTCGTACGCTGCATCGCTTTGCCTCGTTATCTGGTCCAGCCGGTTAGTGAAGTAGCGCACGGCGTCCACGATCACATACCGGAGTAAGGCGTACAGCGGAGCCACGACGGCGAGCACGATCAGAATGAACGCCACGATGGGGAAGCCCACCGACTTCGTAGCTTCGATTATCTGATCGAAACCCGGGAACTGCTGGCCGCTCTGGAAGCTCATACGAACACTACCGGCACGTCGATGTTGGGGGCCTCAGGAGGTACGGGGGAGTGCGCGGTGATATCGCCTATAGCCGCGAGCACGTAGCCCTGTACCTGGGGCCACATATACAGTGCGATCTGGTCCGGAGTCATCCCCCATAGCTGTACGTCCGGACATGACGCCTTCGCCTGGACGGTCTGGCCTTCTGGGCCGGTTACCTGTAGCGTAGCGATCCGTCTAGGCGGGGCCTGGCTTCCGTCGAGGTCGAATCGGACGAGGCTGGCCAACCACCCGGCCGGTAGAGGAAAGGGACTTGGAGCGGGAGGTAATGTCACCGTCAACTGGGGGGGAGGATCGGCCGTTTGTGTGAGCACCGGGATCGTCAGCGGTACCACTGATGGGAGCGGCGGGTCGGGGCGGGTCATCCAGCACGGTCTCCGTTGCGTCCAGGATTGTATGCGAGAAGCGCACCAGGCGCTCATCGACTACGGCCCAGCGCGCATTCCGGACCTTCTCACACAGGTGTCGGTGGTCGGCGTCCTCCAGCTCCAGGATATCCCCGGTACGTTTGCCGTCCAATGCTTTGAGTACCCGTAGGCCCCGCTCCATCTCCTCCAGCCCGACGCCTGCCTGTGGGTTGAGCGGAGATCGGATGACCTGGCGGATGCAGGCGATGTAGTCCACGCGATCCGCCTCGGCCTGCTCAGGGGAGAGGCCAGGTAGAGCGCTGTGCTCCTCGATCAGTCGAAATCGTTTCATAAGCAGTCCTCCCCATCAGACAAGGAACAGCGCGACCTTGTAAGCCGTACCGTTGAGCACGATGGGCAGGTAGCCGGCATTGTTGGCTGGCGTGGTCGCTACGCCGCCGGCCGTGGCAGTGCTAGCTACCACGGGTCCAGCAATAACGAGACGGTCGGAACCATCGAAGGAAAGCGAGTCGTCAGCGCTACCGGCGCCATTTCGCCACGCAACCGTTACGCTGTTTGGCAACCGGACGGAACCGCCTGCGGCGGTCGCCGCCCCTATAATCAATGGTGCTGCGGTAAGCGTGAGCCCTGCACGGATCGTAGCCGCGCCGGCGTCCGTGACGAGGAGGTTGTCAGCGTTGTTGGCCGTATTACGGAGGGACAGTGAGGTAGCACCAGGAACGATCCGGGAGGCCGCCGTGCCGAGAGTTAGATCCGGCGTCCCGGTCGCTGTTATACCTCCCGCCTGAACGGTCACCCCGCCCACGGGGATCACGAGCGCCGGAGTACCCGCCAGCCCCGTCAGGGTAAGCTGGTTGGCAGCAGACCGCCTCAAGGTTACGTCGGCGCCCGTAGCTCCTCCGGGACCCCATGAGATCGTACCCGTCGGGCCGATAGAGAACAAAGGCTGCACGTCTGCCGCGAGCGCCCGCGCCTCGATCATGTTCGCTGTCTGCGCCGCGACCCCGTTGATCCGGACCGGGGCGGCTCCAGCCCCCTGCGAGCCGCCCACCATGAGCGTGTTGGCAAACGCTACCGGCTGGTCGGTCATCACGCCGGTGAACAGGTCGAAGAACTGTTTGTG
>WNFX01005419.1_pt1 | contig 12303 bp, 6 predicted proteins | sample 5400111 | NCBI WGS metagenome assembly WNFX01 (sample SAMN13153363, study PRJNA577476) | soil metagenome | isolation source: 40 cm soil or saprolite under grassland replicate 1 | place: USA:California | collected 2016-06-15
TGGGTCCTGAAAACCGCAGCAGAAGGAGGAAGTCTATGACCGACAATCGTTGGTTCGTTCGTACCACCCTCATATTCGGACTCGTCCTGCTCGGACTGATGCCGGCCGTCGCACGTGCGCAGGACGCGACGACGGTGTCCGGTCAGGTCAAGGCCAGCGTAGGGGGCGCGCCGCTCATCGGTGTGATCATCAGCGCACCCGCCCTGCGCTTAACCGTCCAGACGGATAACGAGGGCCGCTATCGGCTCGTGGTTCCCGCGGGCACCACCGGCCCGGTGACGTTGACCGCGCGGCGCATCGGATATCAAACCACCACGGTGCAAGTGAGTGTCTCGGGCGCACCGGTCGAGCAGGACATCACGCTCGAGGAAGGCGCCATCGAGCTGAACCAGATCGTCGTGACGGCGCTCGGCATCGAGCGCGAGCAGCGGAGCCTGACGTTCGCCGCGCAGACGATCGGCGGCGACCGCCTGTCCGACAACAAGTCGAACAACGTCGTCTCGCAACTGCAGGGCAAGATTGCCGGCGTCCAGGTGACCAACTCGGCGAATCCGTTCGGCTCGGCACGCATTGTGGTGCGCGGCGCGAGCTCGATTCTCGGCCAGAACCAGCCGCTGATCATCGTCGACGGCATTCCAATCGACAACTCCGCAGACCCGAACAACGGGTACGGCAACTTCGACGCCACCAGTTCACCCCTGGGCGGTTATGACCTCGGGAACGCGGCATCAGACATCAGCGCCGATAACATCGCGTCGGTGACGGTGCTGAAGGGCCCCAACGCCGCGGCTCTGTACGGCGCGCGCGCCGCCAACGGCGCGATCGTGTACACGACCAAGAGCGGCAAGGGCGCGCCGAGCGCCGGCTTTGGTGTGACCGCCAACTTCGGCGCCACCGCCGAGACGCCGCTGCGCCTGCCAAATTATCAGAATCAGTACGGCCAGGGTTTCTACGGCGAATTCGATTTCGTCGACGGTAACTTCCACGGCGTGAACGACGGCGCCGACGAGAGCTGGGGCCCCAAGTTGGACGGCCGGACGACTGGGTGCGTGTATCCGCACGATAGTAAAGGCAACCCGATCTATAGTGGCGGTTATGATCAGTCGCATCCGTGCAACCAGTTCTTCGGCGCCGGTCCGTGGCAGGCGCATCCGAACAACGTGCGCGACTTCTGGCAGACCGGTCTGATGATCACCGCCAACGTCGCCGTGGCGCGCAGCAGTGAGCGCAACAACGTCCGGCTGTCAGTCGGACGCACCAATGAAAGCGGGATGTATCCGAACAACAGCAACAACCGGATGGATATCGCGCTGTCGGGCGGCACGCAGGTCTCCGATCACTGGAGTGCCGAGGCATCGGTCAACTACATCAACGACGGCATGACGAACCAGCCGGCGCAGTCGTACGATGAAACCGATCCGATGCAGAACTTCATCTGGTTCGGTCGCCAGGTTGATACGCACATCCTGAAGAACAATCTGTTCCGCAATCCGGCCGATGCGCTGACGCAGCAGATTCTGGTTGGCGACAAGCTGCTCCGGCGTGATGCGCCGATCCCCTACAGCTGGAACTACAGCTACCATCAGAATCCGTACTGGATGGCGGGTGGCGGCAAGACGACCGACTACTCGCGGAACCGCGGGCTCGGTCACGCGGCCGTCACGTATAAGGTCAACGATTGGTTGAGCGTCACTGGCCGGACGGGCCGCGACTGGTATCAGAATCAGTTCCGCGCCAACTACCCGGTAAACAATATCTCGCCGTATATGGGCGGCGGCTTCATCGATGTCGGCGAGACGCGGAGTGAGACGAACAACGACTTCCTTATCACGGCGAACCGCCAGCTCACGCCGGTAGTGTCGCTGCAGGTCCACGCCGGCGGCAATCAGCGGAAGAACGATTTCAACACGAACCTTGGCGCAGTGTCCGAACTCGTGATTCCGGGCGTCTATACGCTTGCGAATTCCAATGGTTCGCCGTTTGCCCAGTTGTACGTAAGCCACAAGAGGGTGAATTCCCTCTATGGCTCGGCGAGCGTTGGCTACAAGGACTTTTTGACGGTGGATCTGACCGGCCGTAACGACTGGTCATCGACGTTGCCGAAGAACGCGAATTCGCTCTTCTATCCTTCGATCGGCGCGGCGTTCGTGTTCACCGACGCGCTCGGCCTGCAGAGTAGCTGGCTGTCGTACGGCAAGCTGCGCGCGAGCTGGACCCGAGTGGGGAACGACACCGATCCATATCAGCTCGCGGCTGTGTACGGTGCAGGAACTGCGTGGGCGGGTGCGCCGAGCTACACGTCTCCGGATCGGCTGCCGAACCGCGTCCTGAAGCCCGAGCAGACGACCGGCGAGGAAATTGGTGCCGACCTCGGGTTCTTGCGCGACAAGCTGATCCTGAACGCGACGTTGTATCAGAAGAACACGACCAATCAGATCCTGCCGGTTTCCATCTCGGCGTCGACGGGCTACAGCAGCGCCGTCGTGAACTCCGGCGAAGTCCGGAACCGCGGGATCGAGTTGGCCGCCACCATGACGCCGATCGATCGCCCTGATGTCCGCTGGAACATGGTTGTCAACTGGTCGAAGAATACCAATAAGGTGCTGTCGTTGTACGGCGGGGTGAGTCGGATCGTCGTGGGCAGCTACTGGAACGTCAATGTGACGGCCGACTCCGGCGGGCCCTACGGCAACCTCGTGGGCTACAAGTGGGCGCGTGACAACGGCGGACACATACTCGTCGACTCGACGGGTCTGCCGATACAGGATGCGACGCAGACTGTCCTCGGGAACTACAATCCCGACTGGATCGGCGGCATTAGCAGCAGCATCACGTACAAGCGTTTCAACCTGTCGTTCTCGTTCGACGGGCAATATGGCGGCCAGGTCTACTCGGTCACGAAGTGGTTCGGCCAGTACTCCGGCGTTCTCGCCAACACCCTCGCGGGTCGCGAAATCGACTGGGACAATCCGGGCTACATCGTGCCCAATGCCGTGTACGGCAATGGCCCGAACACCGGCCAGGCGGATACCTCGCACGTCCTGGCGCAGGACTACTGGCACAACACGTTCTACGCGCAGGAGCCGGGCATCTTCGATGCGACGTACCTCAAGCTGCGTGAAGCACGCTTGGCGTATCAGCTTCCGACACGGGTCGCCCGTTTCCTGGGCTTCTCGGATGCGAACGTGGCTATCGTCGGCCGGAATTTGGTCCTGTGGGCCAAGCAGCCGACTATCGATCCCGAAACCGCGTTCGACACGAGCAATCGCCAGGGTGTCGAGAACGGCCAGCTGCCGACCGCGCGCAGCATCGGCTTCACCATGAACGTGCGGCCGTAGCCGCTCACGGAGATAGATCATATGCGATACAAAATCCTGAGCGTCTGCGCCGCGCTTGCCGTCGTCACGGCATGCGGCGATCTGACGTCGATCAATCAAAACCCGAACGGCCCCGTCGACGTGCCGCCGCCAACGCTCCTCGGCAACCTGATTCAGAACGCGGTCGGTGGCGTCAACGGCGTGAACAGCCTGAACATTCGCGGCGGTGGGCTCTGGGTGCAGTATTACTCGGAGATCCAGTACCGCGACGAAGACAAGTACATCGTCCGCTCCGGGACGAGTGGCGGCTGGGGATTCTATAACGGCGGGCTCGAGGACGCCCAACGGATCATCCAGAAGGGCGAAGCCGCGAGTGCTCCGAACTGGACCGCGGTCGGACGAATCATGAAGTCGTACATGTTCAGCGTCATGACGGACGCCATGGGCGACGTGCCGTATACGCAGGCGTTCAAGGGCGACACGATCCTCCATCCTGTCTACGATTCACAGCAGTCGATCTACGACAGTCTGTTCGCCAATCTGGCACAGGCCAACGCGGAGTTCGACTTCGGAAACGCCGCCACGGGGTTCCCAACCGGTGACGTGATGTATGGTGGCAGCATGACCAAGTGGCGGAAGTTTGCCAATTCGCTGCGTCTGCGTTTGGCGATGCATTTGACCCAGGTCGATGCAGTCAAGGCACAGACGGAGGCTGCCGCTGCCGTTGCCGCCGCCGGCGGACTATTTGTGAGCAATGCCGACAATGCGCAGCTGCTCTACCTCGCGAGCTCGCCGAACCGGAATCCGATTTACAACGACGCGCGTGGTCGCGACGACTACGGCATGAGCCAGACGTTCGTGGATTCGCTGACGAGCTGGGCCGATCCGCGGCTTCCCGTGTTCGCGCAGTTGAATGATGACACGATCCCCGCGAACCGGACTTATCAAGGCCTGCCGAACGGTCTAAACGACGGCGAAGGCCCGAACCTGTTCTACATTTCGCGGATCGGTGCTTTTTGGCGCGAGACTCCGAACGCGCCCATGGCTCTGCTCACGTACTCCGAGGTGCTGTTCCTGGAAGCTGAGGCGGCAGAGCGCGGCTATATACCGGGTGGTACCGGCGCGGCGGCCACGTATTATGCTAACGCGATCACGGCGTCGATGCAGCAATACGGCGTGGCCGACTCGCTGACCACGCAGTACTTGGCGCGGCCAGAGGTCGCGTACGATGCCGCCGGCGCGACGCTCAATGGACATCTGCAGCAGATCGCGTATCAGAAGTGGGTCTCCCTGTTCATGCAGGGGATGGAATCATGGACAGAGGTGCGGCGGACGCGTATTCCGTTGCTCGTGCCTGGTCCGCGCGCGGTGTTCGGCGCTGGTGTGGCTGGCAAGATCCCGGAGCGCTTGCCGTATGACGATCAGGAAAACGTGCTGAACGCCGTTAACGTCGCGGCAGCCGTTGCAGCGCAGGGGTTCAGCACCAGCAACGATATTCAGGCGCCGCTCTGGTTCACCGGGCGGCAGTAGCCTAACTCGGCGTTGGCTGAACAAGCCCCCGGAGACAGTCTCTCTCCGGGGGCTTTTCTTTTCAATGCCCCGCGCCGGTCGTCGTGTCGGCGCCGCCATCGGCGCGTGCGAGAAAGATGAGGATCAGCCCATGGCCGCCGCTGGGATAGCCCGGTCGCGACGTCATGCCGAGTGGATAGACCTCGACCCGCTCAGTGGATGCGGCCTGAATCGTGACGAGCGGACAGGTATCAGACGTGCGGGTCCCGTCGACGTAGACGTCCGGGTCGTTGCTGCCCTGCATGCTGTCCTTGCCCCGCAGCTCGAGCATCGGGCATCTGGTGTACGGTGTCCAACCCGTGATCCGCAGCTGCGGCATCGCATGCCGGATCACATCGAGCACCGTACGGCTCGGGTCGGTCGAGAGCGCGCGCCCTTGCAGGATCAGAGTCCCCGTGGTGGTAAGAGCGAGCGGCCGCCCACCGGGATCGTTCGTGCGATCGTAGGAATGTGATGTTTTGCAACCGAAGGCGAGCATCGAGATCGCGACGTAGCGCGAGAACGCAGGGAAATGCGGCATTGCACTCCTCCGAGGGCGGGACTCCTAACAGCTTCGGGAGTATGCCCCCGGGGCAACCAGTGTCAAGGTATAATTTGCGAACCTTATGTCCGCTCCGTTGATGCCCGCCGACCGCTGGGGCGAGCGCCTGACGCGCCGCCTCGGCCTGTGGAGCGCCGTCGCCGTGCTGGTGGGCTCGACGATCGGCAGCGGCATCTTCCGCACCCCGGCGAGTGTCGCGCAGCGCATCGACGATGTGCCCCTGTTTCTGCTCGCCTGGGTGGTGGGTGCCGTGGTCGTGTTGTGCGGCGCGCTCACGTACTCGGAGCTCGCGGCGGCGTTTCCCCGTTCGGGCGGCGTGTACGTGTTCGTGCGCGAGTCGTTCGGCCGGCTGCCGGCGTTCCTGTTCGCGTGGGCCGAGCTGTGGGTGATCCGGCCGGGCGCGTACGGCGCGATCGGCATCACGGCATCGGCCTACACGCTCAGAACATTTGGTCTCGATCCCGCGGCCATCGTTGCGGCCCTCGGCCCGATTGACATCCGCGCCGAGCAGCTGCTCGGCGCGGGGTACATCATTCTGGTCGGCACGGTGAACTATTTCGGCATCCATCGCGGCGCCGTGCTGCAGAACCTGAGCACCGTCTTCAAGGTCGGGGCGCTCGCGCTGCTCGTCGTGCTGGGCTTCGCGCTCGGCACCCGCTCGGCGGCGTTGCCCGAGGGCGGGATCTTCGCGCAGCGCGCCGCCGTCGGGCTGTCGCCGTTCTTGCTCGCGATGGTGGCGATTCTCTGGGCCTACGACGGCTGGGCCGATCTGGCGTTCGTGGGCGGCGAGGTGCGCGACCCGCAGAAGACTCTGCCGCGCGCGCTGCTGCTCGGCACCGCCACCGTGGTGGTGCTCTACCTCGGCGCCAACCTCGTGTACCTCTATCTGATTCCCATCGAGCAGATGAAGCACGCCGAACTGGTCGCGGCGGACGTGGCAAAGCTGGTGATCGGTCCAGCGGGAGTCGTGGTGGTATCGGCGGCGATCGCGGTCAGCACATTCGGGACGTTGAACGGCTCGATGATGACCGCGCCGCGGATCTTCTTTGCGGCGGCGGAGGACAACCTGTTCCCCCGCCTGATCGCGCGCGTCGATCCAAAAACTCACGCGCCGACCGCCGCCGTGGTGCTGATGACCGTGATGGGGATGATCTTCATCCTGGTGCGTACCTTCACGGCGCTCGCTGACCAGTTCATCATCGGCATCTGGCCGTTTTACGCGCTGGCGGTCGCGGGGGTGTTCGTGCTGCGGCGCACCAAGCCGGGACTCGAGCGTCCCTACCTGACGTGGGGCTATCCGGTGGTGCCGCTCGTGTTTCTCGTGGCCGCGCTCTTCCTCCTTGGCAACTATCTCGTGCGCGAGACGGCCAGCTTCGCCGTCGATATCGGGATCATTCTGAGCGGCGTCCCGGCGTACATCCTGTGGGAGCAGTTTCGCCGCCGCCGCGGCGTATCCGTCGGATAAACAACAGTAGGGGCGCAGCATGCTGCGCCCCTACCGTTTCCGATCAACCGTCCGACAGTCCGACCGTCCGACAGTCCGTCAGTTACCAGTTGAACATGTACCGCACGCCGAGCTGCATCCGCCAGACGTCGAGCGTACTCACGTTCTTCTGGAATGATCGCGAAATCAAACTATGACCCACGTTTGCGAGTGTGTATGTTGGTGCGCCGAAGGCGTCCACTCCGGCGGAGGTCAGCGGCCGCGTTGTCACAAACCCTTGTGAGACACCCCAGTTGCTGCTCAGCAAGTTGCTGAAGTTGAAAATGTCCAGACGAATCTGCAGACTGTTCCCCTTGCCGCCGATGTTCCGGCTCACATCCTGTGAGACACTGAGATCCGCGCGAGCCACCATCGGCAGGAATATCGCGTTCCGCTGCGCGTACTCGCCGCGATGGTTCTTGAGGTAGGGGTCTTGGTTAATGAACCCTTCCCATGCCGCAACCTGCTCCGCGGGCGTCCACACAGCGGTGTCCGCGGGGGCGGGGCTGAATCGCACAAACTTCCTGACAAAGTTCATCTCGCCTGTGTTGCGCGGGATGTAAATCAAATCATTGCCCGACGCTCCATCCCCATTCATGTCGCCGTTGTAGGCGTAGCTGCCGTTGCCGATGCTGCGATCCTCGAAGTACACGCTGATGCTCGTCGGCCCGATGCGGAGGAAATCGCGCGAATAGCTCACGGCGGCGAAGACCCGGTGGCCCGGAGAGAATTGCGAGTACCCGGCTACCGGATTGTTTGGGTCGATCGCGATCGGGTTACCGGACCATGAGCCCGACGCGATCGAGCCGGGATCTACGGTGTTCTTGCTCCTGCCATAGCTATACCCGACCTTCGCGAACAGGCCGTCTGTGAATGGACGCTCGAGCGAAACAGCGAAGTTCCAGGAGTGCCCGATTCCCTGGTTCGTCAATACAGTCGCGTCGCTGACATTCTGATAAATGCGACTCGGGATACACCCAGGGGGGGTCGAGCAAACCCAACGCGGACGCCCGTCGGGTCCTGCAAACGAGCTTTGCGGTGCCGGCAAATTGGCATTGATGTACGCAATGCCGTTTACGTCCTTCGAGTAGAGATACTCGGCCGTGCCCGTCAAGTCCCAGGGCAGCTTCTGGTCGATTGCGAGATTACTGCGCCAGAGCTGCGGGAACTTGAAGTTGGGATCGGTGAGCGCAAGGTTGAAGTTGGTCGCCGGTCCGCCTTTGATCGATTCGGCGGGAGGCTTGTAAGCATCGGGATTTGGATTGAACGGGTAGGCCGTGGTGTTGGGCGCCGAGATGAAACCGGTCAGCACCCCCGTGTTCCCGATCTGGTTCGAGATCCACACATACGCGGGACGGCCGGTGAATATGCCGGTGCCGCCGCGAATCTGCGTGTTGTGCTGGCCGCCCACATCGTAGTTGAAACCTACACGTGGCGAGAACAGCGGGTTGACTCCCGGAAGTGCGCCGCTGTTGTAATGAATCGGCGCGCCGGTCGCATCGCGGAACGTCATCGTGTCCGCTACGCGGTTGTCGTACGCGGTGTTCTTGAATTTCGGCAAATCAACGCGCAATCCGCCGGTGATCGTGAGATTGGGACCGGGCTTCCATTCATCCTGCAGGTACGCGCCAGCATACAGAACATCGAGCGGCTGGACCGGCTCCGTCTGCCCGGGGATGTTCGAGTAGCGGTACTGAAACAGCCGCATCGTGACCGGCGACGTCGTGCGTGCCGGATTCGCGAGGAAGCTATCGGCGGCGGCGTAGAAGTCCCCGAGCGAATTGAAGACGTAAATACTTTGCGCGCCTTGGAAGAACACGTTCGTCGAGTGATACTTCTCCACGCTCACCCCGAACGTCACCGAATGTTTCGGCAGATAGAAGGTAAAGTTGTCCTGCAATTGATAGCTATGGTAGAACAGCTTGTTCTTCGGCGTAAACGGCTCGAACCCGAATGTGGTGTAGCTCCGGCCGCCCTGAAGAATCTCAACTTCCGGGAAGTACGGCCCGTCGACATTCTTCCGGCTCTCGTTGCTGGTGTTGTATCCGAGGATCAGGTTGTTGGACTTGTTCCCCAGCGTCGAGTTCCATTCGCCGACGACCGAGCGCAGGTTTTCCAGAATGGCGTAATTCGAGTTCGCGAAGTTCAAGGCATCCAGACTGGTCCTGCGGTTCCCGAACCCGAGCGAGTTCGAGTTTGAGACCAGCACGTCGGTGGTCGAATTCAGCAGTGTGTAGCGGAGGTTGAACTTATTGTGGTCGTTCAGGTTGTAATCGAGCCGCGCAAGAAAGCGTTCTGATGGGGTCTTGAAGTCGTATCCCTGATACGGACCGGTGACATAGTTGAAGCTGTTCTTCAGGAAGCGGCTGAGCGAGTCGAGGTCTGATGCCAGCACTCGCGTCACGTTTGAGCCGGTATCGGCGGGACCGGCGGACGCCCGGAAGGTCGTTCCCGGGTTCGTTTGACCGTCGTTCTCGTAATTCCCGAAGAAGAACAATTTGTTGCGAATGACCGGTCCGCCGATCGAACCGCTGATGTTGTGGTATTTGAAGGTGCCGGGCTTGAACTTGTTTGGTCCTGCCTGCGTGCCGACGAAAGAGTTATCACGAGTACTGAAGAACATCGTGCCACTGAAATCGTTCGTGCCGCTCTTCGTTACCATATTGATCCCGGCCCCGACGAAATTGCCCTGCCGCACGTCATAGGGCGCGACGTTTACCTGCACCTGGTCGAGCGCATCCAGAGAGATCGGTGCGACGTTGGTGCGATCGCCGGGTTCGCCCCCCAAACCGAACGAATTGTTGAAGTACGATCCGTCCACCGTCATGTTGTTCAATCGGTTGTCCTGACCGGCGAACGAAACGAACGAGAGGGCACCCGACGATGTGGGTTGCTGGGTGGCAGTGTACTGCGGCGTGAGCCGCAGCAAGTCTTCGACGCGCCGGCTGATCGTGGGGAGATGTGCGATCTGCTGCGTAGAAACCGTCGTAGCGGCGCCGGTGCGCTCCGAGCTGAAGACCGAGCCCGCCGCCGGCGCGGTGACCGTGATGGGTGTCAGCTCGACGGTAGCGTGTGCCAGCACGAAGCGCACATCGGACGTCACGCCCAGGGTCAGGTCAATGCCGTTCTCAATTGCCGGCCGGTAGCCCACCTGCGAGACGCTCACCCGATAGGGGCCGCCCACGCGCATGCCGGGAATGGTGAACCGGCCGTCCGCCCGCGAGACTGCCGAGTACGTCGTGCCGGACGGTCGGTGCACGGCGACCACGCGCGCGCCTTCGACCGGTGTGCCGGCGGAGTCCGTTGCGATGCCGGCGATGGCAGAGGTCGTGACGCCTTGGGCCAGCGCCGCGCCCGCCACGAACATCGAAAAGACCGCCGCAGCCCCGAGGGCCCGGCAGGATCGAACGATCCAACGCATGGATGAACCTCTCCTGAGAGGGAACGAATGCTGGGTGCTGGCGACCATCGAGACCGGGAGAAAGTCGCCCGGCCTCGCGGGCGCGTCAAGGACGTTAGGTAGGCGCTTTACGCAGCAGATACACGGCCGCGACACCGACGAGAAGATTCGGCGTCCACGCCGCGAGCATCGGAGGCAACACACCGCCCGCGCCGACCGCCTTCGCCAGCTGAAACATCAACAGCACGATGAAGGTGGTCGCCAAACTCGCGGCGACGCCCCAGGCCGCGCCGCTCTTGGGGCTCGAGATGGCGAGCGGCGCGCCGAACAGCGCGATCAGCAGACAGATGAAGGGAATCGCGATCTTGAGCGCCAGCTCCACCTGCAGCTTCTTGGCATTCGAGCCGCTGCGCGTCAGCGCGTCGATGTAGCGGCGCAGCTCGCCGTAGCGCATTTCGTCCGGCCCCTTGGGCTCGGCGAGAAGATCCACCGGCCGCTCGCTCAGCGTGCGCGACTGCAGCGAGTCGAACTCGAAGGCGGACTCGCCGCCCGGCTCGTTCCCCGCGAAGTAGCGCAGCGTGCCGTGATGCAGCGTCCAGCGGGGCGGGCGCGTCTTCACGGTGTCGTGGTACACGGCGCGCTGGGCCGCGAGCACAATCGTGGGATACGCCAGGCCGATGCCTTCGCGCTCCAGCATCACATCCGTCATCTCCTTCGTGCGCAGCTCGAGCGCGCGGATCGCGTAGACCCAGCCGCGGTCGGCACGATACACGAAGTTGTAGCGCGAGCTGGTGGAGCGAATCGCCTTCTCCCCCAGCATTTCCAGCCGGTGTGACGTCGCGACCGGCGCGATCTCGCCGAGCAGGAGCGCCGCCGCGAACGCCGCGCCGGCCGCGGCGAACAGCGGCCGGACGAGCCGGTGAAACGAGATCCCCGACGCTTTCGCCGCCGTGAGCTCGGAATGGCGGCCGAGCGCGCCGACCGTGAACACCGTGGCAAACAACACCGCGACGGGAAGCACCAGGAACATCTTCTCCGGCAAATCGAACACGTACGAGAATGCGACCGTCCCCGGCTTGATCCCGCGCGCCATGTACTGGTCGAGTTTGTCGGTCAGATCGATCACAATGACGAGAATCGGGAAGCCGAGCAGCGTGATGAGGAGGACGCGCAGCCACTCGCGGAGGAGGTAGCGATCCAGAGTGCGAAATTCGAAATGCGGAATGCGAAATCGCAACGGAAGGTTCATCGCCAATTTCGCATTACCCATTTCGCATTTCGCATTTTCGCAATCCACCCAAACAGTGTCTCTCTCAACTCATCCCAATCGCCGCCATGCGCGGTGCCCCCGGCGCGCCGCACGCTGAGGAGCAGCGGGATCGCGACGAGCAGAAAGATGAGATTCGGCCACCACATCGCGAGGAACGGCGGAAGAATGAGCCGGTCGCCCAATTCCTCGCCGCCGATCAAGCCGACGTAGTAGACGGAGAACACCGCCAGGCTGGTCCCGATCACGAGTCCCACGCCACCGCGCGGATAGCGGATCGCGAGCGGCATGCCGAGCAGCGCGAAGATCACGCAGGCGGCGGAGATCGCCAGCTTCTTCTGAATCTCGACTTCGTAGACCGCCGCGCGCTGGCGGGCCGCGCGGAGCCGCTGGTTGTATCCCGCTGCCGTCTGCGCCGTGTACGCGAGATTCGTGGCGGCGCTTGGCGGTGGCCGCCGTCCACCTCCTGGCGTGGCCTGGGCGGCCTGGGCGGTGCGGGGGCCAACGAGCCGCGCGATCGTGCCAAGCACCGCGCAGTACGTGGTGGGGGGCGGCGAGGTGGTGTCGGCGGCTGGGACCGCGGCGGAGAGCGGCGCGAGCCTGGCGACCTGGCGCAGCTCGGCGGAGACCGCCGCGAGCGCCTCGACGCGCACGCGCTCCTGATCCTGCCGGGCCCGCCCGACGACGTCCTGCATCGCGCAGATCGTCATCTCGCGATCGCCGCGA
>WNFX01008066.1_pt1 | contig 12301 bp, 10 predicted proteins | sample 5400111 | NCBI WGS metagenome assembly WNFX01 (sample SAMN13153363, study PRJNA577476) | soil metagenome | isolation source: 40 cm soil or saprolite under grassland replicate 1 | place: USA:California | collected 2016-06-15
CCCCTCTGGCGAGGTGCAGCCCGTGAAGACGGACTTCTGCGTGCTAGGCGGAGGCATAATGGGTCTCGCCACAGCCTGCACCCTCAGCGAGACCAGCGACTCCCAAGTTCTAGTCCTAGACCGACACGGAGTCGGAAATGAATATTCCAGCTCGAACGACGTAAACCGAGTCTTCCGCTACTCCTACGGAAGCGACCAGCTGTACACGAGAATGGCCGTTGAGAGCCAGAAGCTGTGGAGAGAGCTGGAGAAAGAATCGGGACAAGAGCTTCTCCTCCCGACGGGCCTTCTGCTTCTCCAAGGCGCAGACGAGAACGCCAACAGGTTCAACGAAGCCAGCTACAGAACTCTCTCGCATATGAAACTGGGAGCGGATAGACTTGACAAGGAAGACCTGAAGAAACGTTTTCCTCAGTTCAGATCTGAAGAAGCATTCTTCGACCCTCATGGCGGAGTCCTGTTAGCATCAAAGGCCCTTCTGGCACTCGAGTCTCTGGCCAAAGCTGCTGGTGTGAAGTTTCAACAAGGACAGGCTCGAGATATAGTCTTTGAAGAGCATCCTTACATTAAGATTGATACGCAAGAGAAGATTGAGTTTCGAAAACTCGTGGTCACTATTGGACCATGGTCCAATGGACTACTTAGAAATGGGCTCACCTCGATAAGACCGACGCGACAACAACTCGTCTACTTCAGGCCCCACGGAGGGCTAGGCCATTTCCGCCCAGACTCATGCCCAGTCTTCTTCACCGACAGACATTACGGTCTGCCGGCAGCAGGCATCGACGCAGTCAAATTGTCACCAAAAGAGTTGTCCGAGTCAGTAGACCCTGAGTCGGCCAAGAGATCGGTTGACGATGAGCAGATCATCGATTGTAGAGAGGCTTGCCGGAGGTTCGTCCCTGGCCTTGCGGATGGCGAAGTTGTTCAGACGAAAGTCTGTCTTTATGACATGACAGAAAACTCGGACTTCGTAATGGACAAAGACCCAGAGCGAACCAACGTGGTCTACGGGTACGGCTTCTCAGGACACGGATTCAAGTTTGCACCGCTGATAGGAAAGCTGCTTGCTGAGCTTACACAAGACGAGAAACCCAGCTTCAATCTGGAAAGATTCTCTATCCTCCCCGCCCGGAGAAGGACCCCGGCCCTAGGGGCTCACCTAGGCAAGGGCGAGTATAGTGGCCAGTAAGACAGCCACTGCCAGAGCCTCAACATGCATCCTCAGTGCCCTCCGTCGGTCGAGCTTCTTCCAATCCTCCGACCCGACTCTGTTCACAGTCTTAGACCGGTTGGATGCGAAGCCCATCGGCTCGTGGAAGTCATAGGTGCCACGGGCTGCGTGAAGGACACAAAACGACGTTGATCCCTCCAGAGCTGCCAACATCCCGGCATACAATGGCAGAACGAGGGCAAGCCTGACTACCCAGACCACTTGGGTTAGGGCGGTTACTCCGAGAATTACCGATAGTGCGATAAGGACGGCTCCTGTGGAGAGCCGTATGGCCCTGCCCCGGCTACCAATGTTGCACTTTCCGGGGGTGTATTCGGGGGTCATTCCTGACCAGTTTTTACAGATAGTAACAAGCTTCATTTGGGCCCCATGGTATATAGATTGGCAGAGATGGCGGGCGCCTCCACCGTTACCGAGGAAAAGGATCAACTCGCCCCAGCCCAGACCCCGCAGACCTACCCGGTCCAGGGACGGATGATGAGCGCGCGGAGGACCAGACCCCGGGACGAAGTGGGACACTACGTCTGTCCCAACTGTGGAAGCCCTAGCTTGGTAAGGGATGCAGAGACGGGCGAAGTCATATGCACCAATTGCGGCTTCGTACTGTCAGACCCGACAGAGCAGTATGCTGCACCAGTCCCGAGACGTACCGAAGAGGGTCTTCTAGAAAGCCAGTCCGGACCGCCTGGAAGATTCTCCGCCTTCGACAAGAACCTCTCCACGATCATCTCTCGCGCCCAAGCGTCTAACCGGAACATTAGCGCCGACGAGAGGCTCCAGCTCTGGCGGCTCCGGCGCACCCAGCTGCGTGCATCGGCCGGTTCGTCAATGGCGCGGAACCTCTCCCGAGCGATGAGCCAGCTTAGAGGACTCTCCGGTCGCCTAAACCTTCCCGAAGTTGTTACAGAAAGAGCTGCGCTGATGTACCGTCGAGCGCTCAACAAGGGTCTCGTCCGAGGACGACCCATAAATGGTATGGTGGCGGCGTCAACTTATGCTGCCTGCAGACTCACAGACGTACCGCGCTCGCTGAGCGAGATTGCAAAAGCGTCGGGTATGAGCCGGAAACTGCTCGCTCACTATTACAGAGCTCTTGTCCGCTCACTTGATGTGACCATGGCCATTGAGGATCCACTTAAGAGAGTGTCAAAGATCGCTTCGCGCGCCGGTGCTGACTCTCAGACTGAGATGCTGGCAGGGAAGATTCTGCGAGAAGCCATTCGACTAAGGGTTAACGTTGGAAAGGATCCTGATGGATTGGCAGCCGCCGCGCTGGACCTAGCAGCAAGAATTCGAGGCTCAATGGTCATGCAGCGAGACCTTGCGAAAGCTGCCGGCGTATCCGAAGTCACCATTCGAAGCCGCATGAGAGACCTCAAAACGGCCGCGAAGTCTCTAGGATTGCCCGACGTAGCATAAGGCTGTCACCCGCCGGGATTCGAACAGGTAACGCCACTCTAAACCCCCTTAGAACGAACGGTGCCTCCGCAAGGAGGGTATGAGGCCAGCCGCTGAAAATGCTGGCATAGGTTGTGCCTAGAGGCCGGAGACTACGCTACCATACATAGACGCCACTCTGGACTCCGCTGCGATCATAGCGGACGCCTTAATGATACTCTTTCTATCAAGAAACTCCCTATCATATTTTCAGTCATACAAGGACTACTTCGTCGCAATCTATCTCATATTTCTCGGGTTCCCGGTGGGAGACCTATTGCTCATGGCCTCCTCTTCGTCAGCATTGCAGAGGATCTCAATACAAGGAATCGTGACATCCGGGTCTCTCATCGCAATCATTTGGGGCTATGTTGCGACAAAACTGTACGTTTATCCTGAAACGTTCTCTCCAAAGAGGCTTATCTCAAGGCCGTTCCGTCCGATTTTTCTCGCCTACGCGCTATATCTACTGCCGATGATTTTTGCTCTCATCGACGGATGGGTAGATCCGCTCGCGATCACTTCGACCTCAATTCAGGCTACATATCCTTTCGACAATATCACGCTCCCTTCCTCGACGGTATCTGTCCTACTGGTAGGGATGGGATTGGGTGTAGTTGCCGTGTTCACATCCTACCCACTGGCCGTCCTCTCACGACGTCGGGCACTAGTAAAGGACCGAGAAGTTAGGCGGGCTCTGAGATTAATTGCGTCATCTTTTGGTGTGATAAGTCTTGCTTCGGCCCTTGGCTTCGGTCTCCTAGCTTTTGGGCAGAATGTTCTCGGACCCGCAAATTTTCTCTCAGTGATTCTGATCATAGTTGCGGTTCAAGCCTTCCGAAAACCGACCTTTCTGAAAACCTTCCTTGGCGTTGTCCCCTCGCTTCAGTCTTCGCCGGGGGCTTCCCATTATGATCAGATGCTACTGATTCATGGTCCTGGAGATGAAAAATTTGGTCCGATCGCCAAATACATCCTGGACGGGGTCAACCAGCGAGAACGAGTAATCTACTTTCATGATGGTGATGTTTCTGTCGTTTCGGAGGGCCTTTCCCGTCAAGGGGTAGATGTTACTAGACTTATGTTGAAGGGGGCTCTGAGGGTTCCTCCTTTAGGAAGTGCGTATCCGTCGAGAGGCGTGCTGGACGACACACCTCTCGAGGTTGTCCAAGAACTCGCTGCCGAGGCGAAGACTCTGGGCAACGAGGGGCTAAGAGTAATCCTGGATTATGATGACTTCATCATACGTCCTCTCCAAAAGTTTGTCAACCATTTAACCGACCCGAGATGGACGAGCCCGGACCATCATCTGCATGTGCTTATGGGATTCAACTCGACAACATTTCGGGGAGAAGAAGCGTCTCTAGCCGAACTCGAGAGAAAGATACGGACCCTTGATCTCTCAGAAGCACTTGACACCTTCTCAAGTACAGTCGGACTGTCCCACGACGAAATTTCAGGAAGGAAGTTGCTCCTAGAGTTTGACCCCCAAGGAGACTATGAGCGCGTCTTCAAGTCTCTGCTGGCGGAGACTGCTTCCAACTTTGAAAGGACAGTTGTCTTCACTAGGAAAGATAGCTTGATCTATTCACTTGTGGAAAGGCAACCAGCAGCGAAAATCTTCGTCATGACATCAAGAGTATCATATCCGAAGATGGAGAATGAGAACCTGTTTCTGCTGCCGACATATGACACTTCCTTACTTCTTGATGCGCTGAACAAGACCATTGAAGCCTATACAGGCTCAGACTTCACTATTATCTTCGACAACCTCTCACACCTCGTGTTCACACTAGGGCCTGAGAGAACATACTCGCTCGTTCGACAGGCCCTTGAACTGATGATCTCAGACAAGATCACTGCGATCTTCTCGATGAACTCCAAAGCCCACGACCAGAAGATCATGTCGACGTTTGAAAACATGTTCGACCTAGAACTCGTATGTGAAGCGGGGAGGAGTGTTCCTGCGATCAGAAAGAAGATAACTGTTCCGGGCTAGTCTCACATTGAATTGTGTTGCACTTCGTTTCTGTATAGAACGTGACGATGTTTCGGGACGGTTCTACTCGCGCACACTATCGGAGTGATCTGCTGCCCTCGAACCTCTCGAGTAGCTCAGCAAGATAACCGGAGAAGCCTCTGATATTGAGACTCCGAACTTCTTTCTCATACTCAGCAACCCTTCTAATGTAGGTATACGCCTTGTTCTTGAATATCCATTCCAGCTTACTTAACCTCGGAAGGACGGCCTTATCCCCGAGTTCCTCCTTTCGAATCAAGCCCTTTCTCATCGCGAGAGAGATGATGGGACTAGAGACGTCACGCTCTACGAGTTCGCTCGGATAAGTCGTCAACAAGTTTGCTATATGGGCGATCTTTTGCGCGAGGCTAGCAACGGTTCTCATGGGCCCCAGCTCTTTCATGTCAAACGCTGGTGAGCACATGAGGTCCATATCCATCGCGAGTTCAACTACACATCCGTACGATGAATAAAAGTTTGTTTCAACTGGATTCTCGATGCCCTCAGTGTTTGCTAGATAACTATACAGCATGGAAGAGAGAACTTGGCGAAGATCGAAATAGAAAATCCTCTCGAACTCGCCAAATCTAGGATATAGGGAAACGGAGGAAATGAGATCCTCCCACACCTTCCGCGCGACCTGAAGATAATCATTTGTTTCAACTGAAGTATCCTCGGCTTGCCATGGGATTTTGGTGAGCTGTTCAAGCATGGCGAAACTGCGCGTCGTGTAGTTATCTGCCAGATCGTCAGCTAGAATGTCGAAGATAGCAAGTTTGGTCTTGTCTTCACCAAGAACCTTTCTTCGGTCAAAACTCACGCTGGGCAGGGTTATCCAAGAGTACACATCGTGAATCCAAGCGAAGTACGCGATATTCCTGCGACCTACAGATTTGTATAGGTCGAGGACCTCCGTCAATTCTAGCCGTTCCCTGGATCGACTGAGGAGTCTGAGTTCCGCTGCAGTCTGTTCTGAACCATCATGCGTAGTTCTAGCTTGTTCTCCACCTTTTGAATCGTTGAGGATCTGGTGAGTTACTGACAATTAGCATCCTTTGTGTTTGCTTAGTTTCACCTGTGTCCTTACATTATAATGGTGGCCTACTTTTCTAGGGAAAAAAATTCTACGCGCCTTATATAGGCCGCATATTTGGTGCTAGTTGGCTCCTCAATAGCTATCGGGAATATACAAGAATCTTTCTAGGGAACTCAGCCTTTAGGCGAAGTGGTCTTTACTCGCCCAAAACTGATAGTTCTTCCTTAGTCCAAGAAACAAGAAGAGGGCCCCTACAGTCTGCATCACTCCCCCTACGGCCAACAGGCCCATAGGTGCGAGTGAATCGACGAGGAACATGACCACACCGACTCCAAAGAACAGCACTTAGCGATATGTACGTCCAAGCTCTAGCGGCTACGTTTCCCTTGAAGAGTTTCAGAGTCTTGAGACCATAGTAGACCAGCACCATGGTCAACGCCGTGCCGACGGTGTAGACGCTTAGAGAAGCAAAGTCCAAGGAGTCCCAGCTCATTTCCGCTTGAAACTCGTTATTTACAAGAATTGTTACCATCGAATTTCACACGGCCCGGGAGCGTGAGAAACTTGGAACCACGGAGTTGGTGCTTGAGGGTCAATTCGTTAAACTGCTGGGACCTCGGATTCTCGAGTGTCTCGGTCCCTGGTTGACGGGTTGTTAATTGGCTTCAACTCCTGAATTCTCCCTCCTCCTCAACCTCGGACTGGCAATATTCGCGGCTTTCGCCTTCAGCATCCTCTTCTCGAAGATCAAGCAACCCGTTGTTCTGGGTCAGCTGATCGCTGGAATCATCATCGGACCTTTCGGCCTAGGACTCGTCCAAGACCTAGGCGCGATCAGTCTTCTCGCCTCGCTCGGAATAGTGCTCCTCCTATTCACCGTCGGGCTGGAACTCGACCCGCTAGAGATACGAAAGATCGGACCAGACAGTTTCATACTGACCACCGTAGAACTGACGATCAGTTTTCTCTCAGTCTTCGGCGTGGCACTCCTAGCTGGTCTAACCAGCATCGAGGGGGTTTTCGTCGCTGCGGTCGTGGCGACGACGAGCACTGCGATAATGAGCAAGATACTGCTGGAATCGAAAAGTTTCCACGCTAAAGAGTCCCAGATGGTCATAACAGCCTCAGTCATCGAAGACTTCGCCACCGTCTTCATCCTCCTACTCCTCCCAGGCCTCGCAGCAGCCAGCAACCAAGTTCCACCCTCCGAACTCGCATTACTGATAGCGAAAGGCATTCTCCTAGTTGCAGTCATCTTCGGCTTCGGCTGGAGAGTTGCACCACTCATCATTGATCGTATGACTGAGGGGGATCAAGAGTACAAGGAGACAGCGTTCTTGCTTGCTCTTTCCTTCGGATTCGTTTTCGCTGTACTCTCGTCTTTCTTAGGTTTCTCTCCAGCCGTAGGCGCCTTTCTGATGGGATTGATGATTAGAGGAAAGCAGGCTGAGTTCGTACTAAGCAAGGTTGGTCCGATAAAGGACCTCTTCATAGTCCTCTTCTTCGTCTCTATGGGAACACTCATCAACATCGGAGCTGTCCTCACCCTTACTCTTCCTATACTCGCTGTTCTGACAACAGCGATCATTGGTAAGTTCTGGGGCTGCTGGACTGGAGCGAAACTATCCGCCGCGAAACGGCAAGCAACCAGAGTGGGCGTGTCAATGCTCCCCCGGGGAGAGTTCTCGTTCATAGTAGCGAGCGAAGGGACGGGTCTTGGTGTGGCGTCGCAGATACTCTTTCCCATCGCCGGGCTGACGACTCTGATCAGCTCGATACTATCGTCAATCGGGATGCGACTGATCAAGACGCGTACGATGAAAACTAACGCAATCACCCTCCCAGTAGAGAAGGTCGGGAAATCGGAGTAACGCAAGATGGTCGGAGAATCGAGAATACCTCCGGGAGTGAGCCTCCTATTGATAGGGTCGGGGCTCTACTGGATCCTATCTAGTCAGCTAATCTCATCCTTCACGGTTCTGACTCCAGGACTTTTTCAAGACAACGCACTAGGCGGGTCGTTGATCACTGTCGTCGGAACAATATCCGCCGCTATGGGTCTCTCGATTGTCCGAGTAGACCTCGACGAGTTCCGCGGCCTCGTCGCACGGCGTGACGGATGGACCTTCACGATTCCACTCGCACTCGCCTCCAGCGACGCGTTTCTCACACTAGTCGTCCTCTCGACAAATTCCCAGATAGTCGAGTTGAATCCGTTCGTCTCATCTGCCATCGCGATAGGCTCAATCGCCGTGGTCCCCTTCATCCTCTCGTATCTAGCCCTCTCGCAAGGCCTCGGTCTCTTCATGTTGAGAGTCGGCGCGTACCTTTTCGGTCCTTCGAAGTCTTACAAGTATCTCCCGTTCGTTCTTATCTGTGGAGTGGCCGCGTTCGGTCCAGTTAGCAATCTAGTCTTGTCCCTTGACCCCAGCGCGGGCATGTCTGCATACTTTCTTGGCGCGATTGGTTGCTGTGCGGTCTCGATATTCTTGTTCACGCACATCGATGCGCGGAGAAGCAGCGTAGGTAAGGCTAAGTTTCAGTAGCCATTACAAATGAAGAAGTCTCATCATGGCACGTGGCCTTCGTTTCATGGTTCAAGAGCACCACGCAACTCGGCTCCACTGGGACTTCCGTCTAGAGCTTGATGGTGTCCTGAAGAGCTGGGCGGTCCCGAAAGGCCCACCCACCGAGACAGGCGTTAAGCGGCTTGCAATCCAAGTAGAGGATCATCCGCTAAGCTATTGGGGATTTGAAGGAACTATTCCGGAAGGGGGATATGGGGCTGGGAGTGTCAAGGTCTGGGACAAAGGCACTTATGTTCTTGAGCTGAGGGAGCCGCGAAAGTATCACGTGTTGCTCAAGGGTAAGAAGCTGAAGGGCGACTATCGTCTCATCAATTTCAAAGACCGGAACTGGCTCATGTACAAAGTAGACAGCATCGAAGGACCGGCTAAGGATTCGTCCGGATTGAAGTCGCGATCATAGTTCTCGGGCTCTCCTTGAGTAACAATTGCGAAGATACGACTGTGGCGAGAGCGATTGCTAGAGAGAAGACGATGACTGCTTGCAGTTGAGCCGCATCCGCGATCAAGCCTCCCGCCAAGGGTCCCAGCCCTCCTCCCAAGCTTAGCGCAGACTCTAGGAGCCCTAGCCCCTTGCCCCTATCAGCGGTTGATGTGTAATCCGACATGAAGGCGGCGGATGCTGACTGTGCTAACGGATAAATGGGCAGAACCCAGAGTATTGTGACAACGGTTATGTTTGTGACGAAATAGAGTATTGTGTAGTAAGCTGCGTAGCCCGCAGCGCCGAATAGGAATACGGGCTTTCTGCCGATCCTATCGTTCAAAGGTCCTACGTACCTGTAGGCGAGTGCCCCGAGGATGGTTGTTGCTGTAGCCGCTAGGCCAGCGACCAGCTTTGATCCGTTTAGGATGTTGACGAAGTAGACTGTGAAGAAGCTGTTGAACGCTGACGCCGATACTAGGACTGCCACGGATAGAAGACATAGCAGTGCAATCTTTCGTTGTCTCAATAGTCCCCAGTATCCTCGTGGACGCTCCAGTGATTTGGTCAAGGTCAGAGCATCGATAGGTGCGAAGAGGATGACGAGAAAGCCTGAGAAGGCGTAGATTGCGCCGAGAATGAAGAGATAGTTAACCTGGAGGTATTGGTAGAGGAATCCGCCGAGAAGTGTGACTGACGCGTAGCCGAGTGATGCTGAGACCCAGAATCTTCCGATCGCCCGTCCATACTGTGGACTTGCAACCGTTGCCATTGCCGCGTAGACGGGTATGAAGCTGGACGAGAATAGGCCGATCAATGAAACGACGATGACCAATCCTTCCGGATTGGTCAAGAGTGGAAAGGTGGAGAATCCGACCGCTTCTGCTAGAAAGGAGAGGAGCAGAATGTTGTGGCTTTTCCCTGTCTTGTCTAGGATTCCTCCCCAGAATGGCGAGAGTGCTATGGTCTCGACTGCTGGTACGAGTGGGACTAGTGAGATGAGCAAGTATGACGCGTGTAAGGATCGTAGATGGATGGGGAGGAACGCCCAGATTATTCCTGTTGGGCCGATCTTGTGTCGCGAGACTCAACGCTTTTGAGATTTTCTGGACGGGGTCCCGCCAGTTGAACCCCGATACAGGCGAGTCTGGCGACTCAGGGCGTAGAATGGGCAGGTGGAGCGTTTTCGTGATCGTGTAGGCCAGCGTACAGGTCAGCGTGAAAACTGCGAGAGGTCAAATCGCCCGCCCCGATCTCCGATCAGGGTTTACTCCACGCGTGTCTCGTTCGAAAACCTATGATCTGCTTATTCCCCACAGCAGTGCGCTTGGACGTTTGAGGTTATGACTGTGCCCTATTCTTGTTTGGGAGCCTGTCCCATCTTTCTTCGAATCTCTTCGCTGAACCGCCGCTTCTCATCATCGTTCTTCGCCATTATCCATTCAAGCTTCAGCCTGAACACTTCTTCCTCCAGACTCGGCTTCTCCTTCTGGACCGCGCTTGCCGTGCCTGGAGCCAACTGAGATCTGACGCCTAACCTTGACAACTCGGATTTAACAGGTTCTGAACCCGCGTCCAGCTCAGAAGCCAAGAACCGCACCAACGGTGAATCCCAGGATGGCGAGAATCCCGAACGCGAGGTGGAGGAATATCGTGTTGGCGTTGGCCGGAATTATCGCGTGGGGATCCTTGTAGTTGGCTCGAAGCACCTTGACAGCTTTCATCGCGAACGGAAGGCTCAGCAATGCGACTAGAGAGGCTAGACTCGTTATCGGGACGAGTGAGAAGACTGCCAGCAGAGCATAGACTATGAGCAACAAATATGCCGCGACGACCATTCCGACATAGACGGCGATGGATCGCGAGTAGCCCAGCCTCAACACGAGAGTCCTCTTCCCAACAGCACCGTCAGCGTCCATATCGGGAAACTCGTTGATCCATAGAATAGCCGCAACCAAGAGTCCAACTGGGATTGATGCGAGCAACGGCTCCCACACAAAAGTTCTGGCCTGGACATAGTATGCGCCAAGAGTCATTACGGGACCGAAGTTGATCCCCACAATGACCTCTCCTATTCCTCGATACGCGAAACGGAAGGGGGGTCCCACGTAAAAGTAGGAGGAGATGACGCCGATGACCCCCAGTACGAACAGGTAGGGCAGAGAAAGGGCAAAGACCAAGTAGAGTCCGATCAGACAACCCAGAAACAAGCACATGCTTGAAACTAGAAGATGGGTCGAGGGTTTGACGAGACCTGCAGTCAGGACCCGCCCTCCGCCCGCGAACGGGTTTTGATGCTTGACATGGAAATCGTTTCCACTCTTGAAGTCGAAATAGTCGTTGAACATGTTTGTAGCGATGTGGATCAGACTTGCTCCGAGCAGGGTCAGGAGAAAGGTGGCAAGGCTGAATGCGTGAGCCAGTTGGAGGGCAAGAACTCCCCCGAGGATGACCGGCACGAATGTTGCCTGCAGGAATGGAACGCGCATGGTCTTCAGCCAGAGCAGCAAGAACGGGGGTCTTGCTAAGTCTCCAACAGGGGTAGCTGTCAACGAGCACTGGTCTCCGGAGCGACTAGGACCGGATTCGGTCCGGAGATGATATAAACACTTGATCACTAATAGTTCGGACTACGGGACGAAAGGCTAAAGTCGGCTCGTGGTGCCGAATCGGCACGCTGTTCGAAGGGAGTATGGTTTGGAAGAGAGAGACGTAGTCGTAGTAGGCGCTGGAATCGCGGGCTGCATGACCGCAGCTACAGTAGCGATAAAGTCCAAAGGCAAAGTGGACGTTCTGCTGCTCGACCGGAATTCCCAGTCGGAGGTAGGCAAGAAGACAACTCTAGGCTGGGTGTGTGGCGACGCGGTTGGAGAGCATCACATCAAGTTCCTCAATGAACACTTGGGCGTCACCTACGGCAAACCCGAGATGGAGAACCGGGTCACAGCCGTCTACGTTTACTCACCCGACATGAAAGTCAGGGTCCCATTCGAGGGTCCCGGCTACGTTCTGGATCGCCCAAAGTTTGGCAGACGCTTGCTTGAGGATGCGCTGAAGGCTGGAGTAGAATTCCGTGGCGGCGTCCAAGCGCTGGACCTAGTCGAGGATTCAGGCCGGATCATCGGACTCAAAGGACAGACTGTCGGCGAGAATGTTAACAAGCCGTTCGAGATAAGATCCAAGCTCGTCATCGACACGTCGGGCATGTCCACAAAGCTTCGCAGAAACCTTCCCATCCCGAGCCACATAGAGAAAGAGATCGACAAGGACGACATCGAGCCGACAGCAAGGCTGAACGCAAAACTCCGGGACGGTGTTGAGGTCGAGCCCTTCCACTGCGACATCTACCTCGACCAGGAGAAGGCTCCGGGAGGTTATCTCTGGTTGTTTCCGAAGAGCGAAGACAAAGTCAACATCGGTCTGGGGATTCAGCAGAAGAGAAGCTCGAAACCCTTGAGCGCACTTCTGAAGGACTGGCTCGCAACAGACGACCGGTTCAAAGAGATGACTCCTCTCAGCGATGACAGCAACCTGACCGGAAGCTGGCAGGTCTCGGTGAGACACC
>WNFX01005810.1_pt1 | contig 12299 bp, 12 predicted proteins | sample 5400111 | NCBI WGS metagenome assembly WNFX01 (sample SAMN13153363, study PRJNA577476) | soil metagenome | isolation source: 40 cm soil or saprolite under grassland replicate 1 | place: USA:California | collected 2016-06-15
GGAACTCGTTGCTCTACCGATACAAACCGAACAGCGGATCGAAAAACCATGAGGGAGCCTTCCTAGTTTGCAGCTTCTGGCTCGTAGCCTGCCTCGCGAGGATGGGCCGGACAAAAAGGGCGCTAAGTATTTTCAAGGATCTCTTGGGCTACGCGAACCACGTGGGACTATACTCTGAGGAGATTAATCCTGATACTCTCGAGTTTATGGGGAACTTTCCACAAGCCTTCAGTCACATGGGACTGATAATGGCGGCGTTCGAACTAGACAACGCTCTAGATGGGAAGTAAACACTTCTTCCACCACGCGGGACTGACAGAGGGATTGAACAGAAAAATCTTGGTGGCTTCAACATGACACAAACGATATTGTCGGCCTTTTTTCACAGGATCATTTCGAGCTCAATCTCGTCTCGGAGCGGGATTCCGTCCTTTCCCAGCATAGGAATCCCAGGCTTCAGCCGCCGGGATTCTTCAAGGGCGTTCGGATAGACGGCGGCGATGTGAAGCCCCCACTTCTGATAGAACCGGAGAGCACTCAGATTGTCGTTTGTGGTTATGAGCCAGAGCCGTTTACAGCGAGCCTTGCTGGCCGCGTCTCTCACGGCGTTGAGAAGTGATGATCCCGTTCCTGTTCCTTCCAAGAGACTGTTGATGGTGACAACCTCGCATTCGTCACGCTCTACTCTGAACGTGACGAGCCCGACTACCTTCTCGTCAGCGACTGCAGCGAAGCCTTCTAGCTCGCTAGGGTCGAACATTCTCCCCTTGCTCACGACCCGGGTGGACCCCCACTGGTCTTGTATGAAGCTCGTCACCATCGAACGATCCTCCCTGGTCAACGGTCTAAGACGAACCTGTAGCAAAGCTGATCCTCCTAGCCGAGCAGGTCCTAGTCCTAGTCTATTAGAAGATGGTTCCTCGAATAGCTACCTCGAGTGTAACTTACCTGGAAACTATGAGGTCACGCTTAGTTGTGCGTCTAAACCTCCTACCGTCGGATCGTGTTAAAGGCCCTTGGAGTTTGACCCATTCTGGGATTATGATTGCTCTGAGTAGCTCTTGGAGTGTTATGCCTCGCTCCTGGGCTATCCTATTCAGTTCGTCGTATACTGTTTGTTCTACTGTTTGCATGAATTTGGTCAAATTTTCTCATCTCGTTTTTAGTCAAACCGGGAAGCGCATCCGGGACGGGAGAGGAGTCAGACTCGCTGAGAGCCGAGGTAGCCTGAACTATTTTGCGGGGCTGTCAATTTGTGCCGGCAGCGGTTGATTGGCGAGGGCGCAAGTAGGAGGGATTTGCCCACGAATTTTCAGATTCCCGCCCGAAATTTTTTTTTCTGCGAAATTCGGCCAACCCTTTTCGGCTCTAAAAACATGTTTTTGTTCCAAGTTTTGTACAGTAGTGTTCTAACTTTTCTGCCGGTCAGAACCATTTTTCACCGGACAGCAAATTGAAGGGGGCGATCTCTAGTGATACAGAGTAAAAATAGTATACATTCTGGGTCCCGGCAGACACGTATGGGCTAGCCGAAGGCCAAGAGGGACTCCTCAGACGGAGACGCAGGAAGAAAGTCTGATTCTTACCCGCGCGCGATTCCCCGTTGTGTACTCTAGATTCTAATCTTTTAGATTCTGCCTGGTTCATGAAAGAGTGTGGCAGCCGAGACAGCATTCCTCCTCGATCTTGGCATCCTAGCTGTCTCAGCCCTGATCTTCAGCCTGATCTTTGCCAGGTTCAAACTGCCGATCGTCTCCGCTCAAATCTTGGCGGGAATGACGGCAGGACCATTCGCCCTCGGCTGGGTCGTAGACCAGACTGTCATAGGAGAAATCGCTTCCGTCGGGATCGTCCTCCTTCTCTTCCTGCTCGGCCTAGAGCTCGACCCCGTCGAGTTGCGAAAGATAGCCAGGGAGGTGGTGCCTCTGACCTTCGTCGAGGTAGGCATCACATCCGCCTTTGTCCTCGCAGGTTCATACGTGCTTGGTCTGACGCTGATCTGGTCCGTGATCTTTGCCATGGCAGTGAGCATCAGCAGCACCGCAATCGTGGGCAAGATAATTCTCGAGAGGCGGATGTTCCAGGCCCAAGAGTCAAAATTCCTCGTCGGTCTAATGATACCCGAAGACTTCGTCGCAGTCGGATTCTTGATAGTTCTGTCCACAATCACTTCCCCAGGAGCTTCATCCGCGTCCCAACAGCTCACCCGGATAGTCGAGATCGGACTCGGCGGGATCGGGCTTCTCGTCTTGGGCTACTTGGTAGCCAGATACCTGGCCCGCATAGCGATCGACTATCTCAGCTCGTATGATGTAGATTTAGAAGAAATCCCATTTCTGTTTGCGCTTGCTCTCGGCGTTCTCTTCGCCGTACTGGCCGCGGTTCTCGGATATTCGCCAGGCATCGGGGCCTTCGTGATCGGGCTCTCAATCAGGGGAAAACAGTCAAGATTCTTGACTGAGAAGCTTTCCACGATAAAGGACCTGTTCCTAGTTCTCTTCTTCGTCTCAATGGGGAGCCTGATCGATCCATTCTCAGCGCTGGGCCTCGGGATCGCGATCATACTGGCTCTAGCGCTGGTGGTAGGAGGGAAGCTTGTTGGCGGATTTGTCGTAGGAAATGTTCTTTCCCGCGGTCAACATAATCCTGGGGTCAGGCCATGGTCTTTCGGGACTTGGCTTGTTCCTCGAGGAGAGTTCTCGTTCGTAATAGGGCAATTCGCATTGGCCATCGGGCTCATCAGTCGAGACATCTTCTCACTCATAGGCCTCTCGGTCCTCATCACTGCTCTGGTCGGCCCGTTCCTCCAGAGACTGGTCGAGCCCAAAGTGGCGGAGAGCAGTCATCTGCTCAGGCCGCAGAAGGATGAGACGTCCGAACAATGAATCGTCGGACAGAGGATCGGTAACTGCAACATGCACATTTCTAGTCGATGAAACCTACCTGCCAAGAACGGCCTGGAAGATTGTTCCTCAGATCAGGGCCATGCATGGACCCAATCATCTTACAGTGGTACACAGTCTTCTGGCACCAGCTCAGTCTTACTTGTGGTCGACGCCAAAGTCACTACGCCCCATTTTGCCTTGCCTGCCAGGTACATCCCTCATCTTTCTATGTAGTCCCGTATGGCTTTCAAATGCTTCGGATTTTTCCGGAGAAACTCGACGAGCCTTGCGATCTTGTGAACGGTGATTGGCTGAATGTAGTGCTCAATTCCTTCCGTGTCCTGATGTGCCGTTGTTTCCTCCACTCCGATCATAGAGAGGAACTCCGAGATTATCCCGTGCCGTGAGATTACGGATCTGGCCACCTTCTCGCCCTTTTCGGTAAGCTTCATTCCTCGGTAAGGCTCATGCGCTAGGTAACCCTTCTTGGCAAGATTTCCCACCATGCCGGACACGGTTGGAGGTTTGACCTTTAGCATGTCGGAAAGGTCGACCGTGCTCGCGTATCCCTTATCATGGCTCAGCCGGTAGATTGCTTCGAGGTAGTCTTCCAGCCGAGAGGTTTCCTTTTTCAGATGAATCATCTGCCCTCGGGTTCAGTCTGGAAGGGCATCTTTGGTAAAAAGCTTGGCAAATTAGGCCCGCCTAAAGCAATTCGAGTATATTAGCAAAATTAGACCAGGCAAACCATGTTAGAGTGACCTAAATTTAAATATCAGGTGTCATCCTACGCGGGCTATGCGGGCCCCGTGGAAGGCGCAAGAACAGATCATGACTGGGCCGACGGGGCAGAGAACTAGCACTCGAGCTTCTCGTCGCGATTTCCTGCTTTACCTTGGGCCCTCGCTTATGGTTTCCTTGGCCTACATGGATCCAGGCAATTATGGTACCGATCTGGCCGCAGGTGCGGGCTTCAAGTTTGGACTCGTCTGGGCTGTCTGGCTTGCTTCGGCGATGGCGATGCTACTGCAGTATCTTTCTGGAAAGCTTGGAATTGCTTCCGGTCATTCTCTACCAGAAATGGTAAGGAAGTCGCTGGGACGGAAGGAGTTTGTGGTCCCCTACTGGCTCGCTGCTGAGGCGGCCGCGGCGGCGACCGACCTTGCGGAATACCTGGGCACCGTCGTGGCTCTCAACATACTCTTCGGCGTACCTCTTCTGTACGCTGCAATCTTCGGCGCATTCGATGTCCTCCTGTTAATGACGATGATGACAAGACGATTCCACATAATAGAACAATTTTTCATGCTCTTCACGAGCGTTCTCGTCATTGGCATACTCTACCAGTTGATAGTCATCAAACCTGACCTGGGCCAGATCGCATACCATTCTGTTGTGCCAGGCTCACTGAGCACCGACGCTCTCCTGCTTGTCGTCGGGATAATCGGGGCGACTGTCATGCCCCACGCCCTCTTCGTCCACTCTTGGCTTTCAAAGAACAAGATGGACCTCATGGGCAAGAAGATACCCGATCCCGACAATAGATACGATTCTTCCAGTGCCTCGCTCGAAGTGAGACAAAAAACCAGGAAAATCCACCTGTGGGAAACTGTAGTATTCTTGAGCATTGCTGGAGTTGTCAACGCAGGAATACTGCTTGTGGCTACACCGCTGTACCCGAACTCCAATCTCACGATTGAATATGCTGTACGACAGCTAAGCGGGATATTCGCACCCATCGTGGGAATCATCTTTGTTCTGACTCTACTTGCGTCAGGTCTCACGTCATCGACACTTGGAACAATCGCAGGGCAGGTAATAATGGAAGGGCTGATCGGGAAGCACTGGAACATATGGGCAAGAAGAATAGTTACGAGGGGTGTGAATGTGTTCCCAACCACGATAGCGATACTCGTCGGGCTTGACCCGCTTATCTTGCTGGTTTACAGTCAGGTGATCCTGAGCCTCATGATTCCCCTCCCGATGATCCCGCTTGTCTACTTCACATCAAAGAAGAAGCTCATGGGGGATCTTGTCAACAGAAGGAGAACAATTATTGTCGCAGTGGTGACTGTCGCGCTGATAATGGCATTCAACGCATACTTGTTGCTAACTAGCGTGTAGCTGTGAATACGTTCGTACTTGCCACCATTCTGGTGCGGGGGGTGGGATTTGAACCCCGGAAGTGCTCTCCTCTCGGAGAGACACTTCCAGTGAAATCAGTTTCCTCCATCATTCTGTCACAACCAAGAGTTAGTCGTCGCCTAGTTTTGAATCTTGCGGTCGCTTTACAAGCAGGTGGCTGAGAATCCAACCCTCATGCGATACATGACTGATGCAAGCCTAGCGGACATGGCTCACGAGCTTCGACAGAAAGGAATAGACTGTCAGACATGCCACAAGCTCTTGCGAAATACAGAAGATTCTCGGATTCCAATACCGGATGGTGAAATCGCCGAGTTTCTTAGAGAAGCCCAAGGGTCAATCACACTAATCGTGATGGACCACGACTTGGCCGAACATTGCAAGTTTGGCAAGTTGCCTCACATCAGAGTTCAAGATGCAGTAGCCGAATTTATTATCAGAAACCTGCCCCAATGACCAATCCGCGTGTGTATTTTTGACGAAACTCTACTATGGGGACGCCGAAGACTCTGAATTTCGTAACTGCTCGATGACGGAGAGAGTGTGGAATGAAGACCGTTGCATTCGCTAATTCCCGGCGACCCTTCCTTTTCGATGGTCAAGAAATGGCCAGAAGGAGCCCTGTGGTAAAGCCGATGTAGATTGTTCCGTCGGCAGCAATGGACGGGGAGGAATAGAAAACAAAAGAGCAGTCGCCGCATCCCCATTTCAGAGAACCATCTGGGTTCAAAGCCAAAAACGGGAAAAACTGTGCAAAGCCCGGAGGGTCGTCCACTCCAACATAGATTGTGCCATCAGAGCCGACCGCGGCCGATGACACGATTTCGGGCAGGAAAATCTCCCACAATAGCGTACCATCGCGATTAATCGCGTAGAACCCTCTTCCCGCCTCGATTGAGCCAGCGTATATCGTGCCGCGGGGACCAATGGCTGGCGACGCATCGTTATGACAAGCGCTTCCAATGAAGAATGGACAACCTGGTGAAATCAGAAACTTCCAAACCAAATGCCCAGCACTGTTGACCGAGTAGAGGTTACCGTCCCTGCTTTCGACATAGACCATTCCTCCCACACCAATCGCAGGCGACGAGAATACTCCGCGTCCTGTCTTGAAGCTCCATTTGAGCTGTCCAGATGGGTAGATCGCATAGAGTCTGGTGTCATTACTTCCTACATAGATCGTGCCTCTCGAATCAATCGCCGGAGATGAGGCAACCACTCCTCCAGTCGCAAATTTCCATTTGAGCACCCCGCTCTGAGTTATCGCGTACAAGTTGTTGTCGCTACTGCCGACGTAGATAGTACCATCAGTGCCAATAGCTGGTGAAGAGAAAATCGCTCCTCCGGTGGCAAACGTCCACCTAAGGGTTCCGTTAGGGAAGAGAGAGTAGAGGTTCCCGTCTCTGCTTCCTACATAGACTACCGAGTTGGAGTCCAACGCTGGAGAAGAATCAGCAAAAGCCTCAAGCGTGGGCGAGTTCGCAAGGATGAAACTCCATCTGAGTCTCCCGTTCGGGTCTAACGAGTAGAGCTTGGCACCACCGGCTTGGAAGTAGATGTTCCCGTCTGAGTCTATAGCGGGAGTAGATTCTATTCCCCCGCCCCCTGTATCGAAACTCCACTTCAAGCTATACGTTTGCGTGCCAAGAAACGGCGAGCGTCCGGTGTGTTGTAGGTCATGGCGAAACATCGGCCAAGGAGTATTGCCAAGCGATGTGACCACGGAACCTTCCGTTATTGGAACTAGCCAACTGGAGGCTGTAACGACAACAAGTAAGACCAAAGAAACCAGCTTCCAAAAGAATACCATATAGAATCGGTTGCAACTTCTACCTAATTAATCAAATGGGTGTTTTGGGCCTGCCCTTCACAAACCGACTCTACCTAATGGTAGTGCCGGATAAGTGTCCGGAATTACTGTGGTAATATGGATACACCCGTATCATCCGGACATGGAAGCATTTCCATGCCGCTTCAGCCATTTCCGAGCTGCGTCTCGGCTTATGCCCTTCTCCCGTGCAATGCGAGAAATCTCTGAGTTGGGTTGCCGTCCAGGCCTGAGGGGTGGAATAGGCTCTCTATGGTCACCTACTCTTGTTCGTCTGTCTGCATCGTCGAATGCCATCGCTTCTTGTATGCAGTGCCACGGTCGAGTGTCCCACCAACCAACAAAGGGATTGTCAGAGACCAAGCAGTAGGAACCTTCAATGTGCTGGTACCATAATCGTCGAGACTCCGTCTCAAGCGCCCTCTCTCGATCTACGGGATGATGGCAGAATGGGCAATCTGGATTATCCGGTATTTTGACTTCTCCGATTACTCTGAACCTCTGAAACCGCTCTCCGGCGGGGCTAAACGCTCATCTATCTCCGGTTTTTGTCTGATGAATCAACGTTAGCTGGCCAGATTCGGCGTGATTCGATGTGTCGGCATTTTTGAAGGGCAGTTTCAGTGCTTCCTTTGGCTCATGTAATTCCTTGAATGGAATCGCGTAGGCTGGTTTTCGGATTTTTCTGTCGATAGCTGCACTTGCGACTTCACTTTTCCGCGCCCAGCCCAAAATCCAAACTTCATTGAGGTCTAATCGAACCCACGCCAAGACGTAGATGTCGTCCTGACGAGCCAAGAAGTCTGTCTCGGTTACAAGAAGCCGCGGCGTCTTGGCGATTCCGGATGACTTAACATCGAGGTGATGCCCTTTGTAGACATAGTCTTGGTCGTCATACCTTCCAATTGGTATTGTCTTTACGAGTTCTTCCCAACGAGCCCTTTCGAGATAGTAATAGAAAGCTACCTGCCCAAGCCATCCGATAGTAGCGTTCCGGATTTCCTCCTCTCCGCTACGACTAAAATCTGTCCTATGATACGGTAAGACTGACTCGGCAATAACTTGTGCCCAATCCACTACGGGTTGGTCAAACGCGACCTTTACGATTGGCTTACCGTCGAGATACGAATCCTCTACGCCAGCGGGGTACGCTTCCTCGTCCATGAAAGGTAATGGAAGATTGTCGCGACTCTCGTTATCAGAAACCGAACTTGGAGGTTGTTTTCTTTTCTTAAGTCTCGTCTTGCGAGAACGTTGAGTCCTCAGCGAGCCCTTCTGTTGAGGGTGCCTTTTACTCAGACATGTCGCTTCACGGTGCCTCGGTGCGCTGTGGCTTTGTTCATAATGGTTAGCATACTTTCGTTTGTGCTCCGAAACCTATAAAGATATCACTGGCTATCGCGCGCTATCCGCAACCCCAAAGTAAAGCCGATTGGTGGTGGAAAAACCCACGTACCCTACAAGTGCCGATCGCCCTAAGAGCACGGCGATAGAGACAATAGAAAAGGCGCTATGGGTTTTTGAAGCCAAAATCCCTCGCGTTTTTGTCCGGAAATGCTGTGGTATATGGATATACCGGAGAAAGCGGGCAGTCTTCAACGGGGGTCAACCAAAGGGTTGCGAGTCAATTTGATACCCCCAGAAGGCGATTCAGAAGTTGCCCCGAGATTGGTATAGGAACCCGAGGCTGCAACAGATCGAGCATTGTGACTTCGCTTAAGAGGAAAACTAAAGAGCCGGGACTGAAGTCGCCAAGGAACAGGGTCCACGTGAACGCGACGTTAAGAATTATCTGTGCAACTGTGCTGTTGCTTTTTACCGGAGTTGCCTCAATGGCTCAGGCTGCGCACGCGACAATCATTTTGCCCTTAACATTGGACGGAGTGGGAACCAGCACTTGTCAAGGAATATATTGTGTAAGTTCTCAGTTACTAACGACGACCAAGGGACATGACGTGATTGTCGTAATAATTGGGACATGTTGCAGTGCGACAGCAATCAAAGACAGTAGTGGTCTAAACTTTACCCAGCGCATCTCCTATGCTTCCGAGATATGGGAATTCTATGCCTTGGCTACCTCACCGCTGAAATCAGACAATATCAGCGTCGTCGGCAACCCTTTGCGCGGGACGATTTTCGGAATGCAGGTTTTTGCTGTCCACGGTGCAAATACATTGGCGATATTCGACCAGAATCCATCGATACCCGCTACCTGTTCCGGTAGTGCCTGTGGCGACTGCGAAGCCTACATTGAGGCGACTTCCTGCTCTGTCTCGATACAGACCTCTACAATAGACTTCGTAATCGCCACTACAGCAATAAGCGATGCTGGTTCTTGCGGACTTGGTTATCCACGTGGCGTGGTGCCAGGATTCACCAACATAACGAACGAGCACAATCGGTTCGAGGTCGATTATGCTATAACCACGGCACCGCAAAGCAACGTTGTGTTTAGCTGCAACGCCACCGACGCGACTGCAATCGTAGTCGACGCGATTTCGTTTTACGGCGCTTTCGGCACTTGATTTCTAAAACCCGAGAACCGCAAGAATTCGTAACACCACAACGCTAATTTTGAACGCAGCGGGTGGTAAAGAGGTGGCAACTACTGAGCCCCAGTCTGCACCCGTTTCAGAGCCAGCGCCAGAAACCGCTATTTCAAGGAAAGCAATTGCACTGTGGGTGATTGGAGGGTTGGCTATCGCACTCCTAATCGTTGCAGCCTTGGCTTCCCAAAACCCAGCATCAACAACATCGCCACCTTCCCAACCAAGTTGGCACTTTGTTTCGACCTATTCTGGTAATGGATACGACAGCAACGGCATGCCAGTAGCCACAAACAACTACACCACAACCTTCAACATTAAGGGCAGCTCTTTCAAACTTGACTGGTCGTATACTTCATACGACCCTTATGAACAGACTTTCGCTGTCTACGACTATCCCTCTCTTCATTACTACTCCGATGGAACGCCGCTCCCAGTTATCTGTCAAACCAGTGACTACACTACAGCCAGCCCTGGGTGCAATTTCACCACTGATTCCAGTAACTCTGGAACCGAGAATCTAAGTCAAGGACCTGGAACATTCTATCTCCAAGTAATCGGTACGCTAAGGTCGTGGAGCATTACCGTCGAGGACTATTACTGATTCGCCAGTACCCCCAAATCGGGCTTACCTCCTTTTCATAGCGGAAGTGAGCACGAACCCTTAGAGTGCGTCATTTCTGGCATAATGCTCAAGAGTTTGCCGGGGGTGGTCACGCACTCCAGTGCCAACCCAGCCCATGTAGAACCAACCATTCCAATCTGCTCATGAAACCCTTTCTGGTTTCTCCGTGTGCAGCTCTCCGGTGTCTGGTCAATGCTTCCCAAGAATCAAAGGGCGTGCCACACGTATAGCATCGATAAAGTGCCACTACTTTCGCTTCCTGAACAGCTTGACTCCGTCCATTTCTGTCACATACTCGAAGCCTGTCTCTATCAAGTTCGAAGCTTCAGCAAGGGTTTGAGCAGTTTTGCAGACAAAGTCATCGGATTTCCAGTCTACGAGTTGAGTGTAGCGCAAGGTGTTCTGAATTGACTTGTGACCCAAGAGTCGCATTACGAAGAGAATGTCATGAGTCCGGTTGTATTCGTACGTAGCTTTCCAATGTCGGAAAGTGTGGAGGGTTATTTGTGACAGTCTTGGATTGCCCAGCTTCGTCGCGATATTCTTTCGTTGCTTCTCGTAATTGCGTCTGAACTTCTCCAAATTGCCCGATCCAAACACTTTGTTGTTCTTCTTCGCTAGGACGCTTAGCGCAAAGGAGAGTTTGCTCGAAATTTTGGATTGTCTTGGGTGGCTGCCCTTTTCGGGAGCCAAGGTTACTATGCTTCGTTCGAAGTCAATGTCGGTCCATTTGAGGTTCCAGGCCTCTCCGATTCGTGCTGCGGTCTCTTTGAGTAGCTGAAGTGCAGCCGAAGTCTTCGGACCTGTGCCATTTACCAGAGCGTCGATTTCCGTTTCAAGTGGGATGAAAGGCAGCTTTTCGACTCGTTGGTATCGCGGACGCTCGAACGAGAACCCTCTGGACTTTGCAAGAAGCGCGTATGCGTCGCACGCAAGCTCTTTCGTTCCCTCAGACCATGTTTGTCTTGAAATCTCGGCCTTGACTGATTCAGCGTCGCAGATGTCGGTATGCTTGGCGAGTGTCCGTACGAGCTTGGCGTATCGTCGGATTGTACTCTCTCTGTAGCCTTCCTTCTTCATCCAAAAGACGTATTCGACTACAGCCCCAGAGTTCGGGGGTGCAGTATTGGTGCGGGGGGTGGGATTTGAACCCACGAACCCCTACGGGACAGGGTCCTGAGCCCTGCGCCTTTGACCTGGCTTGGCAACCCCCGCTTGGAGGGCGGAGTGCGAAAGTTGTCAGATAAAGCCGTGTGTCGGCGACTAATTCTCGGGCCCGGTTTCTCGTGGGTCTTTCGGGGTGCTATTTCTCCGGCTTTGCCATCTCTGGCTCTGGAGGGATCTGGTGCCGGACGGTTCTTCCTGGAATTCCTCTGTGCTTTTCTATCTCTCTCAGTCTCTTCTCCCAGTCTCGCATTTGTCTGTCCTTCAGTAGCTGGTTGAGGATCTGTGAGGTGTTGTTGTAGAGCTGGGTCCAGCGCTCCCGCGTCTTCAGGTCCAGATTCTCATCGAGTATGACCTTGCGGCACCTTGCCAGGTTCTGACGAAGCTCTCTTACCATCCTATCGCGCACCTTCTCCTCAAGACCCTCGCTCTGGTCCAGGCTCAGTCTTCCACACCCTTCCGTCGCCGCTCGCCTGTCCCCGAAACCAATCCCTCAATCCTACGCGCCTCCTCCACTACTCTCCTGGACCCGCCGTCGCGTAGAGCCAGCCTCCAGAGCCTCAACAACCGCGTCCCCGTCGCGCTCAACAGCCTCTTCTGCCCCTGATCCAGCGTCCTCAAACGCGACCCCTCGTCCAGGTCGTCCAAGACCATGATCCCCCCCAACCTAGGGCGTGTCCCTATCGAGACCGCGACAGAACATACGTCAATCCCTCGAAATAAATCATCTTTAACCCCACTGACGGAGACAACCAAAGACGGTATCCGCACAAACAGTCACAACAACGTCCACAATCGCTCAAGAACGTCCAGACCAGACGAAAAAGTACGTTTTCCAATCCCCGAAAAGCATGCTTAACCCGTCCCCCCCGGGCGTCAAAATCTCCCGAGAAAAACGTCCCAGAATCCTCTCGTTCACCGCCCCGAGAAACAGACGGTGTCCCTAAGAAAGGGGATGTGTGTCCCAAGGCTCTCCAAACCATCTACTTAGTCCGCTCTAGCACTACTTCTATGGTGGAGACGTTCCGCGCGTCTTGGCCTTCACCGACAACCTCCGTGCCCAAGTTCACATGTTTTACAAGGCTGCCCTGGAAGAAGCGGTTATT
>WNFX01015586.1_pt1 | contig 12299 bp, 10 predicted proteins | sample 5400111 | NCBI WGS metagenome assembly WNFX01 (sample SAMN13153363, study PRJNA577476) | soil metagenome | isolation source: 40 cm soil or saprolite under grassland replicate 1 | place: USA:California | collected 2016-06-15
CGGCCGGGCCGCTTGCCACCATGGCGTTGGCGGGCCTGCTTGTGTCGGGGTGTGGCGCCCCGGCGCTTAGCGCCGCCGCAGCACGATCTCCTCGTGCCGGGCCCGCGACGGCGACGACGACACCACACGAGCCGCCCGGCGTGGCGGGGTTCCACTCCGTCCGCAGGTACGATCAGCCGGCCCTGCCGGTGCGGTTGCAGATACCGGCGATCGATGTGTCCACGCCTTTGGTGAAGCTCGGCCGTCTGCCCGACGGAAGCCTCGAAGTCCCGAAGGACTGGGACACGGCCGGCTGGTACGACAAGGGGCCCCGGCCCGGGCAGCCCGGCCCCGCGGTCATCCTCGGGCACGTGGACTCAAAGACGGGCCCGGCGGTCTTCTACCGGCTGCGCGCGCTGCGGCCGGGAGACATCGTCCGGGTGGGCCTGGCGGACGGCCGGGTACTTGTCTTCCGCGTGCAGCGAGTCCAGCGGTATCCGAAGGATGAATTCCCGACCGAGGCGGTGTACTTCCCCACGCTCAACCGTGAGCTGCGCCTCATCACATGCGGGGGCGAGTTCGACTACGCCGCCGGAAGCTATCGCGACAACATCGTGGTCTACGCGACGCTGGCCAGCTGAGAGCTAGACGATCCGCTTACTGTTCTCTGGCTCGTCACGAGCGGCCGGGCTTACGCCACATCCGCCGTATATCGACGATTGCCGCGCCGGCCAGGCACAACAGCAACACCGCAGCGATCAGCCAGGCCACAGACACACCAGCATTCCCGCGCGCGCCGGCGGGCACCTGCGCTCGCGGAGCGGACGAGCCGGGCGAGGCCGGCACCCGCACGGTCGCTTCGGCGGTTGCTGTCGTCCCCCCTTCGGCCACCGCCACTCGAAGACGGGTCGGGGTCAGCGCCGGCTCAGTCGTGGCGTACGCGAGCTGGTACTGGTGAGCAAGATCAGCGCCGATCGCATCTACGGCTGGCATGAGCGAGCGGGAGGATGACGCAGTGACCGCCCAGCCTCCGCTGGCGCTGGCGAGCCGGGCGAGCAACGGCGCGACTTCCGGCACGGCCGCGACGTACAGGCTGGCGTCTGCGGCACGAAGCTGCCCGGACACGTCGCTCGCCAGCGCGGCGGGGATCGGGGTGGTCGTGATGAGGACGACGGCGCGTCGCCCCGGGGGCCCTCTGCGGACCTCTCGGACGGCGAGTGTCAGCGCCGACGCATCATCGCGCGGGCCCGCGAAGGTCGCACCCGCGAGCGCCTGCACGACCGAACCGGCGTCGCCGGTCAGTGGCTGGACGAGGCGGGCAGGCCTAGCGCCCACCACCGCCGCCTCGGCGCCATTCGGCAGGCCGATCATCAGGTCGGCCACGGCGTTCTGCGCACCCTGAAGCTGAGCGCCGGGACCGGCGTCGACAACCACGGCGATGCGCAGCGCCGACGCCGGAAGCGGATCCACGCGGACCGCCTTCGGCCGCCCGTTCTGCCACAGCCGAAAGGCCTGCGCGTTCAGCGGACCGCCCGAGCCCGGAACCGCGACGATCACACCGACGTGTGACGGGTCCACCGTGACGGTGCCGACCACTCGAACCCCGAGGCCCGCCGTACGACTGGTAGTGGGGTCGGCTGCCGCTGGCATGGCTGTCACCGACGCGGCTGTCGCCGCTACAGCGATGGCAACTGCCGTCACGCCCGGCAGCCGACCTCGTACTCGTCGTCCCCGCTGCGTCCCGGAAACCGTCTGATTGCTGTGCATAGCTGATCTCGACCATCGTAGAGCGGCGTGGCCCTTTGCGTCGGCTCAATCGCCGGTACTTCGGCCTGGCGGGCTGCGCGTGGCCGATGGCCCGCATTCCCCGGCATCTGTACCTTCTGTATATGAATGAGCGGCCGGGGTTAGTGCCCGTCCGGTGAAGCAGGACGCTGAAAAGGCCCTGGCGTGGCGATCGCCGTCGCCCGGCCAGGACCTGGCCTGGCGGAAGGAGGAGTCCGGTGACCCAGGAAACGGTATCCGCCCGCGGGGGCTCCCAGGCCGTCCGCGCCGCCCGCCGCGATGAGGCAGGCCTGCTCGGCGAGGTGCTGGCCGACGCCTTTGCCGAGGACCCGGTCTTCGCCTGGCTGATCCCGCCGGCGCCGCGTGGCCGGGACAACCGCCTGCGCACGTTCTTCACCAGCATGAGCCGCAGTTACCTGCGGCGGGGCAAGCCGTGTTACCTCACCGGCGACGCCTCGGCCGCTGCGCTGTGGGCCGCACCGGGCGCCTGGGCGATGCCGCTCAGCCAGGTCATCCTGGAGGCGGCGCCCAACGGGCTGGCCCTGCGCCGTCGCCTGTTCCGCGCGCTGCGCACGCAAATGCAGATCGAACGCCTGCACGCCGGGCAGTCCCCGCCGCACTGGTACCTCGGCTACCTCGGCACCCGCCGCGACCGGCAGGGCCAGGGGCTGGGCACCCAGATGCTGCGGGAGGTCCTGGCCGGCGCGGACACCGATGGCGTGCCGGCCTACCTCGAATCCTCCAGCGAACGCAACCTTCCGCTGTATGAGCGCAACGGCTTCCGGGTCGTCGGCGAACTACAGGCCCTAGGCCACGGGCCCACCATCTGGCGTATGTGGCGCGAACCCCCGCCCCGCACATGAGGCCGGGGACGGCTGACAGCGGCGGCGCCTGGGTCAGTGGGAGCGCCGCCGGCGTGACCCGGGCGGCTCCGCCGCTGGGGCTCAGGCGGGCTGCTGGTCGTGAAACGCGGTAGCCGAAGCACGCCTCGGCTGGAAGAGCCGGATCGGCCTGTGGCGGGAGCCGGCGCTCCTGGTCCATGCTGATCGGGAGGTGACATCGCTCAGGAGGAATTGGCTGTGGAGGTCCAGCGAGGTCGTTACACGGCGGACATCGACGGCGATTTCGTCGTCTTCTTGATCGGGATGCGGCTTAACCATCCGCTGCGGATCCGCAAGTGGTGGCCGGTGGCGGCGGCCATGCCCAGGATGCTGAAGGTGCTGAGCCAGCATCCGGAACTGGGCTGCCTGGGCTTCCAGCAGTGGTTCGGGCGGACGACCATTCTGGTCCAGTACTGGCGCGACTTCGATTCCCTGGACCGGTTCGCCAAGGACAGGGACCTACCGCACCTGGAGCCGTGGCGGCGGTTCAACCGCGCCGTCAGGGCCTCGGGGGACGTCGGGATCTGGCACGAGACGTTCCGGGTCCGGGCCGGGGAATACGAGGCCGTCTACGGCAACATGCCGGTCTTCGGCCTGGCGGCAGCCGCCACGCATCTGCCCGCCGCCCGCAAGGGCAACACCGCAGCCACCCGCATCGGCGCCAGCACCACTGACGAGCCGGCCGTCGCGCCGTACTGACCGCTACCTCGCGATAGCGTCGTTCGCCGCGTACCACACAGCCCTGTGCTCGAAACCGACGTCGGCGTGTCGCCCCGCGCACACTCCCGCCGTTATCGGGCGTTCTGGTCAGAGAATGCAGCCGGTCGGCCAGCAGCTCATCATTGGGTTATCCATGCCGTGTCGGGCTGCTTGTTTCGGGCGTCGCGGAATCCGGTGACGGTTCCGGCGCGTACGCGGCGGTTGATCTTCGTATTTCTTCTCGCACGATCTGCGCTCGGCCACTGTCTCCGGACCACAGGATCAGCTGAATGCCGATTCGGCGATGGGGAGCCAGCCGGGTGGATGCCTGTCACGCTTCGTGATCAGACCCGATTTTTATGAGGCGCGCACTGTGGCTGTCTTGATGCGGTCCCGGAAGATACCGCACATCTTGAAGACGAGGAGCGGCGGGGCCGGCTGGTCAGGCGGGATCCGGTCCGACCTGCTGGTCCAGCCAATGGTGCAGCGGCGCCGCGGTACGCAGGAAGCCCACCACGCGATCCTTCGCCCCGGCCGTATACAGCCATGGCGCTACCGGCCACTGCCGCCAGCAGATCAGGCCCTTGCAGCGCAGAAGCCCGATCCGGGGATGGTCGCCCGGATACCCGCGCGGGGCGGTCTTGAGCATCTGCCCGCCACCAGCCTGCAAACCATCGTCCCGCAGCCGCTCCGTCAGTCCGGCCAGCCGGGCGCCGTGCGCGTCGTCGATCACGGCCTGCCGGTACCGCTCCAGCTGGGAGCTGGTCATCATGTAGTAACCGAGGGCGGCCGTCAGCCCGTCGGCGCCGAACCTCACGTACCCGCCCCGGTCCAAGGTCGCGTAGATCTCGGTCTTGTACGGCGACTTGTCGGCGCGGAACCGTACATCCCGGTAGGGCCGGGCGATCCGGCCCGGACCGAACTCCCCGCTCAGTTCGTCAAGCAGTTCCGCCATGGGCTCGCGCACCGATGCCTCGTAGAAGCCCTTGTGCGCGCTCCAGTAGGCCTTCGTGTTGTCGGCCTGGAGGTCCTGGAAAAACTCCACCGCCTCCGGGGACCATCCCGAAAAACCCATGCGCCACAGCTTAAGCGGGAGATCCCAGACGGGGGGCCTGGCGCCCCCGCCGATCAGCCCGCGAGTCGCGGTACGCAACCAAGATCCTCTGATGCGCTCGGCATAGCTCTCCTCCGCCGGGGATCGCCGGGGCTGGACGCTCGCATAGTGGCGTACTTGGGTGTCGTGCTCTCCCACCCGGGAGACGACGGACAAAGGGCGACCCGCATGCCCGCCGCTCTGTACGGCATCGGGCCTGGCGTTGATCCGGCCTGAGGCCCGCGCAGAGCTGCCCGGCGTGCGTGGTGGGACGGGCGAGGCGCAGGTACTCAAGCCCGGCCCCGTGCGTTCGCGCTCCGCTTGTTAATGGCTCACCGGGCTGGAACCGCCGGGCCGGCGGGGCCGGTTCAGCTGCCGGTGTCCTGCCGGTGCAGCTCGGTTTCGAGCAGGTCCATGGCCTTGAGGAAGGCCTCCTGCTCGTCGGGGGTGAGCTTGTCCAGCACGCGGGCCAGCGGTTTGGCGGCGCCGTCGAGCCAGTGGCCGATCAGGGTTGCCTGGCCGGGGATGATCTGGACGATCGTGCGCCGCCGGTCGGCCGGGTCGGGGCGCCGCTCGACCAGGCCTGCGCGGTCAAGGTCGGCGAGCACGCCGCTGACCGTGGGGAGGGTCAGGTCCAGCCGGGACGCTAGTTCCCCGACGGTGAGCGGGCCGCCGCGGATCTGCTCGAGTGCGGCGACGTGCCGCGGGCTCAGCGGAGAGGGCACGGGCGCGGGCGCGGCGCGGTCCTGCCAGCGCCGCATTCCCCTGGTCACACGGGGAAACAGCTGCATCAGGCGCAGGCACAGCGCGGAGTGCTCAGAGCTGCCCGCCTGGTCCGCCATGGCCCTGCTTCCGTGGTGCGCCGTCCCGCGTTGACTGCCTGCACCCAAATATATACGCTTTCGCTATCAAAACTATTCTGATTCAGGAACGAAAATTTGCGGAGGGTGACATGACACCGCAGGGAGAGCCGACCGCCTCAGCGCTGCAGGCACTGGCCGGGGACAGCACGCTCACCGGGTCCTGGATCCTGGACCCGGCCAGGTCCGAGGTCCGGCTGGCGAGCAGGCACACCTGGGGTCTCCGTCCGCTCCACGGCGTCTTCCGCCAGGTCACTGGCAACGGCACGGTGACCGCGGACGGCCAGGTCACCGGCACCCTCACCGTCGCTGCCGGGTCGATCGACACGAAGAACAAGATGCGCGACAAGGACCTGCGGTCGGCCAAGCTCTTCGACATCGCCAGCCACCCGGACATCACCTACACCGTCGATAGCATGACTCCCTCGACGCGACGGTCTCCACCGCCGCAGGCGAGATCTGGCTGGACGCCGAGGTCCCGGTCAACCGGGCGGACTTCGGCCTGACATACAGCCCGCTGCGCATGGCGTCGCTGGACAACACCATCACGGTCCACGCCGTGTTCACCCGCCAGTAAGCCCACGGCGCTGCACGCGATAGCCCCGCGCTAGCCGGGATGCGTAACGCGGTCAACGTTGACGCAAGAGCCGTGAAATACCCGCCGTTATGCGCGGCTCGCGGCTTGTACGCCATGATCACGAACATCGCCCAGAAGGCGGTGTTCTGTGCAGGTGGCAGCTCGCCGTCGACGTCGCCGGTCAGCCCGGACGCGCTGGGGCGTTCCTGGCGTATGGCGGCTGTCGGCCGGGTTTGAGGCCTTCGTCGAAGAGCTGGCGCAGGCATCCGCGGCCAGCGATGCCCGGCAGACCCAGCAACGACGGGAGCACCTCGCTGTCAGGTACCGGCTCAGATACCGACTGACCTGGTGCCTGCCCTGAAGGCGAAGTACGGCCTGAAGCTGATCGGCGAGCAGCAGCCATCCGGTTGGCTAGAAGGGGCCCGATTGGAACTGCGCGGCCATGGCGACGGGCCTGGCGCGCTGCGCCAGCCCGCGGAAGGGCGGCCGTGAGCGCTGCCGGGATCGGCGTGCCGAATAAGCCGTGCTGATCCGGCGAGTCTCGCGGCGTGACCCGGCCCGCGCCGGGCGGCCCTAAGCTGGCTCGCCCGCGGGCATCCTGCCGCTTATGGTGGTGCCGAGCCCGGGTGCGGAGCGGATGCAGAAGGTGCCGCCGGCCGCGGCCAGCCGGTCTGCCATGCCTTGCAAGCCGGTGCCGGGTGTGGGCTTGGCGGTGTCAAAGCCGTCGCCGTCGTCGGTGACGGTGAACTCGAGGTGGCCATCGGGGCAGGACAGGGCGACTGTGGCGGAAGAAGCGCGGGCGTATTTCGCGACGTTTTGCAGCGCTTCCAGGATGCAGAAGTAGGCGGTGGCTTCGGCGTCCCGCCGGTAGCGGTCGATTCCGTCCGCCTCGACCAGGACCGGAAGCGGGGCTCTGGCGGCCTGTGCCCGGACGGCTGCTTCTAGCCCCTGGTCGGCCAGCAGCGGCGGGTAGATCCCGCGGGCCAGGGCGCGCAGGTCATCCAGCGCCGCGTGCAGGCCGTCCCGGAGCTCGCCGGTTAGCTGCCTGACCTCGGCGGGGTCGTCTGCGGCGTCATCCAGCACGCCGAGCTGGATCATGAGCGCGACGAGCTGTTGCTGGGCGCCGTCGTGCAGGTTCCGTTCTATCCGCTGCCGTTCGGTGTCCTGGGCGCTGACCAGCCGCCGCCGTGACGCCCGCAGGTCGTCGATGGTGGCCTGCAGTTCGGCGGTCAGGCGGACGTTACGCAGCACCAGGCCCGCCTGCGACGCCAGGTGGGCCAGCAGCTTGTCCTCGGCGGCCGACACCGGCTCATTTCTCGGTTTTTCAATGGTGATCGCGCCGAGCAGCTCATCGGTGTGGCGGACGGCGATCGCCCGCGTCGCGCCGAGCTCCGGGAGCCTGTCGCCGCCGGGCAGCGGGACGGCGGCCGGGGCGGATCCATGCGGCCAGGTCACCCGCGCGCGCAGCTGCGGCCCGACCCGGACCCAGACCTCTACCCGGACCGCGCCGGTGGCACCGGCCAGGACCGATGACATCCGGTCCAGTGCCGCATCGGCGTCCAGCTGCCCGGCCATGTCCTCGGCGAAGTCGGCGAGCACCTGGTACGGCGTGGCCCGCTGCCCGTACACGATCTGGTTCGCCAGCAGCTGGGCCCGGCGGCGCAGCGGCTGGAACAGCACCGCGATCGCCAGCGCCGCCGCGGCCGTCAGGAGAGGGCCGCCCGCGTAACCGGCGAGCGTCCCGATCCCCACCACGATGCCGACGTAGATGGCCGTGAGCGCCGCCGAGAGCAGGCCGTACCGGATGGCGCGGTTGATGATGACGTCGATCTCGTACAGCCCGTGCTTCAGGATCGCCACCGTGATCAGCGCGGGAATCCCGTACAGCACGATGACCGGCGTCCCGGTGTAGGCCGCGATCGTCACCGGATTCGAGCCGGTCCCGGTGGCCGCGGCGCCCAGCAGCCCTGCAGCCTGGCAGGCCACGAACGCCACCACCGCCAGCGTGATCCACTTGATCTGCTGGCGCACCTCACGCCGGCCCGATCGGTAGCGGACCACCAGGGACGCCAACGCCCCCGCCAGCAGCACGACGTCAACGACCCCCAGGCTGTCGAGGGTCCCGGGCAAGACCGTCGACAGGACAGATCCCAGCGACTCGATGCCGAGCGGGTTCGCAATCGTCAGGGACGCGCCGCCGGGCGCCGGCAGCGCAATCTGCCTGGGATGCACCACGAACCCGGCCATCGTCAGCGCCGTGGCCAGCAGGGCCAGCGCGGCGAACGGCCGCCAGCGCGGCGACGGCAGCGTCCCGGGCGGAAACAGCAGCAGCATGAAGACAATCGCGGAGACGAGCGGCACGAAGCTCCACTCGGCCAGCAGGCCCACCAGTTCCGGCGCCGGCAACGTCCCGGGATGGGTGATGCCCAGCACCGCGTAGGTCGAGGTGAACGTCTGGACTGCCAGGCCGGCCCCGATGCCGAGCAGCAACCAGCCGATCACGTTGCCCGCGCGGCGGACGACCAGCGCGCCAAGCGTGGCGTACAGCACGGGGGAGGGCGCCTGGGTCAGATTGCTGGCCGTGTCCGAGGTCTTCAGGTGGCCCCACGCCATGACCGTGAGCACCACCCCGGCCAGCGACAGCGCCGTGACCGAGACCCAGGCGGCGGCGGTGGCGCGCCGAACACGTGTCACCCGTGCGCTCCTATGACGCGCGCCGTCGTGACCAGAAGTACAGGTAGGCCGCGATGCCGAGGATGAGCAGCCCGTCGAGGGCGTGCAGCGCGCCATAGACCACGTGGTCCTCTGCGAACCCGGCGAGCAGGGACTGCATCAGCGAGGTCAGCACGACCAGCACGGCCGAGCCGGCGATCGCGCGGGCCCCCGGCCGCGCGATCACCGCGAGCACCAGGATCAGCAGCGCGATCCCGCCCATGGCGAACCCGAGCGCGCGATGCGGCGCGAAGGCGCTATCGCCCGCGGCGGCCAGGCCCTGGTCCTGGAGACGGAACGCACCCAGGCCGGCCAGGAAGATCTGGGCCACCCCGGCCAGCAAGAAGGCCAGCAGCGCCCACCGGTACCCGAGCAGTGCGCCGCGGCACAGCCCGGTGACGGGCGCGGCCGTGACCTGCTCGGCGCCGACAGCGACCGCGTGCTTCGATCTCATCGTGTCCCCCTCGTTGCGGGCAGATGCCTAGGCTGCCAACGCTAGAGCCGTGGTCTGCTCGGGGACAGGGTGGTGGCCACCGGGTCGGGGTGAGGCTGGCACACCCGCGGCTACGGTGTACCTCCTTTTGGCCACCGGCGACCCGGCCGGCCGACGCCAACTACGGCGAGGCAGAACCGGACAATATGCACGAGGCTGAGCTATAAATCAAGTGTGCCTTCCAGCCGCAAATATTCGGCAGGGAGATGTGCGAATTGCAATCAATCGGCTACGAAATGTTGGTCACATTCTGTTATCGTCGCCACTACCCCTCAATCGCCGCGTATCGCCGGGGCAATGGAATCGCCGTCGGTGTCCGGGTCGAAGCGTCGACGGATGAGGTCATATCACCATGAATGGCTGAGCGCACCCGCGCGGACGGCGAGGCGGTCCAGCCATCACGCCGCCGTGCGCAGCGCTACCTGGCAGATTTCAGGCATCTTGCTCTCGGCTACCTTTGCGGCCAGCCGCACGCCAGCGACCGCGAGCGCGAAACCGTACACGGCCGCACACGGCAGCACCACCCCGATCCGGATCGCGTTCGGCCCGTTCGCAGCCAGCACGGCACCGATGATCACCGGCGCGGCTAGCGCGGCGGTGCCTGCCAGGGTACCGAGGACGCTGCCGATCCGGTGGCCGGCATAGCCCGGCGCGGCCACGAACACTGGAGTGCCGGCCCGCTTGACCATCGGGTAAGGCAGCGCCGCAGTGAACAGGTCGCCCAGCCCCAGGGCGGCGCCGAGCCCGGCCAGGACGATCGGCGTCGCCTCGACTCCCATCCCGGGATCGCCGACCACGGCGGCCAGCGCGAAGCAGACCGCGACGACTAGCGGAGCCCCGATGACGCACAGCACGAGGTTCTGGCCTGAGAAGTAGGCACGCAGGTCGCGACTGCGGCCCAGCGCCGTCGCCTCGAGGACGAACGCCGGTCCGGTCTGCGCGGCCGAGTTGGCGTGGAAGATCCCCACGAACGCGGCGCCGAAGACCGCGCTTGCGAGGATGACTGCGGGATGATGCTGCTGGCCGAACACCGAACTCGCCGAGACCGCGGCCGTTATCACCGCGACGAGCGCCCAGTAGACGAGCGACAGCGGCTCGCGGCGCTGGTAAAGCCAGAACCTGGCGGCGACCGCGCCGCGCAGGCCCAGCCCGGCCAGCGGCAGCCTCATGCCGCGGACCCGCGACGACTGGGTGGTCGTGTCGGCGGTGACCAGAGCCCGCCCGAGCGAGCGGACCCACAGCCAGACAAAGACCACGATGACCGCAGCCAATGCCCCCAGGCGGGCGAACGCTATGCCGGGACGGCCGTCCGAGGCATCCTGGATCGCGTGCGCGGCCAGGCCTGGCGGCAGCCAGCGCATCCACGAGTCGAAGCCGGTGAAGCTCGCCGCGGTGATCTTGCCCTCGCTGGCCGCCTTTGGCACCACCTGAGTGAAGAACTCATACAACGCGACCAGCGGGATGATCAGGAACGCGGCCAGATCCCGGCCCCGGCGCGAGCGAAGCAGGCTGGCCAGGGACGTCGTCACGAACCGGGACAGCGCGATGCAGAACAGAACCTGCAGCACCACCGCTGCCACCGCGACGGTAATGCCGAGCCCGCCGCTGGCCAGGCCGACCGTCACGCCGAGCAGGCCGATGACGTTGGCAAGCGGCCAGAAACCGGTAAACGACGCCGCCAGCAAGCCGACCGCGAGCCCCCGCGTGCGCAGCGGGTACAGCGCAAGCGTCGCGGGGTCGAGCGTGCTATCCACGCCGAAGACCATGATCGGCGCTATCAGCCAGCCGAACGCGAACACCGTGAAGATGACCGAAGTGAGCTCCACCGACGTGCTCTTACCGCGGAACGAAGCCAGGACAAGGAAGGTGAAGATCGCCAGCAGCACGGCGAACGCCGAGCTGATGATGAAAGAGATCTTCGCGGAATTGGACGAGCGCAGCGCGTTGACCAGCAGGCGCAGCTTCAGCTGGACGAGGAGCCGAGCCACGACAGCACCTCCTCATCGGTCGCACGCGGTCCCACCATGTCGATGAACGCCCGCTGCAGTGTCTTGCCACCGCGAACCTCGTCGATGGTGCCGGTCACCACGATCTTGCCCTTGTCGATGATCGATACGTGGTCGCAGACCTGCTCGACCAGTTCCATGACATGACTGGAGAACAGCACCGTCGAGCCGGATCCGGCGAACCGGGCCAGCAGCCGGCGGATCACGTCCCCCGACACCGGGTCCACACCCTCCAGGGGCTCGTCCAGGAACAACACCGGCGGGTTGTGGATCAGCGCGCAGCCGAGTGCGGCCTTCTTGCGCATGCCGGTCGAGTAGTCGGCGACCAGCTGCCTGGCGTCCCCGGCCAGGTCCAGCACGTCCAGCAGCTGAGCGGCCCGCGAGCGCGCCTGGCCGGCCGGCAGCCCGCGCAGCCGGCCGGCGTACTCCAGCAGTTCCTCGCCGCTCAGCCGGTCGAACAGCCGGGCCTCCGCGGGCACCACGCCCATGGCCGCCTTGGCCGCGGGCGGGTCCTCCCACACGCTAATGCCGTTGATCAGGATCTGGCCGCTGTCTGGCCGCAGCAGCCCGGTCATCATCGACAGCGACGTGGTTTTGCCCGCCCCGTTCGGCCCGACGAGTCCGGCCAGCGAACCCGCCGCGACCTCCAGGTCGATGCCGGCCACGGCTTCCTTCGCACCGAACTTCTTCCACAGCCCGCGCACCACGACCGCCGCTCCGCCTTCCTTGGGCGCTGCCGGTCCCGGGTAGCGGGGCAGCTCGGTGTCCGGGCCGCCCGGTGTGTTCATTTACTGCCTCCCTGGCTGCGCCGGGTTCTGCCGACGCTCACTGCTACATCATCGTCCTAGGCGGGAACTACGGCGTGTACCGGCAGCCGACGCCGACGGCTGGCTGCACATGTTCTTCGCCACTCGCTGGCACGATCCCGTGCTCCAGCAACTACACGACCTGATCCAGTCCCGGACGCGCTGAGTTACCGCCGCGGGGTGCCGGGCTGCGCTCACGCCGGTGCGCGGATGCGCGATGCTGGTGGGGTGATGCTGCGGACGGTGTCAACGACCGACTATCACACCGCTGGGGAGCCCTTCCGGATCGTGGCCGATCCGCCGGTGGCGCTGCCTGGTGTCTCTGTCGCGGACCGGCGGGTGCGGGCCACCGAGAGCCCGGACGCGCAAGGGCTGCGGGAACTGCTGTGCTTCGAGCCGCGCGGGCAC
>WNFX01007829.1_pt1 | contig 12298 bp, 17 predicted proteins | sample 5400111 | NCBI WGS metagenome assembly WNFX01 (sample SAMN13153363, study PRJNA577476) | soil metagenome | isolation source: 40 cm soil or saprolite under grassland replicate 1 | place: USA:California | collected 2016-06-15
GAACTTTCTCGTTCTCTGGCAGCCAAGCTGTGGGCGAGTGATACTTATTTGCGCAAGCCTGAGCATGCTGCATTGCGGGAAAGAATGCATCTTTTCTGGCAAAATTATATGGCGCATTAATCCTTGTTAACAATCATCCCCCACCTGTAGGTGCCGATTTATCGTGCACATCGCCGATTCATCGGCCCTTGGTGCAGGTTCTCATATCCGCATTATAGAGTGAATGTGCATCATCTGCCTTTCGATGAATGTTCCTCTATCCAAATGGAAGCGTAGAAACCATCATCTTGACCGCAAGGAGTATAAGAGTTATATGATATATCCAGTTAGCTTTGTAGCTGTCATGCGACAGCCACATAACATAAAAGTATTATTTTTAGGAGGAATACCTTGGTTGTACGTATAGCTATTAATATAGTGCGCGTTGGGGTGCTGATAGAGCTGGCATTGGGCATTTTATTCTGGACAGGCAATGCAGATAGTCTCCAGATTGTGCATATTGTGATCGGAATTGCAGTTGTGCTTTCGCTGTGGACGTTGGGGATTACACAGGGTCTACAGGGAGGCAGTTTTGGGTTGGCTCTGGCGACTTTTGTAGTCGGCTTTTTACTGGTGCTAGTTGGACTTTTTCAGACACGTTGGCTGATAGGTTCTAACCACTGGGTGATTCAAGTCATACATCTTCTTCTAGGGCTTTCTGCTATTGGCTTAGCAGAAATGATTGGTGGGCGTTATCGGAGGATGACCGCAAAAAAGGCTACTGCTTAGTGGTTTTTCAAGTCACTCACCAACAAGCAAGAAAAGCATGCCCGCAACAAATTAATAGACGAGCTAAAAAAATATCGAGCAAAATGAGCGGTATTTGAGCGGTATCCGAAAAGCCATGCTTCTCATGTTAGACTATTGTCGAATAACCGTTAATATGGTTAAATGGGAGCAACTGGCTGCTCTTTAAATTTGCGTAAAATGAGCGTATTAAGGGGATTTTCGAGCGTGAGCAATGAGAAAAGACAAAAACGTGTTGCTGTATATCCAGGCAGTTTTGATCCCCTCACAAATGGACATCTCGATATTGCCCGGCGGGCGACACGACTCTTTGACACGCTGATAATCGCTGTGTATGCCTATCCTACTGCAAAAAGCCCGCTCTTTTCTGTTGAGGAGCGCATGCAGCTCTGGCAAGAGGTGATTGCCGCAGAAGAATTGACCAATGTGCGGGTAGACAGGTTCACTGAACTGCTGGTGGAGTATGTCCATTCGGTCGGTGGGCAGGCCATAATAAAGGGTTTACGCTCACCAAATGACTTTGAGTCGGAGTTCCAACAGGGATTGATGAATCACAAGTTAGCGCCGGAAATTGAGACTATTTGTTTGTTTACTAATCTAGAACAACTCTTTGTCAGCTCTTCCTTACTCAAGGAAGTTGCACGCCTGGGAGGAAATGTGAAAGATATGCTTCCCCCCATAGTAGCACTGGCGCTACAAGATAAACTCGGGCTGTAGTGCGTTGTAGACGCCTGACCATCAATGGTCGGGCGAGCAAGATTGGGAACGGAGAAAAGGCGTGGATATAGATATACTCTATCTTGTGGATCGCCTGGAAAATCTGGTCGCTAGTAGCCGTAGAATGCCCCTGGTCAACCAGATCATGTTGAAAGAAGCGGATATTCTCAGCATTCTTGATCAGATGCGGACATCCATTCCCGATGAAATCAAGCAGGCACGACGTATCCTTCAGGATAAAGAGCGTATCCTGGCCCAGGCGCAAGCTGATGCCAGCAAGATAATAGAACGCGCTCACGAAGAGGCCCGCGAAGCGGTAAATCGCGAGAGTCTCCTGCGCCTGGCAGATGAAAAAGCCGAGCAAATTAAAGTTGAAGCTGATGCGTACGTCGCAGAAACGTTGCGAGCCTTACGGGATCATCTTACCAGCATCGAGATGGATATTGATCGTTCGATATTAAGCATCGAGAAAGGGCTTGCCAGCCTTGAGCTGGCAGATGAAGAAGTGTACGAGGATGTTGGGCAGGAAGAAGAGCAAGATGTTCCGCCATCTGCCCGGTCTATACCAAGACGCGCTTCCCTGGCAGTTGATACTATGGGAGGGCCAATGTACCAGCAGGATTCGATGCAGAGGAAGGAATAGGACAGGGGTTGACAGTGGTCACTGGCTCACCTATAATGAGCAAGCACAAAAGCAGAATATCTTCTATAGCTGCGCCACAGCATGGTTTATTTGTTCGGAATTACCTTTAACTCGATTGAGGGATTGAAATGGAAGACTTGATTTTTAATGTGGCGCAGTTGATGAAGGCCCCGGTTGGGACTTCATCAGAAAATGATATTCATGAAGAAGATATTCAGCTTGATGAAGATATCAAGGGGATTGGCCCACTCAAAGGACATGTGCGTATGCGGCGCACAAATCAGGGTTTGCTGGTGGATGGGTGGGTGGAACTCACACTTGAACTATCGTGTAATCGCTGCTTGAAGGTTTTTGAGCAACCGATGCATGTAAATTTTGAAGAACAGTTCTATCCAACTGTTGATGTACTGAGTGGCTTACCCCTGGCTCCTTTCGATGAGGATGAGATTTTCCCTATCGATGCTCGCCACCAGGTAGATTTAACCGAAGCGATCCGGCAAAATGTATTGCTGGCGCTACCTATGGTGACGATTTGCCGGGAGGATTGTAAAGGACTATGCCCACAGTGTGGGCATGATTTAAATCTCGGCCCGTGCAAGTGCGAGCCAGAAGTAGATACACGGCTGAATGTACTCAAAACATTACTGCAAAACGAGTCGTAGAAGCCTGATTTTTATCAGCCTGGACAGAGGAGGAGAATAAATTTATGGGAGCATTACCAAAACAACGAACTTCGCATGCTCGAAAGGGGAAAAGGCGATCACATCATCACCTGACCTTACCACAATTAGTTGTGTGTCCACAGTGCAGGAGACCACGCCTGTCACATCACGCCTGCCCAAACTGTGGCACATATCGAGGACGCCAGGTCTACTTTCCAAAAGCAAAGAAGAAATAATTTCCATTAGGAGGCTGGAATGATGTTCCTGCCTCCTTTTCATACAAGAGTGTATAGTCATGACGACACAAGTCGCCTTTCTCTTCCCCGGACAGGGTAGCCAGGCCGTCGGTATGGGCGCCGATATTTTCGTAGCATCTCCGGCAGCCCGGCACATCTTTGAAAGTGCAGATGAGGCAACAGGCATATCGCTAAGCAATGTATCCTTTCATGGTCCAGACGATGAATTGCGTGAGACAATTAACACTCAACCTGCGATTGTGACTGTCAGCCTTGCACTACTGGCAGCACTACAAGAGGCCCTCACTGAACACACCTCATCCTGGTCTTCGCCGCTTACTCCAGGTTATACAGCCGGACACAGTGTTGGAGAATATTCAGCACTGGTAGCATCAGGCGCATTAGACTTGAAAGATGCAGTGCGGTTGGTGCGCGAACGCGGCCGATTAATGCATCATGAAGGAATCGTGTGTCCGGGAGGAATGGCAGCAGTAATTGGTATGGAGGCAGAGACTTTGCAGGAGGTGTGCTTGAATGCAACAGCGCAATCGACCGCTAATCTTGCAAGTATTAGTCATCCAGGGCAAGGGCAGGTGACCATTGCGAATTTCAATGCACCGGGTCAAATCGTTATCTCAGGTGACCAGGGGGCATTAAATGTGGCTATGGAACTGGCGAAAGCACGTGGGGCGAAACGTGTCATTCCATTAGCAGTGAGTGGCGCCTTTCACTCGCCAGTTATGCAGCCTGCGGCAGAGGGACTGGCTCAAGCAATCAAGAATACCAATGTATATAACGCAGCCATCCCAATCATTGGCAACATACATGCTACACCTCTACATGAAGCGCAGGCGATTCGCGAAGAGCTGGCGCAGCAGATAGCGGCCCCGGTACAATGGATCCGCACAATTGAATACCTGGTTGAGGCAGGCGTGACAATCTTTTTCGAAATTGGCCCGGGTCAGGCATTAACAGGGATGGTGAAACGTATCGCGAAGGGCGTCACAACCTTGAATGTAAGTAGCCTGGAAGACATTGAAAAAGTAGCTGGTACAATTCGTGAAATGGGGCTTGTAGTTGACGTATAATCACCTGGCTAGAGGCACACTGAGAGCTAGCTGTTATTAAAACATAGTCAATTCGTTTGAGGTAATGTACTTGACAAGCATACTGGAAAACGCCTATCCTTGCAGTATAAGATCAAGCACATTCGAGGGAAACAAATGGTAACGGAACCCTTAGGAGTTGTACGTGTTGCTCGTCAGGCGCTTATAACTATCGTAGTTAACACGGCATTACAGATTCCTGGCGTCGTCCGTATGGCTCAGAGCAATGATCAATGGTCACGCTTGCTTGGGCGGGAGCTACCTAAACACGGAGTAACTTTGTCAATCAAAGAAAATATGGTCTCAGCAGACCTGTACGTTGTAGTAACTTCGGGCATAAATATTGTTAAAATCGGCACTGCTATCCAGGAAGAGGTTGCATCAGCAATCGAAGAAATGGTAGGTATGCAAGTACATGAAGTTAATGTTTACATTCAAGATGTCGCCTGAGTTGGATACTCTTAAGCTACAGCACTGTTATGCTGAGCACATTTGCTGCGCTCAGAGTGACTACACAGGTTGCCCCTGGCAGCTAACAGTTCGAGGATAACATGCCCATTGGGATACGCAGACAAGCGCGGATGATTGCATTGCAAACACTCTACGAATATGATACGGTTCAACACGTACCTGAAGAGGTCTTGCAACGACATATCGAAGATCGCCAACTGCAACCGAAAGTAATTGAATATGCAAGAGAGTTAGTAATAGGCGTGTGTGACCATCTTGCTGAAATCGACGCACACATTCAGAGCGCGGCACAAGAATGGCCATTACAACAAATGGCTCGCATTGATAAAAATATTCTCAGACTTGCAATCTACGAAATTCTGTTTAATAATACGGTACCAGCAAAAGCTGCGATTAACGAAGCGGTGGAACTTGCCAAACAGTTTGGCAGTAATACATCCAGCCGATTTATTAATGGCGTCCTGGGTACAATATTTAATCGGGCGCAACCGCCCACCCCAATAGCTGAAAGCGAGGTGAAATAGTGGCAACAGTTCACGAACGACTTACAAAAATTATTGCAGATCAACTTGGTGTTGATGAAAGCGAGGTTGTTCCTGGCGCTTCTTTCGTTGAGGATCTCAATGCCGACTCCCTTGATCTGGTTGAGCTTATAATGTCTCTGGAAGAGGAATTTAAGCTTCAAATTTCTGATGAGGATGCGGAAAAGATCACAACGGTCCAGGAGGCAGAGGATTACATAGAAGAACGCCTACGATAAGTATTGAAGTGTGAATCGTAAGAAAACACAGGAAAGATGAGCAACCGGCGAGATCAGGGTGACAAAGAAAAGGGTTGTTTGTGGAAACGATGCCTGCCGCACAAGCGGTAGAAGCACTCATTCATGAATATGGCAAACTGGTCTTCCAGACGATTTATGGTCTGACGGGAGATTGGGAAGAAAGCCAGGATTTGACGCAGGATACCTTTCACCAGGCATTGAAATCGATTGATGCAGCCCGAGCTAAAAGTGGCTCGCAATTTCGCGCAAAAGCCTGGTTATTACAGATTGCCCTGAATACAGTACGGATGCAACGTCGCCGGCGCAACATTTTTCGATTTATTCCTTTTTCACGCATACAGAAAGAGGGACTATCTGACTCAGAGAGTACAAGGCAACAGGTCAATACTGATGTGCTGAACGAACGCGCAGCAGCCGTTCAGCCAGTAGGGTATGGAGCAATTGAGGGTATTGACCTGGAAGCATTCGTAGCTGAACAAGATGCTGTACAGAGGACACTGGCACGGCTCACCGAACCACTTCGCCTCTGTCTACTGCTTTCAGTGATCGGACAATTCTCAACACGAGAAATCGCCTTGATGTTAGATGTTGAAGAGGCCACTGTTCGTCAGCGGCTAGGTCGCGCACGCAAACAATTTCAGCGTTTTTACGAGCTTGAGAGTGGCGAAGAAGTCGTTGATAATGCTGAGACTGCAAATGATTTGAAGATGTCACAAAACCGCTCTGCCATGCATCATAATACAATAGAGCGAGTTGATGTGAGGTTTCCTTTGCAGCCATGAAAACCTCCATTGATCTTTCAACCCTGATCCTTGCGGAGGGACACAATGCGCAACGAATCAATTGAAACCCTGTTGTTACGACACTATGGCAGTACAGCATCAGCGCCTATTGATTTAGAGGAAAAACTATGCCATTCGGTGCGGCTGGAGGCAATGGAACTAGATAAAGAGCAACAGGTTATTACTCGCTTAAGAGAACGGCGTGTGAGTCGTCGCCATGCAGTTCGCCTCGTGGCTATTGGCACAGCAGGGTTAGGTGGTCTGAGTATGGCCCTGGAGGGTGTGAGAATACTTGAAGCAGCATTCACCGGTCAAGATATCACCAAACCCGCGTATTCATGAGGAGAAGACTACGGCATCCATTGGTGACCTTTTCACGTAGTATTGTCTAGTAGATAAGAAGTTAAAACGTCGGACACATAGAATTGCCCAAGAAAGGACACTTATCATGCCATTCGGATTTCATGGACTAGACCTCGTGGTCATCCTCGTTATCGCACTACTGATCTTTGGGCCTAAAAAGCTACCTGAAATGGGTTCTGCTATAGGCAAAAGCATTAAAGAATTTCGCAAAGGAATGAACGAGCTGACTGCACCAAAAGATGAGCATGAAGAAGAGAATAAGGTGCCAGCTACCGAGCTTCCTGCTACCGCTTCTGATATGAGTAAACTTAACGCCACAGCGGTTGAAAATGATGCCCCCATTAAAGAAACGGCGACAAGCGAAGTCAAAAACACCGAAGTGAAAATCGATTAATATCGGTTGCGGATAGAAGCTAGAATTTAACCCTACCTTTTTGAGGAAGTTATGGCAACCAGTAACATAGATCAGCAGGATCCTATGGCAACAGTTAATGACAGCATTTTTGAAGAAGAAGAAGATTCTGACGAATCCGCCATGTCACTGGTGGAGCACCTGGAAGAATTACGCTGGCGCATTCTCAAATGTTTGATCGCTATTGCAGTTGGTAGTATCGTTGCTTTCATCTTCCGTGAACCGATTATGGCTTTCCTGACGCTTCCACTGCCCAAAGAAGCAGCAGATTCCTTAACTCATGGGAAATTGGCAGTAACAGGATTGGCTGAGGGGTTTACTGTATACCTTAAACTCTCAATCGCGGTAGGTTTCTTGATTGCCCTGCCGGTGATTCTTTACCAGGTCTGGGCATTCATCTCTCCAGGCCTGTATGAGAGAGAAAAGAAAAACGCGGTTCCTTTTATTATAATTGGGATGGTCCTTTTCCTGGCTGGCATTGCGCTCGGCTTCATCGTATTGCAATATCCAGTGCAATGGCTGATAAATTTTGCATCCAGCAGCTTTGCTGTACTGCTTACTGCTGATAGCTACTTCACCTTTACAGCATTTTTCTTACTAGCGTTTGGAATTGTTTTTGAGATTCCGCTTGTGCTGACGTTTCTCGCGCAGATCGGACTGGTGACCTCACAAACGCTTCGCAAGAAACGTCCTGCTGCATACATTGGGATGTGGGTAGCAGCGACATTTCTCACACCGGGAGCCGATATTTACAGCCCCATCATACTCGGGATCACGATGAGCTTTTTGTATGAACTGACGATCGTGTTCATTCGGATAACGAAACATTAAAAGTTAGAAGATCATTATTCATGATATTTCCTTGCATTCAGATGAGACTTTCTCATCTGAATGCAAGGAAATATCATCATACCCGCTACGTTTTCCTCTCCCAAATTTGGCCCAGAGTATGATGATCGTGAGAATGTAAAAGGAAGCTCCCAGGAGAAATATTGGTGAGTAGCCAAAGTTGACGATAATCAATCCTCCAATAGGGGCAGCTATAGCCCAGGGCACTTGAAATGCAGTCTGGTAACTGCTATTCGCCAGCCCCCGATGCTTCTCCGTAACGGATTCCATGGAAAAGACCTGGAGGATGCCCAATGACATATCCATTGTGCCCTGTCGGAAGAGGTAGAGTAGTGCTGCGAGTGGCAAGATGCTAGTCAATCCAATAGTGAGTAAGAGCGGAATGCTGGCAAGACGCGTCAAGGTAATCGTGTTGATTTTGCCGATTCGCTTAGCAAGGTGGGGTGCAGTTAACGTGAGCAGCGCGGTTATGGCATTCGCTCCACCATCGATCAAGCCAAAAAGCGCCGGAGAAGCATTCAGATGCTGTACGAAATAGATGTTGAAGTAGGGTATAAATAGTCCTGCACCTAACCCTGTAAGCGCATAGACGAGCATAAGATAAAAGAAGGCGCTATGCCCCAGTGTGTTGATAAGTGAGAGGATACGTGAGAAAAATAAGCGCATCCGAAAGGCAGACCCCCACCAGGAGGGCGACCGCCATCTCGAGGGCGACCGCAAGGGTGCGCCCCTACTATATACGGGTGTTTCGTTTACAGTGCGGTTTGTTGTCGATGAGGGGGGGCGAACATTGCTCATCATGAAGAGGGGGATGAAGCTTGGGGCGGCAATGATGCCCGCAAAGAGCAGGGCCAATTGATAGGAGCGCGGATCTGGCTGAGTTGCTAGCAGTGAAGGAGATAAGGGAGCCATGAGCCAGGGGAAAGATCTGAACCAGGCAGGTAAGGCTCCGCCAATAAACTCACCCAACACTAATGTAATCAGGCTTAATGAAATATTCATGCTGAAGAGATGTGAGCGTTCTTCGGGTGTACTGTTCAATGTTAAAAATGGGGCGGCTATCACAAGTAGGAATGCCAGACCGATACCGGCCACAAAGGCACTCACTAACAGGGGTAGAGGCTGGCGAAAAAGAATCTGCCCCAAGCCTGCTATACCAATAAGCGCACTGGAGCATATCAGTATGTATTTACCGCTGAAACGGTCAACGCAGGCACCGGCTGGAAAGATGGCAAGGCCAGCACCTATAGTTCCGATGAATAGTATTACACCCACAAAATCAGCATGGTAGCCCAAGGAGACCAGGTAAAGATTATAAAGGACGAGCAGAATGCCTGCGGTGACTCCGCTCAATACGTTGCTGATAAGAAACAGCCTGGCATTGCGCTGGAAACGTCTGAACTGCTGAACATACTCAATGACCAGCCGCATTATCACTTCGATCGGTTTCTTCGCTCTTCAGCAGCCTGTTTATCCCCTCACCAGCAGGTTGGGCAGCCGCACCTTGTAGGTTCAGTTGGGTAACCACGACGTTCGAGATTTCAACTTGCTCACCCGGACCAACAGCAGGTACATCACTGTTTGCTGAGCCACCGGTATCAAGCGGGGCTGGCAGCAATAAGGGGCCGCGATGTTTCTGCTTGATCAGGCCTGGCAAGAAAAAAGCCTTGAGCATGCTCTGTGCCATAACAGTACGTGCGCGAAACTCAATTACTCCCCCGGCAATTCGATCAGCAACCGGTTCGACCCTCTTTGCAATGTTATCAACCTGCTTTTGCGTGCTTTTTGCTTTCTCTATCACTTGCACCGATTGCGCCATATGGATCGCCTGTAACGCCTGGCTTAATCTGGTATCAGTTTCTAAGGTAGCTGGTAATGACTCACTGACTGGAGTGTGGATGGCAGTATCAATACTTTCTACAACCGAACGCAATTGATGAAGCAGTCCAACCTTGTCCCGTACCCATGCATTACCATACAATAGTAGCAGCGAACCCACAAAAAAGAGCACTGCGAAGAGAAACACGTAAATGACCAGAACGAGAGCAGCAATGCGCCCCAAAGTAGTCAACAGATCTTCATCTGCCAGTATCAAAAGCAGCATGGTTACTCTCCTTCAGAGGTGGAATTCAACTTTATTAACTCCAACTGCTGCTGCCGGCGTTCTTCATAGCGGTAGCCGTCTGACTAGCGCTCTTTGTTGTATCCTTCACGACTTCAGTTGTTTCCTCTACTGACTGAGTGATCATTTCGACGGAATGCTGCAATGACGTTAACATGGGGATTACTTCATCAGTTACCGTTGCAAACGTTCGGAGTGCCGTCAACAAAGCATAGATGAGCAATACCGTTGAGATGATAAGAAAGGATGCCAGGATGATGATAGAGATAAAGAATACTTGTAGTAAAACGCCGAAAATTCGTGCAACAACGAAACCAGCTATCATGAATGCAAGGACAGCAGATGAGATTAGGATCACATAGCGAGTCGTCCTATCAATATATCTACTCATAGCCCCTGTCATAGATCCAGGACTTTCCATAAATCGCCTCCTTACAGATACGTAAAGTATTTCTATTAGTTAATTATAGCAGACAGTAGCAATGAAGCGGTATAGCCCCATTAATACGCAAAAAATTGAAATCCCTGCCCAATGCCGTTTTATTTACAACGAGCTAAAGTCGGTTATCGTTTTCAAGCCGATAATTTGAAATAGCCAATACAGGCTGATGAAAATGCTGAAGAACTGATTGGTGATATGATCTAATAAAGATGAACAAAATTGTAGACTAGACCAGGACAGCGATATCTATGAGGCCCCTAGCAGGCTCATCCAGAACCTTACAACGTCGTATCATTCTCATTGTCACCTCTATTGCTCTCGCGTTGCTTGTCGTGGTGGGGATACTAGTAGTCAAGGTAGCAACGGCGGACAAACAGACAACAGTTGCACATCCAGCAACCAGTACACCCACTCAAGACAGGTTGGCGAGTAGCACTCCGACCGCGCAGGCTTCACCGCTGCTCTTCGGTACCAACCTGGGTCTATTTACCGCTAACGATCAAGTGATTACTTCCCCTGCTACACGCGCATTAATGCAACAGATACATATCCGTATCGTGCGGGTACCCATGCGAACAAAACTTCCCAATGAGATCGAAATACAGGCAGTGCAGGCAGTCAAAAGTATTGGCGCTATTCCTCTCATCGTGTTGACCGGCGTGCGCAATCCCCATGTCCTGGCCGATGATTCGCGCATGATCCAGGGAGTCAATAGCGTCTTTGGCAGCAGCCTGGTCTACTATGAATTTGGCAACGAAGACGACTGGAATGGTGTGACCATTACACGTTATACCAACGGGTGGAATACGCTTATCCCCCAATTCAAGCACCTGGCACTCAATGGCAAGTTCATTGGCCCCGTCAGCTACGAATATAGCCATGACAATTTGACCACATTCCTGCAAGAGGCAAACCCTCGCCCTGATGTGATTAGCTGGCACGAATACACGTGCAGTTACAAAGACCCGGCCAGTAGCTGTCTCGCGAATCTTGATCGATGGACAACACATATTACCGACGCGCGCGAGGTCATGCAAAACACCCTCGGCACCCCGCTACCCATTATGATCACAGAATGGAATTACGCCGCCGACCAATCGACACAACATAACGGCTTACCATTCGATGACGAGAAGTATAACAGTGCCAGTTTCATGACAGAGTGGACAACAAAAGCGCTGCGCACCCTGGCAGCAAACCAGGTTTTTGCTTCCATGCAATATTCGGTAACCAACACCGCCCTGCCTCTGATTACCTTTCACGATACGCTAACAATTCAGGGAGCAACATTCCAATCCTTATACCAGACGATGGTTCATGAAGCAAGCAGGAGTCAGGTGATATAATTTTGATCATCAAAAGGAACCAATACCGAAAGGAGTCTCTCCTATGTCAACCGAAGACAACAAGTTCCTTCTGCGACCAGGCGAAGGCAAAGTGATCCAGGTATTAGAGGAACGCATGACCTTCAAGGTGATGAGCGCCGACACCAACGGGCTATACACGCTCTTCGTCAGTAGTGCACAACCGGGTGGTGAGCCACCTCCGCATATCTACCACCAGGAGGATGAGGCATTCTTTATCCTGGAAGGGAACTACGAGTTCCTGCTCTGAGATAAAACTCTTGAGCTTGGTCCCGGATCATTTCTCTTCGCTCCCAGAGGTATCCCTCATGCCAGCAAAAATGTGGGGACAACCAGGAGCAGGATGTTGGTGATCGTCTCGCCAGCAGGACTGGAGAACTGCTTTGTAGAGATGGGGCAGCCAGTTACCGACATATCCGTTCCACCGGCTGCTAGTGGCCCACCAGACATCGAGATACTGGTAGCGATCACTCAGAAGTATGGCATCGAACTTCTGCCACCATCGGAGCATGCTGGATAAGCTCTGTAGCCCTCTACACCTTCATTTTGTCTGACGTGATAG
>WNFX01005421.1_pt1 | contig 12297 bp, 9 predicted proteins | sample 5400111 | NCBI WGS metagenome assembly WNFX01 (sample SAMN13153363, study PRJNA577476) | soil metagenome | isolation source: 40 cm soil or saprolite under grassland replicate 1 | place: USA:California | collected 2016-06-15
GCGCGCGCGCCGAGCGCGTCTATGCCGCGGCGCTCGCGTCGATTGCGCCGCGGCCGGTGCTCGACTACGGCCGCAGCGACTATGGCTCGGCGCTGCGCGATGCGGCGGCGCTGGTGACGCTCGCCTCCGAAGGCGGCGCGCCGCGGCCGACCATCAGCGGCGCGGTCGAGCGGGTCGAGGCCGCGCGCAACCTCACGCCGTATACCTCGACGCAGGAGAACGCGTGGATGGTGCTCGCGGCTCGCGCGCTGGCGAAGGACGCGCAGACCGTCACCCTCGACGTCGGCGGCGAAAGGACGCAAGGCGCGCTCAATCGCAACTTGCGTGCGAGCGACCTGCAGCAGCCGCTCACGCTCACGAACGCCGGCGAAAGCCCCGTCCAGGCCGTGGTCACGGTGTCGGGTGCGCCGCTCGTGCCGGAGCCCGCCGCCGAGCGGGGCTTCAAGATCGAGCGCACATATTACACGCTCGACGGCAAGCCCGCGGATGCGACCAAGGCCAAGCAGAACGACCGCTTTGCCGTGGTGTTGAAAATGACCGAGCCGCAGCCGCAGTTCGGACGCATCATCGTCGCCGATTACCTGCCCGCGGGCTTCGAGATCGACAATCCGCGGCTGGTCTCTTCCGGCGATACCGGCACGCTGGCCTGGATCGCGGATGCGCAGGAGCCGGTGAACGCGGAGTTCCGCGATGACCGCTTCAGCGCGGCCTTCGAGCGCAAGAGCGGCGATCCGTCGGTGTTCACCGTCGCTTATGTGGTGCGCGCCGTCTCGCCCGGACGCTACGTGCACCCGCAGGCCTATGTGGAGGACATGTATCGGCCTGACCGCTTTGGCCGCACCGCCACAGGAACGATCGAGGTGACGGCGGCAAAATGAGTCCGCTTCCGTCGGCAAATCCTCTGATCCCAACCCTGGCTCTGGCGCGGGGGAGAGAAAGCCCATCGCGCCTGCGACGAGGGCTGCGCGCGGGCCTGATCGCGGCGTCGGCCGCGATCATCGCCGTCGTGTGCTCAGCCGTGTATTGGGTCTCCTCACTTGGCCCGGCACCGCTGGGGGAGGGACTTGCGTTTTCCGCTCTGGTGGTGGATCGCGACGGAAAGCTGCTGCGGCCCTACACCACGCCGGAGGGGCGCTGGCGATTGCCGGCGACGCGCGAGAACGTCGATCCGCGGTTTCTAGAGCTTCTGCTCGCCTACGAGGACAAGCGCTTTCGCGCGCATCACGGGGTCGATCCGCTCGCGCTCGGGCGCGCTCTGACACAACTGATCACCCACGGCCGCATCGTTTCCGGCGCCTCGACCATCACCATGCAGGTCGCGCGGCTACTCGAACCCCGCGCCGCGCGCAGCTTTAAGGCAAAGCTGCGTCAAATGGTGCGTGCAATCGAGATCGAACGCGCACTCTCCAAGGACGAGATCCTCGCGCTCTATCTGAGCCTGGCGCCTTACGGCGGCAATCTCGAAGGCGTACGCGCGGCTTCGCTCGCCTATTTCGGCAAGGAGCCGCGCCGCTTGACGCTGGGCGAAGCGGCGATGCTGGTCGGCTTGCCGCAATCGCCTGAGCAGCGCCGTCCCGACCGCTCGGCGGGCGCGGCGCGCAACGCGCGTGACCGGGTGCTAGAGCGGGTTGCGGCCGCCGGCATCGTTCCTTTCGACGAGATCGAGCGCGCCCAGCATGAGCCGGTGCCGAACGGACGCAGGCCCATGCCGCTATTGGCCCCGCATGCGGCCGACGCGGCGGTCGCCGCGGCCCCCGAGCGAAGCGTTCATCGCCTCACGATCGAGGCGACGCTGCAGAGGAATTTGGAGGAGCTTGCGCGCGAGCGCGCCCGCGCGCTCGGGCCTGACATGTCGGTTGCGATCCTCGCCGTCGATCATGCGACCGGCGAAGTGCTCGCGCGCGTCGCCTCGGCGGACTATTTCGACGCGCGGCGCGCCGGCCAGATCGATATGACATCGGCGCTACGCTCGCCGGGCTCGACCCTCAAGCCGTTCATCTATGGGCTCGGCTTCGAGGACGGCCTCATTCATCCCGACACCCTGATCGAGGATCGTCCCGTCCGTTTCGGCGGCTATGCGCCGGAGAATTTCGACCTCAATTTCCAAGGCACGGTGACGGTGCGCCGCGCCCTGCAGCTTTCGCTGAACGTGCCGGCGGTCGCCGTGCTCGACAAAATCGGCGCCAGCCGCTTCGCCGCGCGGCTCGAGCAGGCGGGTGGATGGTTCGTGCTGCCTGCGGGCGAAGTGCCGGGGCTCGCCATCGGCCTCGGCGGCGTCGGGGTGACGCTCAACGACCTCGTTGCGCTCTATGCCGGGCTGGCCCGGCTCGGCACCACGCTGCCGCTGACGGAGCGCACAACGAGCGGCGAAGAGGCGCCGGGGGCACGCCGGCTCTTGGATCCGGTTGCCGCCTGGTATGTCGGCTGCATCCTTCTCGGCACGCCGCCGCCGGAGAACGCTGCCGGCGGCCGCATCGCCTTCAAGACCGGCACGTCTTACGGATACCGCGACGCCTGGGCGGTGGGCTTCGACGGCAAGCGCACCATCGGCGTTTGGGTCGGCCGCCCCGACGGCGCGCCGGTGCCGGGCCTCGTCGGGCGCGTTGCCGCGGCGCCGATCCTGTTTGATGCCTTTGCCCGCACCGGCAAGCTGCCGGCGCCGCTACCAGCGGCGCCCAAAGGCGCGCTCGTCGCGGCGGCGGGGAAGCTGCCGCCGCCGCTGCAGCGCTTCCGCGCAGGTGTGTTCGCGGGCGAGGCCGCCGAACCTCAGCTTCGCATCATGTTCCCACCCAATAACGCGAGGCTCGAACTCGCACACGACGGCTCCGGCAAGCCCGATCCGATCGCGCTCAAGGTGACGGGCGGCACCGGACCGTTGACCGTGCTGGTCAACGGCATGCCGTTGCCGGCGGCGGCTGGACGGCGCACGCTGTTCTTCGAGCCGGAAGGGCCCGGCTTCGTGCGGCTCACTGTGATGGATGGCCGCGGCGCGACCGACAGCGTGGTGGTGCGGTTGCAATAGACCCCCGACTGCAGTTATGGCGTTCAAGTCCGCGGGAGCGGACGGGGGCGGACTTGGGCGTGGCTGATCGGGATCCAGTCAGCCGCAAAAGCGCGCCCAACAGGGCAGGGGACATGGCGGTCACGACCGACGATAATTGGCGTCAGAGGGCTTCCGCGCGCAGCCTCAGGACCATTGTCGACTTCGCCGTCGGCTCCCATGGGCGCGCGGTAGCCGTGCTGCTCGTGGTCGCGCTTTTGGGCTTCCTGCCCGGGTTCTTCAGCGTTCCGCCGATCGACCGTGACGAGGCGCGTTTTGCCCAGGCGACCAAGCAAATGGTGGAGAGCGGCGATTACGTCGACATCCGCTTCCAGGATGAGGTGCGCTACAAGAAGCCGGTCGGCATTTACTGGTTGCAAGCCGGCGTGGTGAAGACGGCGAGCGCACTCGGCTTTCCGCATGCGCTCACCACCATCTGGCTCTATCGGATTCCCTCCCTGATCGGGGCCATAGGCGCGGTGCTGCTGACCTATTGGGCCGCGCTTGCCTTCGTGTCGCGGCGCGCGGCGGTGCTCGCCGGCCTGATGATGGCAAGCTGCGTCCTCCTCGGCATCGAGCGGCTCATCGCCAAGACCGATGCCATGTTGCTCATGACCGTCGTTGCCGCCATGGGCGCAATGGCGCGCGCCTATCTCTGGCAGGGGCGCGAGCGGCTCAGTGCTTCCAGCGCTTGGACGACCGCGGCCGTGTTCTGGACCGCGCTCGCCGCCGGCGTGCTGCTGAAGGGACCGCTGATCGTGATGGTGGTGGGGCTTGCCGCCGTCGCGCTGATCGTTGTCGATCGCGCCGCCGGCTGGATGCTGTCGCTCAAGCCGCTCGCCGGCGTCATCTGGCTGGCGATTTTGGTGCTGCCCTGGTTTCTTGCGATCATGGGCCGCGCCGGTGATGCCTTCTTTGCCGAATCGGTCGGGGAGGACCTGCTCGCCAAGGTATTCGCCGGCCAAGAGTCCCATGGTGCGCCACCGGGCTATTACTTCATTCTGTTCTGGGTGACCTTCTGGCCGGGCGCGACGCTGGCGGCGTTGGCGACGCCGGCGGTGTGGCGGACGCGGCGCGAGCCCGCGGTCAAATTTCTGCTCGCTTGGCTCGTGCCCTCGTGGCTCGTCTTTGAGTTGGTGGCGACCAAGCTGCCGCACTACGTGCTGCCGCTCTATCCTGCGATCGCCATACTGATCGCTGGCGTGATCGACGCGCGCGCGCTGTCGCGCAAGCCGTTCCTGGTGTGGGGGACGATGTGGTGGTTCGTGGTTCCGACGGTGGCAGGCGTCGCGGGCATCGTTGTGCTCGCCGTCATCGGCCGGCAATTCGGGCTCTTGGTGTGGCCCTTGATGGGAGCGGCCGCGGTCATGGGCTTCTTGGCTTGGCGGTTCTACCAAGCCGACGGCGCCGAGCACGCCTTGCTGCGCGCCGTCGCGGCCACGATTCTGACCGCGATCGCGGTTTTCGGCTTGATCGTTCCATCGCTCGGCCAACTGTTCCCGAGTCCGACGCTCGCCCGCATTCTGCGCGACAGCGGCTGTGCGCGGCCGGAGGCAGCGGCGGTCGGCTATCAAGAGCCGAGCTTGGTTTTCCTCGCCGGTACCGCGACCCGCCTCGCCGATACCTTGGGTGCCGTCGAATTCCTGCGCGGCGGCGAATGCCGCTTCGTCTTTGTCGAGGCGCGCGAGGAAAGGAGTTTTGCCCAGCGCGCCGAAGCCCTCGGACTGCGCTACAGCGCCGGCCCCCGCATCGATGCGATCAATATCAGCACCGGACGGCCGATCACGATCGCGATCTTTCGCTCGGGAGGGTCGTCATGAGCGTGAGTGGCCCACTCAAACAGGCGTCGGCAGACCGTCCGGCCTCGCGGCTGCACTGGCTGCGCGCCAACGTCGCCTGGTCTTTCGCGCTTTTTGCACGCAAGCCGAAATTTGCCGGGGCGCCGATATGGCGTGCTCCGCTCCGTCTCGCCGCCGGCACGGTGGCGGCGATCGCCATCGTCGCAGCGACGATGATCGTGCTCGATGCCCCGGCAGTGACCGCGGCGCAGCGTGCGCCGGCATGGCTCCCCGAGATCTTCGATCACATCACCGAGTTCGGCAAATCCGTTTGGTTTCTAGTGCCGATCGCGCTTGCGCTTGCCACGATCGCGTTGCTCGCCTCGCCGGCGCTTCCGCGCATGTCCCAACGCGTGCTCGCTGCAATCGCCGTGCGGCTCGGGTTTTTGTTCCTTGCGATCGGTCTGCCGGGCTTGGTCTTCACCATCGGGAAGCGCCTGATCGGCCGCGCGCGACCGTTTGTCGAGGGAAGTGCGGACCCGCTCATTTACCGCCCGCTCGGCTGGAGCGTTGAATATGCAAGCCTGCCGTCCGGTCATGCCGTCGATGCGTTCGCGGCCGCCATGGCCATCGGCGTCCTGTGGCCTCGGATGCGGCCGCTCATGTGGACCTATGCCGTCGTCATCGCGGTGAGCCGGGTCGTGCTCACGGCGCACTTCCCGAGCGACGTGATGGTCGGGGCCGTCGCCGGTGCGGTCGGCGCGCTGTTGGTGCGCGATTGGTACGCGGCGCGCGGGCTCGCCTTCGTGCTCGGCATGGATGGAGTCGTTCGGCCATTGCCCGGTCCGTCGCTCGCACGCATCAAAAGGGTTGCCCGGCAGCTTGTCGCCCCATAAGAAGCTCGCGCTAAGCCAAGATGCGAGGCGGCGGTGACGCGGCCATGTCGGGCAGATCATGAGCGAAACGCTTGCAAGCGCAGCCCCGCCGGCTGTTTCTATCGTCGTTCCGGTGCGCAACGAGGCCGGCAACATCGCCCCGCTGGTCGACGAGATCGTGGCCGCACTCGGCAAGGGCCCGAGCTTTGAGATCATCTACGTCAACGACGGCTCGACCGACCGCACGGAATCCGAATTGACTGAGCTGATGGCGAGCCGTCCGTGGCTGCGACAGATCAAACATCAAACCTCATGCGGACAATCGGCGGCGGTGGCGAGCGGCGTGCGCCACGCCCGATCGGGCATCATCGTCACCCTCGATGGTGACGGGCAGAACGACCCCGCCTTCATTCCGCCGCTGCTGGACGCGTTGGCAGCGGGCGCGCCCCGTACCGGCCTTATCGCCGGCCAGCGCGTCGGCCGTCAGGCGAGCGGCTTCAAGAAATTCCAATCGCGTCTCGCCAACGGTGTGCGCAGCGTTGTGCTGCGCGACGGCAGCCGCGATACCGGTTGCGGGCTCAAGGCGTTCCGCCGCGATCTCTTTCTGGCGCTGCCTTATTTCGACGGATTGCACCGATTTCTTCCTGCGCTGGTGCGACGCGAAGGTTACGACATCGGCTACGTGGACGTGATCGATCGGCCGCGCCGGGTCGGCACGTCGAACTACGGCATGTGGGATCGGCTTTGGGTCGGGATTCTCGATCTCTTCGGCGTCTGGTGGCTCATTCGCCGCCGGCGTCACGTGCCCCACGTCTCGGAGGTGAAACGGAATGCTGATTGATCTCTCACAAGCGGTCGGCAGCTACCTGCACGAGGTCTTCGTGGCCAAGTTCCAGTGGTGGGTGCTGCTCGGTTATGTGGCGCAAATCATGTTCACCATGCGCTTCGTGGTGCAGTGGATCGCCTCCGAGCGCGCGGGAAAAATGGTGATGCCGATCGCCTTCTGGTTCTTCTCGATCGGCGGCGGCGTGCTGCTCTTGCTCTACGCTCTCTATATCCGCGACCCGGTTTTCATCCTGGGCCAGGGATTCGGAGTTTTCGTCTATGCGCGCAACCTCTATTTCGAATTGCGCGATCGCCGCAGCGCCCAGGCCACAATGTGAAGCCGAAACTCGTTATCTGCGTCATCGGCGACGCTCCCGGTTGCCGTAGGGGCGCCGGGTGCTATGCTCTCGACACGTGATACGGACGCTGGAGGCAGCGATGACGTTGACCGTTGCAGCGACATCTCAACGCCACGCCGCCGGGGCGATCGCAGTGATCCCGACCGGCCGAGCGCTCGGCGCCGAGGTGCGGGGTGTCGATCTCAGGGACCTCGACGAGGCAGCGTTCGCGCGCCTGATGCAGGCCTGGCACCAGCATTCGGTCGTGCTCATCCGCGAGCAGACGCTCAGTGATCAGGAGCTGATCGCCTTCAGCCGCCGCTTGGGGGATCTCGACTGGGCCCCGATCCAGGAGACCGGCCGCCGCTTCGTCGAGGGCCTGCCGGAGATTTACATCGTCTCCAACGTCAAGGTGAACGGCGAGCCGATCGGCAGCCTCGGCGACGGGGAAGCGGTGTGGCACACCGACATGTCGTATCTCGACGTGCCGCCGAAGGCGAGCATGCTCTACGCCCTCGAAGTGCCGCCCAGCGGCGGCAATACCTCGTTCTGCACCATGTACGGCACCTACGAGGCGCTGCCCCAGATGCTCAAGGACCGCGTCGCCAGCCTCAAGATCAAGCACGACGGCACCTACAACAGCGGCGGCTACGTGCGCCAGGGCGTCACGCCGACTGACGATCCGCTCACGTCGCCGGGCGCGGTGCATCCGCTGGTCTGCACGCACCCCGACACCGGCCGGCGCATGCTCTATCTCGGGCGCCGCCGCAACGCTTATCTGGTCGGGCTCAAACTTGCGGAGTCCGAAGCGCTGCTCGACGAGCTTTGGAGCTTCGTCGATCAGCCAGAATTCGCCTGGGAGCACGTCTGGCGCGTCGGCGATCTCGTGCTGTGGGACAATCGCTGCACCATGCACCGGCGCGACGCATTCGATCCCAACAGCCGGCGGATCATGCACCGCACCCAAGTCAAAGGCGAGCAGCGGCCCTCCTGATCCGCACACGCCATTGCAACTCGACCACCACCCAGACGACGGGCGCATCATGCGACGACGCGATTTCTTCGCGCTGGGCGTGGCCGCGCTGGCGGCGCGGTCGTTGACGTTGCAGCCCGCCCTTGCTCAATCCAAATATCCCGACCGTCCGATCCGGCTCGTGATTCCCTTCCCGCCAGGCGGAGGGTACGACGCCGTCGGGCGCCCCTGGGCGGAGAAGATGAAGTCGGTGCTCGGCACCGTGGTCGTGGAAAACCAGGGCGGAGGGGGCAGTTCGCTCGGTGCTGCCGCAGTCGCCCGCGCCCGCCCGGATGGCTACACCATCCTCCTGGGCGGTTCGAGCACCCATATCACCGAGGCGATCCTCAAGAGCCGTCCGCTGTACGACCCGCTCAAGGAACTCGAGCCGATTTCGAACGTGGTGGTTTCCGCCTTTGCGCTCGCAATCCACCCCGCGGTGCCGGCGCGCACGCTGAGAGAGTTCATCGACTATGCCAAGGCCAACCCGGGCAAGCTGTCTTATGGGCATGCTGGCGTTGGTTCGTTGAATCACCTGACCGGCGAACTGTTGAAGTCGTTGGCAGGAACTCCGGACATCGTGCATGTGCCATATCGGGGGTCGGGGCCGGCGACCGCGGATACCATTAGCGGACAAGTGGCGATGGTGACCCCGGCCGTGACCGGTCCGTTGCTCGAATTCAATCGGACCGGCAAGCTGCGCATTCTCGCGGTGACCAGTCCCATGCGTCTGATTGCCGCGCCGGACATCCCGACGGCGGTCGAAGCGGGACTCCCCGGCATGATCTCACAGCAATCGATTGGCTTGTTTGCTCCCAGCGGGACACCGAAGGCGATCATCGAGCAGATCTCGCAGGCAACGCGCACGGCGCTCGCCGAGGCGACCTACCAGCAGATGCTCATCGAGTCGGGTTTCGAACCGGACGTCGATTCAACCCCCGAGAAATTCCGGCGTTTCATCGAAGACGACATTGCCCGGTGGTCGCCGGTCGTCAAAGCGATCGGATTGAAGCTCGACTGAATCTGCCGCGCGCCGCGCGCGAACGCCGTTGGCGATGCCTCACCGCGCCGCGGCGAGCGCGGCAAAGCCGCGTTCGAGATCGCCGATCAGGTCGTCGACGTCCTCGAGTCCGATGTGCAGGCGCACCGTCGGTCCGCCCGGCGCCCATTTCGTCGCCGTGCGGATGCTGGTGCAATCGAATGGAATGGCCAAGCTCTCGAAGCCGCCCCACGACGCGCCGATGCCGAACAGGCTGAGCTCATTGAGGAATGCGTTGACCGCGCTCTGCGCCACCGGCTTGAAGACGATGCTGAAGAGCCCGCTCGCGCCGGAAAAATCGCGCCGCCAGATGGCGTGGCCGGGACAGCTTTCCAGCGCCGGATGGAGCACGCGGGCGATTTCGGGGCGCTCAGCGAGCCAGCGCGCGACCTTCAATCCCGCCTGATGGTGCTGCGCGAGCCGCACGCCCATGGTGCGCAGCCCACGCAGGCCGAGATAGATGTCGTCCGGACCCACGCAAAGGCCGAGCGCATGCACCGTCTCGCGGAGACGCTCCCACGTTGCGGGGTTGGCCGATACGGTGCCGAGCATCACGTCGGAATGGCCGCCGATATATTTGGTGGCGGCTTGGATCGACAGGTCGACGCCCTTGTCGAAGGCGTGGAAGTAGAGCGAACTCGCCCAGGTATTGTCCATCAGCACCACCGCGCCTTTGGCGTGGGCGGCTGCGGCGATCGCCGGCACATCTTGGATTTCGAACGAGAGCGAGCCCGGCGCCTCCACGAATACGGCGCGCGTGTTGGGCTTCATGAGCGCAGCGATGTCGCCGCCGACGAGGGGGTCGTAGTAACTGGTGGCGACGCCATTGCGCCGGAGCACGCTGTCGCAGAATCGCCGCGTGGGTTGATAGGCGCTGTCGGTGACCAAAAGGTGATCGCCGGCATTGAGGACCGCGAGAAGCGCGGTCGAGATCGCCGCAAGCCCCGATGGCAGCAGCGCAACGCCGGCGCAAGCGGGCCCTTCGAGCGCGCGCAAGGCATTTTCAAGTGCCTCCGAGGTGGGCGTCCCGCGCCGGCCGTAGAGGTAACGCGACCGGCGGGCAAGGAAATCCTCGGCGGACGGATACAGCACCGTCGAGGCGTGATGGACGGGCGGATTGACGAAGCCATGATTCGCGGTCGCGTCGCGGCCGCCCGCCACGAGCCGGGTTGCCGGCTTGACGGGCGGGTGCGTGGGGCCGCCTTCGGTCTTCTTGGTCATGGCTCGTTTCTCTGGCACCGCCTCGCGCACCGCTGCCGCCTGCGCCTCGTCTTAGCGCACGGGACAAGTGCCCCACACCGGGTCATGGCGTCACGCGGCGCGAGCGTCAACCCCTTGACCGGGGTGCCCGATCGTTCTGAGATAGCAGAGAGACCACCACGAGGTCGACGCATACGGTCACAGCGGGCACGCGACACCGGCCGGCAACGTCACCGCGCACCGATAGAGTGGCGTTCAAAAAAATATCCCCCAGATCACGCAAGTTGCGGTCAAGGCTCGACAACGACCGTTCCAGGAAGGGCTGCATCATGAAACGCGCAATCTTTCTTTTGGTCGGCGTGGCCGTCGCGCTCGGCTTTTCCGCCGCCGCGTCAGCCCAGACGCTGAAGGCGGTGAAAGATCGCGGCTCGTTGGTCTGCGGCGTCAGCCAGGGACTGCCGGGATTTTCCAATCCCGACGACAAGGGCAATTGGACCGGCTTCGATGTCGACTTCTGCCGTGCACTCGCCGCGGCGATCTTGAACGATCCAACCAAGGTCAAGTTCACGCCGCTCTCGGCCAAGGATCGGTTCGAGCCGCTCAAGACCGGTGATATCGACGTGTTGTCGCGCAACACGACCTGGACCCTCTCGCGCGACGTGTCCTATGGCAACTTCGCGGGCGTGACCTATTACGATGGCCAAGGGTTCATGGCACGCAAGTCGCTCAAGGTCAATTCGGCGCTCGAGCTCAACGGTGCGTCGGTTTGTACGCAGACCGGCACCACGAGCGAGCTCAATCTCGCCGACTACTTCCGCGCCAACAATATGAAGTACGAAGTCATCGCGTTCGGTACCGCGGACGAGACCGTTAAAGCCTACGAAGCCGGCCGCTGCGACGTGTTTACGACCGACGTCTCGCAGCTCTACGCGGAAAAGCTCAAGCTCGCCAATGCCAACGACCACGTCATCCTGCCCGAGATCATTTCCAAGGAACCGCTGGGGCCGCTGGTGCGCCATGGCGACGATCAATGGTTCGATGTCGTCAAATGGACGCTCTACGCCATGCTCAATGCCGAGGAGCTCGGCATTTCCTCCAAGAACGTCGACGAAGCACTGAAGTCGAACCAACCCGAGATCAGGCGCCTCTTGGGCGTCGAGGGCAATTTCGGCGAGCAGCTCGGTCTGACCAAGGATTGGGTGGTGCGCATCGTCAAGCAGGTCGGCAACTATGGCGAAGTGTTCGAGCGCAACGTGGGGACGGGCTCGAAGCTCGGCATCAGCCGCGGCATCAACCGGCTCTGGACCAAGGGCGGCATCCAATACGCGCCACCGGTGCGGTGAGTTTTGGTCCTCGTGGTCCGCTGCCGACTCATGCTCACGATTGTCATGCCCGCGAAAGCGGGCATCCAGTAAGGCGCGTCGTTGCGCTGAAAACACCTGGATCGGTGGTTACTGGATCATCCGCAACTTTGCGGATGATGACAGCGAGACGGACAGGCGATTTTCGTGTCAATCCAAATCCAGGATGCTTTGGCTCCGCCCCGGGTCGCCATCTACAACCGGCCGAGAGTCCGCGCCGTTTGCTATCAGCTGGTCTTGCTGGCGGCGGTGCTGTGGCTGGGCTTCGAATTCGCGCTCAACGCCAAGGCCAATCTCGACGCGCAAAAAATCGCCAGCGGCTTCGGCTTCCTCGACAACACGGCGGGCTTCGGCATCAACCAGTCGCTCATTCCGTACGACGAATCGGACACCTACGCCCGCGTCTTCTTCGTCGGCCTTCTCAATACCCTCCTCGTCGCCGCGATCGGCATCGTGCTCGCGACCGTCCTCGGTTTTTTCGTCGGCATCGCGCGGCTGTCGCGCAATTGGCTCGTGGCGCGGCTCGCGGGGGGCTATGTCGAGCTAATCCGCAACCTGCCGCTCCTATTCCAGATCCTGTTTTGGTATCTCGCCGTGCTCGGCACGCTGCCGGGACCGCGCCAAAGCATCTCGCTCTTCGGCGATATTTTTCTCAACAATCGCGGGATCATCGTGCCCGCGCCGGTGGCAGCCGAGGGGGCTAGCGCGGTTATTGCCATCTTTGCATTGAGCGTGATCGCGACGATCGCGCTCAGGCTTTGGGCCAAACGCCGCCAGATTCGCACCGGCCGACAATTCCCCCTGTTCTGGACCGGCCTGGCGCTCGTCG
>WNFX01005423.1_pt1 | contig 12296 bp, 9 predicted proteins | sample 5400111 | NCBI WGS metagenome assembly WNFX01 (sample SAMN13153363, study PRJNA577476) | soil metagenome | isolation source: 40 cm soil or saprolite under grassland replicate 1 | place: USA:California | collected 2016-06-15
GGCGTGCAGTTCGTACCCGGTACACGGGCGCCCCCGGCACAGCTCACCGCATGCCACCGACCGGCGTCCGGCCAGCAGCGCAGGCACCGCGGCGCTGTTGACCTGGCCGCCTGCGGCGGCGGGGCGGCGCGGAGCCACGGTGACGTCCGCGCCGGCCAGCCGCAGGTCCTCCAGCAGCCGGCTGAACCAGGCGGCGCCCCGCGGCGAGGCACCCAGCCCGGCCTGCCCGGCCGGAATGGCGACGACGACGGCCAGCGGCGCGGGCCGGTGACTCAGCCACCCGGCCAGCCTGAGCAGCAGCACGCCGGCCAGGAACGAGGCCGACTCCTCGTCGGCCGCGGCGCCGCTGGTCACGATCACGTTCCCGGCTAGCAGCCGGGCCAGGTCGACCGGGTGCCCTCCTTCGAGGAAGTGCCCGACGGGCCCGGTCCACAGGGCGTCGAGCCTGGCCGCCAGGAAGCCATGGACGGCCGCGCGCATGTCCTGCCCATAACCGAGCTCATCGGCTGCGGCCAGGGTAGCCACCCTGACCTGGCGGAACGAGGGAACGGCCGGGTCCCGGCCAGGGCACGGTCCCCAGCCGGTACGCAGGTCCCAGCCGCCCGCCGCGTACGCCCGGCGCAACCCGGCCCGCAGGGCCGCGGCTACCGGGTCCGGCGGGCCGAACGCCGCCTCGAACAGCCCGCTCAGGCGGTCGGCATGGGCCTGGACCTGCTGCCCTGGCCCAGGCTCGAGCGGGTTGACCGTCATCGGCACCCCCCGCGGATCCGCGATGTCGATGACCGTGGCGCCGCCGGTCACAGCCCCACCGGCCACAGCGTCACCGACCACTGGAGCGAGCCGGGTCCGGTCGGCCGACCCGGCCAGGGCCACCGCGAGCCACGGCATCCGCGCCAGGCCCGGCCCGGCCACCGCGGCGCCGGCTTCCTGCACTGTAGTCACCTTGAGTGAATATCAGCTCACAGGCAGATACGCCACCGGTATCGGCGAATGCTAGGTGACATCGGGTCAGGAGCGTCGCTTACGCCAGTCCAGGCGTTCTGGCGGCGGCCCGAGGTTGGGCGGCGGCCGGTCCCGGCGCCAGCTCACCGGGCCCGGCGCATCGTCCCGGCCGGGCACCGGCTCTCGCTTCGCCGGGCTCGCGACGGGCAGATCGCGGTAGTCCTCGAGCGTCAGCGCGGTGGCGGCGCCGAGCCCGCCGATGCCCGGGTTGGTGTCGGCCATGACCACCTGCCGGCCCGCCGGGCCCGCGTACGTGATGATCATCGCGCTGGCCGGGAGTTGCTGGAGTTCGTGCTGCTCGACGAGGAATTCACGGGAACGCTGCATGGTCCGGGCGAGCGATTCGCTGTCGCCGGCCGCCTTGGACGTGGTCATCCCCCAGGCGGTGCTCGTGCTGACGCTGGTGCTGACCGACTCGCTCTCGCTGGTGCTCTGCGAATCACCGGTCTGGACGCTGCGCGAGACGCTCGTCTGTGACGGCAGCAGCAGGCTGCCGCTGTGGCCGTGCCCGGTACTGCGGGACAGGCCCTCGCTTTCCGACCACGAGATGGCGGTCGAGTCGGCCGACCCGGTGGTGCTGGTGTAGGCGCTGCTGGTGGTGTCCGTCACGGACACCCCGACCGTCTCGGTGAGCTGGGAGAGCACGAAGCGATGCTCGGTGCCGATCTGCTCGCTCGCGGCCTTGGCCTCCTCGGCGTTCCCGAGCCGCATGAAGGCAACCGCCGCGTTGCCCCGGCCGAGCCGCTGCCTGACGTGCGGGGAGATGCCGCGGTAGGCCAGCACGAGCCCGGTCGCCGACCGCTCGCACGCGTCGCTGAGCCGGTCGAGGACGTCGCCGCGCAGCTTGTCCGCGCCGAGCACGAACAGCGTGTGCCGCCAGGGCTGCCCCGGCTCGGTGTCGCGCAGCAGGTGGGTCAGCGCGACCGTGAGGTAGGTCGCGAGCACCCTGCTCCCCACGGCGCCCACCCGCCTGCCCAAGGCGACCACGCGCAGCGCGCTGCGCGGCAGCGGAGCCAGCGCGCTGCCTATCGGCGCGAGCTTGCGCAGCTGGGCTTCCAGGATCCAGGCCCGCTCGAGGACCACCCGTTCGGTGGCGGCGCGGCCGAACATCGCGGTCAGCCGGTCCGCCTGCCCGGCGGATATCAGCCCGGCGGCCACGTCGTCGCGCGGATCGCCGGCCTGGGCCAGCGCCCGCAGCCCGGCGGCGACGGCGGCGACGGTGGCCTGGCGCTGCGGATTCTCGGCGAGCGCGTCGATGACCCAGCCAAGGACGGAAGTGTCCAGCGACAGGTCCCGGGCCGAAGCCTGCTCGTCGGTCACGCTGGCCACCTGGGCCAGCAGGTCGGCGAGCGCGTCCCGGCCCAGGCCGGTGCCCAGGTCCAGCCGGGGTAGGTCGTCCGGCAGCACCCAGACCAGCGGATCGATGTCCGAGGACCGGGCGAAGCCGATCAGGTCCAGGGCGACCGAGCCCTCGGTCAGGTCGAGCACCGTGATCTCGCCCCCCGCGGCCAGCCGGTTCGCGCCGGCCGTGGTGAGCATCGCGGACCAGCCGGAGAGCGTGCCGCCCGCGACATCCACGCGCTGCACCCCGTCCGGGGCGCAGACCGCGTACCAGCGTTTCTGGTGCTCGTAGGCGACCCGGAGCTCCTGCCACTCCCGCATCCGGTCGGCGTGCTCGGCCTGCCAGGCGAAGAGCCTGCTCTCCTGGGCCGCCCGGAGCTTGCCGACCCGCGCCTGCTCGGCGGCCAGCCGCGAGCGGAGCGCTCGCTCACCTTGCCAGATGGCGTATCCGCTGACCGCCGCGATCAGCAGGCAGCAGATCACCCCAAGACCGGCCACCAGGACGTCGAGCACGCCGGCGGCACCGAGCGCGAGCGAGGTCAGGCCGAGCGCGACGGCCACGCCGAAGACCGCCTTCAGCGGCCGGTTGAGCAGGCCCTCCTCACGACGCTGGGCCGTCGCCCAGTCGGGGTTGAGCCGTTCCTGCGCGGGCGGCGTGGGACGGCGCGGCGGCGGCCCCGGCTCCGGGAACGGGGTCGCGTACTGCCATCCCAGGCACAGCCGGCCGACCCGGGGGGACACTACGCTCCCTCCCGGGCCCGCACCAGGAGACCGCGCGGGACGATGCGGGGCGGGTGCTTCACCGCCAGGAGGAACTCGCCGTCCCGCAGCGCGGCCGGCGACCCTGGTCCGAGGGTGCCGGCCATGGCGGGCTCCTTCTCCTCTACTGGGTCAGGTGCGATCGAGGCCAGTCGCGCCGCCATGGTGGCGTCCTGGGTCCGGTGCGCCACCACGACGTTTACCATCTCCGCGAGATCGGTTGCGACCTGCGCCGACGTGGTAGCCGCGAGCACCGGCAAGCCGGTATCCCGGCCGCGGGCGATCATCTCGGAGACCGGCGGCCGGGGTAGAGCGCCGCACTCGGCCAGCCAGACGATCCCGTCGCCGTCAACGCCGATGCCGTTCAGGGCCGTGCCCACGGCCAGCAGGTCCTGGCAGACCAGGCGGGTGAGCATGGCACAGCTCTCGGCCGGGCGCGGCCCGCCCAGCCGGAACAGGACGACGGCGCGTTCGGCCACGTCGCGGCTGAGGTCGATGTCCGCCGCCTGGCCATCCGGGGACGGACGCAGCCAGCGGCCGAACGGCGACGCCCGGACGTCCCGCAACTGCCGGCCCACCTCGGCGATGGTGGCAGGCTCGGCGGTGACCACGCTCGTCGACACCCGGACCCGCTCGGCCAGCACCTCCCGGCGAGGATAGGCCGCGGGCACGTACTCCAGCCGGGCGCGCATGGCCACCGGGTTGAGCAGGTGGATCACGTCGTCGAGCACGGGAACGCGCGCGTCGCCGGGCGCAGCGTCGAGCAGCTCGAAGACGTCCTCGAGGTAGGAGACGCAGCTGCGCCGGTACTGGCGGCCCGGCCCGTCCCAGCTGAGCATGGCGGTGATCAGCGCGGCGCGCCGCCCGGGGGCGCCATGCCGGAACGGCTCGTAGCAGGCCGCCCGGGTCCCGCCCACGGCGCCGTCCTCGCCGAACACCAGCAGCGGTGCGCCGGCGGCCGCGCAGACCGCGGCCAGCTTGCCGGTCAGCCCGGGATCGGCCGTGTGGTCGACAGCGAGCACCGGTTTGCGCCGGCGGACCGCGGCGTGGACCAGCTGAAAGCCGGTGGTCAGCACGTCCGGTCCGGAAGAACCGCACACCGAGACGCCTCCGGCCACCTCGGCCCAGGACACCGTGATCCGGGCGCCGGACCCGGCGGCGACCCCGAGGCAGCCGCCGTCCCTGGTCACGACGCCGCCAGCCCGGATGGCCCGGACGGTGGCCGCGCGCCGGCCCGCCACGATCAGGCCGGGCCTGGCCGGGGGCAGGTCCGACTCGTCGGTGTGCAGCCAGGTCAGCCAGCCGGCCAGGGCGGCCTCCGCCGCGCCGGCCAGCAGGGCGAGCGGCAGCTGCCGGGGCAGCCAGTTCCCCAGCCCGCTAAACGCGCCGGTGAAATGGAGCAGGTGATCGGCCTGGTGCCCGCTGGCGCTCAGGTAGTCCACGATCTGGGCGGGTCCGGCGGTGAAACCGGCCGCCGCGGCCCGCGGGCCGACCGCCGCGGTCCACGCCAGCCCGGCCGCGGCCGGAACCGCCAGCCAGGACAGGCGCCACCGGGTCACCCTGGTGATCAGGTAGAGCACGACGGCGAGAACGACCGTGAGCTGGGCGAATAGGAGATGCACGAGGACCACGGCCACGACGCAGACAGCGAGCACCTCGTCGCGGCGGGGAAGTCCCCTGGGGACGAGGTAACGGGCACGCCGTGGCATATGTTCCGCCTCTGTCACGACCTCGGCCGGCGTCTCGGCTCCCAGCGTCCCAGGTGTAGCGCGCGCCTGTCCAGGCAGGCACGCCGTCCGGGCGGCCAGATGTAATGAGGACGTTCCAGTTGGCGCCTCAGTAGGGTCGTTCGCAATCATGAGCATCTCCGGTTACAGGCAGCGGCGCTCCTTTACTGGGTCAGGATATGGCGGCCACGATGCTGGCCCCGCCCGCCGCTAAGGACCTGGCCGCCGGTGCCTCCGAGGTGTCGATCGCGACCCTGAACAGCTCGGGCTTCAGCATGACTACCGTGAGCCCGGCGGGCTCGCCGGTGGCGGGGTCGTCGAACCTGACCGTGACCATGATCACCGGCAGCCCCGGCGGCAACCGCAGGCTACGGGCGATCGACGGCTGCGGCGGGGACATCTCCACGCTCACCGCGGCGGCGGGCACGGCGTTCAGCACCTTGCCGAACGACGGGAACTCCTGGTCTGCCTCCTGCCCCGGCTCGGTGTCCTGACCGGCCAGCGGCCCGCTCAGGTAGGCCGTTGACACAGCGGCCGGATCCCCCTCGGACACCCAGACGCACCGGACCACGCGGATCGGCGCGCCGCCGGGCAGGTGCAGGGCCCAGGCCACATCCTGGGGCGCCTCACGCGTCGAGACGTGCCGGGTCTGGCAGACGATCGTGCCGCCCATCGGATCCAGCCGGGTGCCGAGGCCGATCGCCCCCTCCAGGGGGATCCAGTAGTCCGCCGGGCTGGCCCGGTACAACTGCCCGTCGGGCAGCCGCCGGACCAGGAACCGCCGGGCGAGATCAGCCAGAGCGGCGTCGATCTCCGTCAGGCTGACGTTGTACCGCCTAGCCAGCGCGGTGCGGCGGGGTAGCCGCCAGCCTGGCTCCCGGTGCACGAGCGCCGCCGCCATCCTGTCGGCCAGCACCGTGCTGGCCCGGACCGGCGGGGCCGGCTGCGGGGGGACCCGGTGGTGGTCACGTCCGGCGGCGCCAGCGGTCATATTTCTGTCTCAGCCTTTGATCTTGGCGATCTGCGCATCGGACAGGGCCATGATGGACGACGGCAGCGGCAGCCACGGTAACGGCCATCGCGGGCTTGCCCGCGCGGCTTCTGCCGAAAGGCGGCTGCGCCTTTCCCGCGTCCAATGACACCGTTGCCTCACCCGTCTTCGACCGCCATGCGGTCAGCAAGGTCGTGGCGGCCCTCGCCCATTGATACGCAGCGTAGGTAAACGGAAGTTGAACAAAAGAGGAATGAATAGACGGCCACTTGATGTCATATAACTGAACAGGTGCGTCGCCGGGCGACGGCCGGGCCGCCTCCTCGCAGCTAGCATGGCTCATGCGCAGGGGACGCGCGGATCCCGGCCGCCCGGCGGAAAGGCCGAGGTCAGCGGGCATCACATCGGGCCGCGGGCGCACACAGGCGAAACCCGCGTCACGGTAGGCCCAGGCAGTTACAGGCCGCCCATTCCGCTCCGGCTGCTAACCGGATTCGGGCCAAGACACCATAACTTAACTTCCTAGTCCCCTCCTGTCCACTTTCTGTTTGCCCGCAGGTAGCGCCGGCCCGGACAGACTGTATTCGCACACCACGGTTTACAGGCTGACCGGCCGTCCGAGGCTGCGCTCATGGCGGCCGGAAAAAGGAGTACTGAATATGCGGCTTCGCTACAGACAGCAGGTCACTGCGGCGGGGGTTTCCGTCGTCGCATTGGCGCTCACTCTCGGCGCCTGCTCCTCGTCGAGCAGTAGTTCCGCCTCAGGCGGCTCGTCCGCGAGCGGCGGTGCGTCGTCCTCTTCCGGTGGCGGCTCCAACCTGAGCGGCACGCTCAACGGGAGCGGATCGACGTTCCAGCTCACCTTCCAGCAGGAAGCCATCGCGGCCTTCAAGTCGGTCCAGCCCAACCTCACCGTGAACTACGGCGGCGGCGGTTCCGGCAAGGGCCGCACCGACCTGGCCGCGGGGACGGTCAACTTCGCGGGCTCGGACTCGCCCATCCCCTCAAAGGAGGCGTCGAGCTTCACGGGTAAGACGATCCTGTACTTCCCCGTCATCGTCGGGCCGATCACGATGGCGTACAACCTGTCGGGCGTGAGCAACCTGAAGCTGTCGCCCGCCACCATCGCGGGCATCTTCTCGGGCAAGATCAAGACCTGGAACGACCCGGCGATCAAGGCCGACAACTCCGGGGCTAGCCTGCCCAGCACGGCGATCACCCTGGCCGTCAGGTCCGACTCCTCGGGCACCACCCAGAACTTCACCGAGTTCCTGGTGGAAGCGGCGCCCAGCGCCTGGACCCTGGGCAGCAGCTCGACCATCAAGTGGCCGTCCTCCGCCCGCGCCGCCAGCGGCAACCCGGGTGTGGCGCAGGTCGTCAAGTCCACCCCCGGCGCCATCGGGTACGTGGACTACTCCACCGCCAAGGCCTCCGGCCTGACCTTCGCCTCGGTCAAGAACAAGGACGGCTCGTTCATCGCGCCGTCGCCCGAGTCGGCAACGGCGGCCGCGGACAGCGTCGCCGTCAAGCCCGACCTGACCTTCGCGGCGGTCTGGCAGGGCGGGGCCACCGCCTACCCGATCACCTACCAGTCGTGGGACCTGGTCAACGCCAAGCAGCCGACCGCCGCCGACGCGGCCAACCTCAAGGCCTACCTCGGCTACCTGCTCGGCGACGGCCAGAAGCTGCTCCCCCAGATCGGTCTCGCGCCGCTGCCTAGCAGCCTCGACCAGAAGGCCGTCGCTCAGCTGGACAAGATCACTTCGTAAGTGGTGAATTCTGTGATGCAAGCCGCTCAGACGAAATCGTCGTCGTGAGCACGGTGGCACAGGCGGACCCAGCCGCTTCGGCTGGGTCCGCCGGCCCGCTGGCCCACCGGCGCCCGCTCGGCGACCGTATCTTCCAGATCCTCGCCGCCGCGGCCGGCGTGCTGGTGCTGGTGATCCTGGCCCTGATCGCCATCTCGACCAGCCAGCAGGCCTCGTCGTGGTTCAGCACGGCGGGCTGGAACATCTTCACGGCCGACTGGAACCCCGCGACCAACAGCTTCGGCGCGTTGAGCTTTATCTACGGCACGATCATCACCGCGGCGATCGCGATCATCCTGTCCGTGCCGATCAGCGTGGCCATGGCCCTGCTGCTGACCGAGGTGGTACCGCGCCGCTGGGCCCGGCCGATCGTGTACGTGGTCGACCTGCTGGCCGTGGTGCCGTCGGTGGTCTGGGGCCTATGGGGGATCCTGGTGTTCGCCCCCTGGCTGCAGCACATCTACACCTCGATCGCATCGGGCGTGAAGGGGATCCCGGTGCTCGACGCCCTGTTCGGCCAGCCGGTGAGCGGCGCCTCGTTCTTCACCTGCGGCCTCATCCTGGCCTTCATGATCACCCCGATCGTGACCTCGCTGTCGCGGGAGGTCATCGCGACGGTGCCGGCCATCGACAAGGAGGGCGCCTACGCCCTCGGCGCCACCCGGCTGGAGATGATCCGCGGCGCCGTCTGGCCGCACAGCCAGGGCGGCATCGTCGGGGCGGTACTGCTCGGCCTGGGCCGGGCCATGGGCGAGACCATCGCGGCCGCGCTGGTCATCGGGTCGTCGCCGGTGATCACGTCGCACCTGTTCGCGGCCGGATACGACATGCCCGCGGTCATCGCGAACCAGTTCGGCGAGGCCTCCGGCGAGTTCCGTGCCGCGCTGATCGGGCTGGGCGTGCTGCTGTTCGTGATCACCATCGTCATCAACCTGATCGCCCGCGGGGTCGTGGAACGCTCCGCCCGGCGCCATAGGGGGGCCTGATGGCCGCCACGGAGCAGCCAGCGGTCGACCTGCGCGAGCCGGCCGGCTGGCGGCGCACCAAGAACCAGATCGCCACCGTCGCGATGGTGCTGGCGTTCGGGATCGTGCTGATCCCGCTCGGCTTCGTCCTGTTCACGGTCATCGCCAAGGGCGCCTCGGCCATCAACTGGTCCTTCCTGACCGGCGGCCCGATTCCGCCGAACGTGGTTCCGGCCGGCATCGGCGGGATGGGGCCGGCCGTCGTCGGCACGCTCCTGATCACCGGCCTGGCCGCATTCATAGCCGTGCCGCTCGGCGTGCTGGGCGCGATCTACGTCAACGAGTACGGCGGCCGGGGCCCGCTGGCCCGGGTCGTGCGGTTCATGGCCGACGTCATGACCGGCGTGCCCTCGATCGTGATGGGCCTGTTCATCTTCTCGATCTGGGTGCTGCACTTCGGCTACTCGGGCCTGGCCGGCGCCTTCGCCCTGGCCTGCCTGATGCTGCCGGTGGTGATCCGCTCCAGCGAGGAGATGCTGAAGCTGGTGCCGGACCCGCTGCGCGAAGCAAGCTACGCCCTCGGCGCCACCAAGTCCCGCGTCACGCTGACCGTGGTGCTGCCCGCGGCCATCGGCGGGATCGTCAGCGGCGCGCTGCTCGCCATCGCCCGGGCCGCGGGCGAGACGGCGCCGCTGCTGTTCACCATCCTGACCGTGACGGCCACCAACGCGAACGTGTTCAACGGCGCGAACACCGCGCTGTCCACGCAGATCTTCACGAACGCCACCCAGCCGTACCTGGGCGCGCAGTCCCGCGCCTGGGGCGCGGCGTTGACGCTGATCGCGATCGCCTTCATCCTCATGATTGTCGCCCGTATCGTCACTGCGCGATTCACCCGGTACTCAAACTAGGAATGCCGCCCACCAAAGCTGCGCTAGGAACGGACATGGACTCCCCAGAACAGAACGTCGTCGCCTCGGCCCAACTGCCCAAGCCGGCGGCGCTGCAAGATACGGCGCAGGATGCCTTCGCCACGTCGACGGGCACCTGGATCTTCGACGCCAAGGGCATCTCGATCTACTACAGCTCCTTCCGGGCCGTCACGGACGTATCGCTGACTATCTACGAGAACGAGATCACCGCGTTCATCGGCCCGTCCGGATGCGGCAAGACCACGGTGCTGCGCACGCTGAACCGGCTGAACGACCTGATACCCGGGGCCCGGGTCGAGGGTGAGGTGCACTATCGCGGCGCGAACCTGTACGGATCGGGCGTCTCGCCGATCGCCGTGCGGCGCCGGATCGGCATGGTCTTCCAGAAGCCGAACCCGTTCCCCAAGTCGATCTACGACAACGTGGCCTACGGGCCGCGCATCAACGGAATTCGCAACAAGGGCAAGCTGGACGAGATCGTCGAGCGCTCGCTGCGCCGGGCCGCGCTGTGGGACGAGGTGAAGAACCGGCTGAACAAGTCGGGCCTGGGCCTGTCCGGCGGGCAGGCGCAGCGGCTCTGCATCGCCCGCACGCTCGCCGTCGAGCCGGACGTCGTCCTGATGGACGAGCCGGCCTCGGCCCTCGACCCGATCGCGACGGGCAAGATCGAGGACCTGATGCACGAGATCAAGTCGCAGTACACCATCGTCATCGTCACCCACAACATGCAGCAGGCCACGCGGGTCAGCGACCGCACCGCGTTCTACTCCGTCCTGGTCGACTCCGAGGACGACACGCGCACCGGCACGCTCGTGGAGTACGGCCCGACCCAGCAGATTTTCGAGGACCCGCAGGACCCCCGCACCCAGGCCTACGTCACCGGCCGGATGGGCTGAGCCTAGTCGGCGGCTGGCTCGTCCTTCGCGGTGCCCGCGAGGTAGACAACCCGGCGGGCGATGTTGACGGCGTGGTCGCCAAGACGCTCGTAGAAGCGAGCCACCAGCGTCATCTCCATCGTCACCGGCAGCGCCATCCGGCCCGAGGCTAGTTCGGCTATCAGGCTGGCGTGCAACTCGTCCATCTCGTCGTCGCGGGCCCGAAGCGCCGACGCGGCAGACCGGTCACGCTGGTACCAGGAGTCCACCGAGTGCCGCCACATCTCCGATGCGAGGTTTCCCATACGCTCGACGATCCCCCGGGTCCTCGGCGACAGATCCTCGCCGAGGAGGTGGTTGGACCGGGATGCGACCTGCACGACCAGGTCGTGGGAACGCTCCAGCTCGGGCACGATCCGCAGCACGGACAGCAGGAAGCGCAGGTCGGAAGCGACTGGTGCCTGCAGCACGATTTCCCGGTTGACCAGTTCCTCGATCTCCGGGTAGAGAGCGTTGATGACCTGCTCGCGATCGAGCAGAACCTGCAGTACCTCATTGTTACCGGTCAGAAGCGCCTGGGTCGCGCGGGGCAGGTCCTCGGCGACCATGGCGAACAGTTCGATGACCTTGGCCTCGATGGCCTCCAGGTCGTGTTCAAATTCCTGTCGGCGCTCGCTCACGGTAAGAGCCTACTGGTCGGCTAGCTGCCCCACTAGGCCGCCGATCCGCTCTTCACCAGAAGCACGATCAGGGTTGGCCGGAGGTAATCCCCGTGTTGGCCGGACGTTCACCCGGACCGTCGGGGCGGCTGGCGGTGATGAACGTCCATCATCCCGAACGGGCCTGGTTGCCCGCCTTGGTCACCGCACGGGGCACAACTAGCGAACCATCTTTCACAGCAGCACCGCGGCACTCTTTTAAGCCATTAGTACCTACTTCGCGGTCCGGCGTGGATGTCCCGGTAAATGTCGCAGGCGGCCGATAGGATCGAACTGAAAACCTAGAAGTTCGCCCGGGCCAGCCATGTGAGCACGGAGGGAGGTGACCCGGATGAGTGCTGCCCCTGCCTTCGCCAGCGTCGACGAGGCGATGGACATGGCGCGCGCCGCGCTGGGCTACCTGGCCGCCGTGGATGCTACGCAACTCGCCGTCGAGACCCAGGCCGAGTGCCTGCGGGGGCTGGAGCGGACCGACGCGATCAGCACCGCCGCCAGGGCGTCGTTCCTGTCCGCGTTCACGATGGGCAAGGGCTACTCCGCCGACGCGGACTACAGCGCGCGGTCGTGGCTGATGCACCGGACCGGGATCACCCGCGGCGCCGCCGCCAGCCATACCGCGTGGGCCAAGCGGGCCGACACCCACCCCCGTGTCCTGGCGGCGCTGGCCACCGAGGAGCTGTCGGAGTCCTACGGGCGGACCATCTGCCAGTGGACGGACAAGCTGCCGGAGAAGTTCCGGGAGGAGTCCGACGAGCTGCTGGTGAAGGCCGCGGCGGCCGGGCTTGGGCTGCGGGATCTGGCCGCGCTGTTCGCGGAGATGTACGAGCGGGCGCGTTCGGAGTTGCCCGATGAGGACCCGGACCGGGCGTTCGGGGACCGGGGCGTGCGGCTGGAGACCACCTTTCAGGGCGCCGGTGTCCTCAACGGTGACCTGACGCCGGAGTGCGCGGCGGTGGTCGGCGCGGTGCTGGACGCGCTGTCGGCGCCGGCCGGGGCGGAGGACGACCGGACCCAGGACCAGCGGTATCACGATGCACTAGCCGAGGCCATGCGGTCGCTGTGATTTTGCGTCATGCTTGACTCATGAACGACACGCAGGCGGACAGGGCGCAAGCCCAACTCAGGGCGGGCGTGTACGGCCGTCTGAGCGAGACCTACGATGCCGCGGAGTCGGTGC
>WNFX01016413.1_pt1 | contig 12296 bp, 9 predicted proteins | sample 5400111 | NCBI WGS metagenome assembly WNFX01 (sample SAMN13153363, study PRJNA577476) | soil metagenome | isolation source: 40 cm soil or saprolite under grassland replicate 1 | place: USA:California | collected 2016-06-15
CAACAGATTTGGATGATAGTTGTATCATGTCAAGCGTGTTTTCATCTGCTGTTCCCTTAGCAATTTCAAGATAAAGTTGCGTAGTAGTCAGAATCTGATTTATATTGTCATGGAGCTCTTTTCCTATCTCCTTTCTCTCTTTTTCCTGGCCTTCTATTGTTGCATTTGTGATTATCTTTTGTTTATTAATTTCTTTACGGATCAACTTTTGTTCAAGCCTTTTTCTCTCAGTAATGTCCGTAAACGTGGTAATGATATGTATCAAATCTCCATTGCTGGTTAATATTGGTTCAGCATTGGTTAGTACCCAGCTTAAGTTTTGCCTTTTCTTGACACCAAGAACAACATCCCTTACCGGTTTTTTTGTGTGAATAGCGATCATCGTCGGATGCTGATCATCGGCTAAGATTGAACCATCTTCTTTAATAAATATCACATTTTTAATTGGCAGTGTGGTTTTCAAAAACTCCTCTTCTGAAAGTTCCGTAAACTTCAATACCTCCTTATTACAAAGCAATGCCTTGCCATCAGCGTCCCTCAATGTTACGCCAAAATTGAGATTGCTGATCAACTGACGAAAACGTTCTTCACTTCGCTTTAAGACACCTTTAGTCCGTGTGCTTTTTGTAACTCCCAAATTATTTATACCTATAGCCTGGATGTTTTCGAGCCTACCGTCTTCATCCGTTATTGCAGAAACTTCCCATTTTATTGTGAGCTGTCTTCCGCGAACAGATCTAATGCTCGTTTCCACTGTGGATTGAATTGACGGATCATCAAGACATCCCTTTATTGCTTGTTTAAATAGACGATTCGGATGAGTACACGTCGAAATGTCTGAAGATGCGAATTCAGAAAAATGTAGGCCAAACATTTCCTGGAACAAGGGATTTGTGTAAGAATAATTTCCCTGTGAGTCAAAAATCAAATAATAGAATTGCCGCGAAAAACGGAAATATTTTACAAGATTTTGTGCATAGGATATCATAGGTTGGTTTATTGTTTCTGAAATTTATTCACAAGTCGTTCAATGGTCAGTTGAACGATTTGTAGAAAACTCAGTGATATTCAGGGAATGGTCTTATGAAAAACCATTAAGGGTAAGGGGTATCTATATAAACGGCCTTGAGTCTAAAATAGTACTTGATCAAGATTAAGAAAAGACAGATTCGATAATATCGAACATTAAAATGATTTTTTTGAGATATATTTCTGGACGCTGGGACAACTTGCACTCATATCATCTGCAACCAGGATGTAGTAGGTTGGTAATTTTGACGCCAGCCATTTATCCATCGCCTTCGCCTTTTTTTCTTCCAATGCAAGTTGGGCTATCTTATTATAATCATCTTTCATATTCATGCGATGAGGCTCTGATCTAGATTTTAAATAGATGATCCTCACACCTTTTTTAGCCCGTTGTTCATCGGTAAAGGCCGTGGGCTGAGAATATTCGCCCACTTTCAGTTTGCCAAGCATATTCACAACCTCCTTGTCCAGCTCATCAATGGTTACGTATGTGGAACCATCCCTGCCCGAAAAAAATGGCCCTGCAAATTTTGCCTGTTCATCCTGACTGTATTTTAATGCCGCCTGGTTAAAATTCATAGTTCCGGCAATTAATTTAGCACGTACTGAATCAAGTTTTGAAATAGCAGCATTAGTTTCCTCTTCAGTAATGGGAGGAATGCGAAGAATATGACGTATGTTAGCCTCGTCCCCATTGCGTTGCACCATTTGAATAATGTGGTAACCAAATTTTGTTTTTACAACCGGTGACACTTCACCTTCCTTTAAACGAAAGGCGGCTGCCATAAAAGAAGGATCCCAGCTTTTGTCACTTCGATTTATTTCATACTGGCCCCCCCGATTTTTACTGCCGGGATCCTCTGAGTAAAGTTTTGCCAACTGTTCAAACGTAGCAGTTTTTGATTCAATTTGTTGTTTGTAATGATTTAACTCATCAATTACATATTTTTCGAGGTCCCTTGAAGCCTGGGGATAAACAACGATTTGCCCTACCTCGAGTTCGGATTCGTAAAAAGGCAGGCTGTCTTTTGGAATGTGGTCAAAAAATATTTTCGCTTCAGCAGGGGTGATCTTTATATTTTCTACAACCTTTCTCTGCATTGCTTCTGCAAGTTTTTTTTCTTTCACAGATTCTCTTGCATCTTCTTTGATCTGGTAAATGCTTTTACCCGCAAGTTCTTCTACAGCTTCTTTGGTTCCGTACACCCTGATAAACTCCCTCACTCTCAGTTCAAGATCGGCGTCTACTTCTTCATCCGTAACTGGCAAGGAATCTTTTTCTGCCTGCTGCATCAAAACTTTTGATAAAACAGCCTGGTCCAGGATAAGGCACTCAGCGTTTTCCGGTATTTCTGCACCCTGGCGAGCATAGTCAGCAATTGTATTCTTAATATCAGAATACATGATGATCCTGTCGCCAACTGTCGCGGCAATTTTATCAGCTACAATTTTTTTGGATTGGGTTCCCGGTTGCGCAGATACTATTAGAATTAATAGAATGCCCGTTGAGAGTAGAAAATATTTTTTCATAAAAGTTTATCTCTACCAAAAATAAAAACATCCCGCCCTAGCGGGATAGTTCTTTTATTTATTAACAAAAGATTCTCGTAGAAATTCCGTAACCGACGTGTAAGTTCTTTTCTTGCACTTGTACCTTAACATTATAATGTTCGCTTCACTTCCTCGATCTCGTATGCTTCTATTACATCTCCCACTTTTATATCATTGTAGTTCTTTACAGTGAGTCCACATTCCATGCCCGATTGAACTTCCTTTACATCATCTTTAAATCGTTTTAATGAAGCCAGCTCTGCGCTTGCGCCCTCCCCGGTTGGATAAATCACAATACCATCACGGATCAACCTGATTTTCGAATCACGTTTTATTTTTCCATCCATTACATAACAACCTGCGACTGTTGCTTTATCAAATTTGTAAACTTCCCTGACTTCTACATTAGCAACAATTTTTTCCTGCATTTTCGGTTCAAGCATTCCTTCCATTGCACTCTTGATTTCGTCAATTGCATTATAGATAATGGAATAGTGCCTGATTTGAATTGCTTCCTGTTCAGCCAGTCTTGAAGCTTGCAATGATGGACGTACATTAAAACCAATGATAATTGCATCTGATGCATTGGCAAGAGTTACATCACTTTCTGTAATTTGACCTACTGCTTTATGAATCACTTTCACTACAATTTCCTCGGTAGATAATTTTTGTAGTGAATCACTTAATGCTTCTACAGAACCATCGACATCGCCTTTAATAATCACGTTTAATTCCTTGAAGTTTCCTAACGCTAAACGACGTCCGATTTCATCAAGTGTAATATGCTTTTTAGTACGTATCCCTTGTTCACGAAGTATCTGTGCTCTCTTATACGCTATCTCTTTTGCCTCGGCTTCATCCTCATACACCTTAAATTTTTCACCAGCTTGTGGCGCACCATTCAATCCTAATATTAACGCAGGTGCAGATGGGCCAGCTTCTTCCATTTTTTTATTTCGTTCGTTAAACATCGCTTTTACTCTTCCGAAGTGCTGTCCTGACACAACAATGTCTCCAACTCTCAATGTTCCATTTTGCACAAGTAATGTTGCAACATATCCCCGGCCCTTATCCAGCGACGCTTCAATGATAGTCCCATTAGCTTCCCGTTCAGGATTTGCTTTTAGGTCAAGCAATTCAGCCTCAAGCAATATTTTTTCCAATAACTGGTCCACGTTCAATCCCTTCTTGGCCGAAATTTCCTGGCTTTGATATTTACCTCCCCATTCCTCCACTAATAAGTTCATTTGTGAAAGCTGCTCATAAATTTTTTGCGCATTAGCACCATCCTTATCAATTTTATTAATTGCAAAAATCATGGGTACGCCTGCTGCCTGCGCATGGCTGATGGCCTCGCGGGTTTGAGGCATTACTGCATCATCGGCGGCAATTACAATTACCGCGATATCGGTAACCTTTGCGCCTCTTGCACGCATCGCAGTAAATGCCTCATGTCCAGGCGTATCAAGAAATGTGATCTCTTTTGCATTTGGTAGCTCCACCTGGTAAGCGCCTATATGTTGGGTAATTCCACCAGCTTCACCAGCTACAACATTTGCGCTGCGGATATAATCAAGTAATGAAGTTTTTCCGTGATCAACGTGACCCATAATTGTAACAATAGGAGAACGTAATTGCAACTCATCTTCACCATCTTCATCTTCTTCTATTTCCTCTATCTCCATTTGTTTTTCCATATCAATAAACTCAACATCATAGCCAAACTCACTTGCTACTAATTCGATCACCTCCGCATCAAGACGCTGATTAATTGAAACCATAATGCCAAGGCTCATGCATTTGCTTATCACATCAGCAAAACTTACATCCATCAGGTTGGCTAATTCACTTACACTGATAAATTCTGTTAGCTGCAGTTTGTTATCCTCTGTTGTATCGCCCATTGCCTCGGCCATTTCTTGCCGTTTTTCACGACGCAGCCTTGCCTTTAAACCTTTACCCCGACTGGCTCCGCCAGACAGTTTCGCTTGTGTTTCCCTTATTTTTTCCTGTATTTCTTTTTGATCTATTTCTTTATCTTCTCTTCTTCTGATATCTCTGCGGCCACCTCCACCCCTAGCGCCGGGTCGGTTATCCCGATTAAAATGACCCCCTCCCCTGTTTCCTCCATCCCTCCTGTCTTTAAACAGATCCTCTCTCTTAACCTCTTTCTTTTCAATAGGAATTCGCTTACGTTTCCGTTTCTCTTCTTTTTTCGGCCTGGTATCATTATCAACCGGGAGATCAATTTTTCCTAAAATCTTCGGGCCTTCTATTTTTTCTGCTTTAATATTTTCAATTACTGGCGGCAATTCACTTTCCGCTGTTGCCGGCAACTTCTGTTCCTCGGTTTTTTCCGCCTCTACTTCTTTTTTTGTTTCTCCTTTCTTTGTCTTACCACCCTTTTTTGCCGCAGGTTTTGTCTCTTCAGCGGGTTGTTCTTTTTCTGTTTTTTTCTTTGTGCCTTTTTTGGGGCGGGTAGATGAATCAATGGAAGAAAGATCTATTTTATCCAAAACTTTCGGACCCTCAATTTCAGGCGCTTCAACTTTTACAATCTCTTTTTCCTGGGCTACAGGTGTTTGTTCTTTTACAGGTTGTGGTTCTTCTTTAGGCTCTTCTTTTTTTACTAGTTTTTTTTCTTCTTTTTTGAAAATGAACTCTTCTTCATCTCTTTTTTTCTTTGCCTCGGCAACTCCACCCTTAGGCAGATCAACGAGATCGCTCTTTAATTTTGCTGCCTTATCGCTCTGGAATTCCTGCTGCAGCGCACGGTACATCTCCTCCGTCAACTTTGAAGTTGGTTTCAGGTCTTCTTTGCCAAAACCTTTGTTTTCTAAAAAGTCAATAAGAGTATCCTGTCCAACGTTGAACTCTTTAGCTGCACCTAATAATCTCGGTAATTTTAATTCTGCCATTCGATTTTTTTAGTCAATAGTCCTTAAGACTGTAATATATTTTTATTTAGTCGTCTTTTGTAATTCCTTTGAGCTTTTGTCGCGCAGGTCCGAACCTGTAGCCAGACTCACTATTCACAATTCACCACTCAGTTTTTATCCTTTCTGAAATTCCTCTTCCAAAACTTTTCTCAATTCTTCGATTGTCTCTTTTTCAAGATCGGTTCTACGTTCCAGCTCTTCTGTAGTAAGATCAAGTACACTTCGGGCTGTATCGCAGCCGATGCGTTTTAATTCATCAATCACCCAGCTTTCAATTTCATCGCTGAATTCTTCAAGATCAATGTCAAATTCTTCAACTTCACCTTCGTTATCACGGTAAACATCAATGTCGTAACCTGTCAATTCGCAGGCCAATTTTATGTTTACCCCCCGGCGGCCAATTGCCAGGGAAACCTGGTCAGGCTTTAAATACACATTAGCATGTTTATTTTCTGTATCCAATTCCATCGAAGTGATCTTAGCCGGAGTCAGTGATCTTTGAATTAATAATTGTGTATTATTTGTCCAGTTGATCACATCAATATTTTCATTTTTTAACTCACGTACAATTCCATGAATACGACTACCCTTCATACCCACACAGGCGCCCACCGGATCTATGCGATCGTCATAGGATTCAACAGCAACCTTGGCTCTTTCACCAGGGTCACGAACAATTTTCTTAATAACGATAAGCCCATCGAATATTTCTGGAACTTCTATTTCAAGCAATTTGGCGAGAAATTCGGGTGAAGTACGTGAAAGGATGATGACAGGCGTATTGTTCTTCATGTCTACCTTCTTTACTACCGCACGTATCGTTTCTCCTTTTTTAAAATAATCCTGCGGTATTTGCTCACTCTTTGGCAAAATCAATTCGTTGCCCTCTTCGTCAAGCAATAGGGCAAGTGTTTGCTTGGCAGCTAAAATAGCCCGGCGGCCAAAATCATAAAGATCAATTTCTTCATATACCTCCTCTCCTACTTCAAAATCGGGTTCAATTTTCACCGCTTCGCTGTATGCAATTTGCGCCAGAGGATCTTCCACCTGCCCATCTTCAACGATCATGCGACGACGAATAATTTCAAGATCACCTTTCTCCGCATTAACGATTACATCAAAATTTTCATCGCTGCTGAATTTTTTACGAAGCAGTGTCTTAAAAACATCTTCAACCACTTTCATCATTGTGGGGCGGTCAATATTTTCTGCATCCTTAAATTCCTGGAATGCCTCAATCAGATTTATACTTGCCATACAAAATACGGTTTATTACTTCAGAATTTTATTTGAATTTTTGTTGTTTTAATATCATCATACAAAATGGTATGTTGCACGATCTCTTTATTTTTTTTGTTTCCCCTTTCTTCTTCAATTCCAATTTCATTGTCGCCAGCCTCTATCAACTTTCCTTCTTTTTTTATTCCATCTTTTAAGGTCACTTCCACATTACGACCAATATTTTTTACATACTGACGATGAAGCTTAAGTGGTTCATCCAAACCAGGCGAAGAGATTTCCAGCGAGAAATCACCATCTGGAAAGAGACTACTATCTTCTATCTGCTTATACAATCTGCGATTATATTGCGTCAGTTTATCAATGCTCACTCCATGATCAGCATCTATAAAAACCTTTACGCTATTCCCGGGTCTGATTTTTACTTCAACCAGGAAACTTTCTGGGTCGGGGCTAATCAATGTTCTTATCTTCTGCTCAATGGCCTGTATTTGCGACTCAATGTTCATTTAGGGAAAATGAAGAAGGGAACGGTGTCGTTCCCTTCTATCGTCTTTTGCCGTGGCAAAGGTAAGGAAAATGTATTTTACAATCCAAATATCCGGAGCTTTTCGGGTTAAGATTTCGACAAAGAGACCGTGTAATCATCCAACGAGGCACATAGTTTGTAACTTACATAATAATGTTCCGCGTTTTATTATATATTTTTCTGATCTACCTGGCGTATCAATTTATCTTTAAATTTATTATCCCGGTATATAAAACTACACAGCAGGTGAAAAAAAGTTTTCGCAAAATGCATGATAACATGAATGATTTTGCAAACGGGCAACAGGCCGCTGCACAAAAGGGACAATCATCAAATGCTCCGAAGAAACCTGTTGGTGAGTATATTGAATTTGAAGACATCAAATAATACAATCCTATCTTGTTATCAGTTTTCTATTTTGCCGCCGGGTAAGAACTCACGACCTCCACCTAAGTGCGGACAGATCATTCCGATGCGGATGGGTCAGGCAAAACCCGTTATTGAAAAAAATAAGAGTTATGTCTATATTTTAAACCCCCAAATTATGAGCAATGTAAAACCCATACCTGAAGGCGTTTCTGCTGTAATACCCATGCTGGTGTGTAGCGATGTGTCAGCAGAAATTGATTTTTGTAAAACCACGTTTGGAGCTGTAGAGGTTGTGCGTCGACCCGCACCTGACGGAACTGTGGGGCACGCAGCTCTTACAATAAATGGAGCGATGATCCTGATCGAAGGAGTGTGGCCAACCCTCTCAAGCCATCCCCCTCAAACGGATGGCAGTTCACCGGTAGTTATCTATGTTTATGTGGATGATGTAGATAAAGTGATTGAACAGGCGGTGGCTGCCGGAGCTGCAGTACTTCTACCGGCTAAGAACCAATTCTGGGGCGATCGCACGGCAAGGATTATGGATCGGGCCGGGCATGTTTGGACGGTTTCGAGCCGCATTGAAGAGACCACGTCCACGGAAAGAGATGATCGGTGGTCCAAAATGCTTTAATGATTAACTGGATGATAAACTTCCAAACCACAGCACATTCCAAAAGAAAGCGCATCAGTTTTTGTCTTCTTTCATTTGCAGCAGCAGCCGAGTACATCATTTTCTTGGTAGATGTATCAGGGGTGAACTTTCGTTATTGATTAATGCAGAATCGGCGCCTGTAAAATACTTCCTGCCAGCGAAAACCATCGATGGTAATAATGAAAAGATTGTAAACCGATGGAATATTGAAAGTAATGTTATGTTGTTTTATCGGTTTTTCAGTGGCCCGCAAACATATTGCCAATAAGCAGCAGGCAAAAACATGTTTCATTGTGTAGCGGTTTTGCAAAGAAAGAAAGCAAATGTACCTGGATCGTTATCTAAGCATTATTTTAATGTTAGATGAAAATTGGTAATGATTTATTCATATTCAAATCATAATATTTTAATGTTGAGGTAACAAATGAGTTAAATCTGTTGATAAATTTTGGAAAACTTTCCACCTATGCAAAAACGCTTCGTAGATGTCACCATACTCTCCGACCTACATCTTGGCACTTATGGTTGCCGCGCAAAAGAAATTGTTACTTATCTCAAAAGCATCAGTCCGCAAATTCTAATTCTGAATGGAGACATTATTGACATCTGGCAATTCAGCAAACGCTATTTCCCCTCCACCCATGTTGCAGTAATAAAGGAAATATTGAATCTAATGACATCAGGTGCAAGAGTAATTTATGTTACGGGCAATCACGATGAAATGCTGCGGCGTTACAGCGATCTGCACTTAGGACAGTTCCAGCTCGCCGACAAGCTAGTAATTGAAATTGATCATAAGATGACCTGGATATTTCATGGAGATGTCTTTGATAACACAACGAAGGGCGGCGCTAAATTCTGGGCAAAAATGGGAAGCAATGGTTACGCAGTGCTGCTCGGATTCAATCGTTTTATTAATAGACTGATGAAATTAGCGGGCCGGGAAAAAATATCTCTTTCCAAAAATGTAATGCAGAAAGTAAATGAGTCCATTGTAAAAATTGATGAGTTCGAAACGTTGATAGCCGAACTGGCCATCGCAAAAAAATATGATTATGTGATCTGCGGGCATATACATCAGCCACAAAAAAGAATGATCACAAGTAAGAATGGGAGCGTGGTGTATCTGAATTCGGGAGATTGGGTTGAGCATCTTAGTGCATTGGAATATTATAACAATGACTGGCATATTTACAAGTACGAAGAATCAAAAATGAAAACGCTTGATGCGAAGGAAATGAAAAGGCAGACTACCGATGTGATGACTGACCAGATTGCTATTTATCTGCATTCATTGGGAGCATAAGATAGAGTTATGAGTTCAGAGTTATAAAGACGAGTAAACATTCAATGACAAATTACAAGTAACCAATAATTAGAGACCAGAATGAAAATTTTTTACGCCGTACAAGCAACCGGAAACGGGCACATCAGCAGGGCAATGGAATTGTTGCCGCATCTTAGGCAATATGGAGCCGTTGATATTTTTTTGAGTGGTGCAAATAGTTCCCTTAAACTCGATGTTCCGATAAGATACCGGAGTGGGGGTCTAAGTCTTTTCTATAACTGCACGGGTGGATTGGATTACTGGAAAATGATGAGAGGGTATCAGCCTTTCAAATTAAAAAAAGAGATACAGGAACTGCCCGTTGAAAAATATGACCTGGTAATAAACGATTTTGAATATATCACTGCAGCTGCCTGTGCCCGGAAAAAAATTCCCTCTGTGCAATTCGGTCACCAGGCGAGTTTTCAATCAGATCAAACACCAAGACCGGATAACAAAAGTTGCTTAGGGGAGTGGCTTTTAAAAAATTATGCAAGAACAACGCATCACATCGGCCTTCACTTTGAAAAATATGATGAGTATATTTTTCACCCCGTCATTAAAAAGGAAATACTGGAAGCAGAACCGACAGATAAAAACTACTTCACTGTATACTTGCCTTCCTATTGCGAGCCACAGTTGGAACAAATCTTTCATCCGCTTAGAGAATTCAGGTTTCACATATTCTCCAAAGAAACTGCCGAAGCTAAACCAAGTGGAAATATTCAATTTTTTCCCGTCGACAGGGCCTTATTCAATCAAAGCCTCATTCATTGTACAGGGATTATCACAGGTGGTGGTTTTGAAACACCTGCTGAAGCAATTCACCTTGGTAAGAAAATAATTTCTGTTCCCATCAGGGGGCAATATGAACAGGCATGCAATGCCGCAGCCCTGGAAAAATTGGGAGTTAGATGTCTGAAAAATATTGACGAAATCTTCTCTTCTGTATTTTATAACTGGTTAACGGCTAAACCTGTTTGCATGAATTACAGCAAATCGATCCCCGAAGCATTAGAGTATCTTTTTGCAACGCATGGGAAGATAAGTGGCAAAAAGATTGAGATGGCTGCCCTAACAGATTAAACGGTCTTTTATTCAAAACTTACTTTGCGGATGCGGTTATTATGATCGTCCGCAACATAGATATTTCCTCGCGTATCAATTCCTAAACCGGTGGGGCCGTTAAATCTTGCCGAGGATCCTTCACCATCCTGAAAACCTGCGATGCTTCCTGCAATGGTGGAAACCTCTCCCTGCAGTGTTATTTTGCGTATACGATTTTCGTCAGATACATAAATATTTCCCTGCTCGTCCATAACCATGTCAATGATACTTGAAAACAGGGCGGCATTAGCTTGTCCATCCCTGTATCCTATAGAGTCTTTACCAGCAATGGTGGAAACAACTCCAGCCGGCGTGACCTTGCGTATGCGATTCCTGTCTCCTAAGAATAAATTTCCCTGCTTATCCATGACAAGCCCGGCTGGATCCAGGAGTTGTGCAATATGAGCATCGCCGTCTATAAATCCTGCGTTTCCATTGCCGACAATAGTAGTCACCTCGCCTGTAATACTGATCTTACGGATGCGCCTGTTTTTCCAATCCAATACATAGATATTTCCTTGCTCGTCAGTATCAATACCAGAACACTCTTTTCCAAATTTGGCAGTATCCGCTCTCCCATCAGCGAAGCCATTAGCTCCACTTCCGGCAACAACAGATACGAAGGGGGCAGGTGATATTTTGCGCACCCGTGGATCTTCGACATCCAGTGTGTACAAGTTTCCATACTTGTCGATAGCGAGATAGCTTGGAAATGCATATCCTGCAACAGCCTTATTACCGCTGGTTGTATCCTGGATACCAATGCCGACAAAAGTGGACACATAGCCTTCGGCTATTTTCCTGATGCGATGGTTTATAGCGTCTGCCACATAGATAGTCCCATCGGTCGTTATCGCTACGTCAAGAGGAGCTCTGAATTCTGCTCCTACAGAGGGGCCATCAGCAAAATATGCCAGGCCATTTCCTGCTACCGTGGTTACCATCCATTTCTTTTCTTTTGGCGGTTCATCTGCTGTAGGAGTTTCGTGTGGACCTTTTTTACAAGCAATGCCTGTCACTGTCACCAGGATCAGCAATGAAGTAATGTGTCGTATCATAAATTTCTATTCAAAAAAATCATTGGTTTTAGATGCAAATTCTTAGAGAAGATTCCTTTGTGCATTTTTGCTTCTCGCAATTTCCGGCTATGACTATTTTGGAGGAATCGAACCCCCGTTTACTTTTGGTTGCTTGTATTTGGTTTCGCTGAAATAATATCTTTTGCAATTGCCTTCTTGCTTTTGCAAGGTTTGATTTCGAAGTGCCAATTGAAATGTTAAGTCGCTTCGATATTTCTTCATGAGTAAATCCCTCAATGATAAAAAGATTAAGAACAGTTCTGTATGCCGGTGTTAATTCCTGTATCGATCGTATGATTTCCTCATAAGAAATGTTATCAATTGCATCTGCATCATGGGCTGATAGCTGGATCATTCCATCATCCAGATCTTTTGTAAAACGGTATTTGCGATTTTTACGAAAATGATCAATGGCTGTGTAGATCATTATTTTTCGCAGCCAACCCATAAAGGAACCGACGATGTCTGTATA
>WNFX01007156.1_pt1 | contig 12286 bp, 9 predicted proteins | sample 5400111 | NCBI WGS metagenome assembly WNFX01 (sample SAMN13153363, study PRJNA577476) | soil metagenome | isolation source: 40 cm soil or saprolite under grassland replicate 1 | place: USA:California | collected 2016-06-15
TCATCCAACTCGCCAAAGCCGACGGCCTCACGGTCATCGCGGACGCCTCACGCTCCGACCAAACGCTCGTACGTTCCCTCGGGGCTGACTACGTCCTTGACCGAGGCGATACCTTCGCCAAACGTGTTCGCTCGATCGTCGCGGAAGGGGTTCCCGGCCTGGCCGATGGTGCAAGGCTCAATCACCTGGCGTTGCCCGCCATCGCCGACGGCGGCGCGATGGCCGTCATTCTCGGATGGGACGGACCGACCGAGCGTCACATCACCCTGCACAAAATCTCATCGACCGCCTTCGCGACCAACACGGCCCTGCTCAACCAGTTAGTCCGGCAGGTCGAGCAGGGCATTCTGACGCTGCGCGTCGCTGATGTTCTCCCCGCAGATCAGGCCGTTGACGCACATCGCCGCCTCGAAGCTGGCGGCGTACGTGGACGCTTGGTGCTAGACTTTACGACTTGAATCCCTCTTGTCCAGGCGCAAAACTGTACATTTGGGAATTCCATGGCTCATGGCGCGTCAGAGGTGGCGAAGTTAGGCTCTGGCACAATTCAGGTGAATGATGAGTTTATCCAATAGGAATCCTTATCTCTTTGAGCACAAACAGAATCATTTCTTCCATCTTACTCAAGAGCTTTCACCTGAATTGTGCCAGAGCCATTCTGCGGGCGGAATCTGCCTATCTCTTTGGGGTCAGCATATCCAATCCTGCTTTCTGTACGCTAAGCAACATGGGACGTCTCACTGATGTACTCATATGGCCCCACAAGCCGACTGATGAGAAAGGTAGTAAAGTTGGGAAGAGCCAGCAGGTCGTGGCGAGGTTTCCCTTGTGCACCCAAGTGCCGCTCTCCGGGGATTCGGGAAACCTGAGAGGCGGCCACAAGGATGCAAGTGCCGCTCTCCGGGGATTCGGGAAACCTGAGAGGCGGCCACAAGGATGCGTGTCAAGTCAAATGAAAATGGTACTGAACGATGACGGTTCCGTCAAATGAAAATGGTACTGAAGCCGACCTGCTCCTTTCTCGGATTCTTGCTGCCTTAGAGGGGGTCGCTGGCGTGAACAGCGCGGGCATGCCCGCGCTGTTCACGCCAGCGACCCCCTCCACGTCAAGCGGCAGTGCCCTCTGGGCTCTGTTGCTCCCATAAGGCCGTCAGCCGCTCATAGATCTCCTGGCGTAAGGCCAGCGGGTTGGTTTGCAGGTAAAGCTGCTGTAAGCGTTCCTGCTGCTCTGGACCTATCGCCCCTGTGGAGAGCCTCCGCGCATAAGGCGTCTGCGCTTCATCCCAACTACGTTTCACTTTGCCGTCAATCACCTCTTTCTTGATCAGATGCAATACCGGCTGAAACAAGTTGTAGTAGATCCACATTCGCTCGTAGAGGGCGTTCACCACTTCTAGCTGCGAAGGCGTATCCAGCCGATCATAGCCCAGGTACTGCCGGATCAACGTATCGTTTTTCTGCTCCACCATGCGGTTGTCATTTTTCTGAGACGGTCGACTGCGCGAAAGCTGGACTCCCACCACTTTCTCTTTCCAGAAGTGCACCAGATGGGAGTTGAAGAATTCACTGCCATTGTCAGGATGCAGTTCATGGACGGCAAACGGCACGCGCTCAAGAATGTGGCGAAAAGCGGCCTCCATGGCGCGTTGCCCGCGACCCAAGACGGCCACTCGCTCACTCCAGCCCGTTGCCACATCCACCATCTGCAGACTATGCAGGTAATCTCCGGCGGTCGTTTCTCCACTATGATGCGGCTCTCCCCCACATTAAGTGTGTCTGCTTGCTTTCTTAGCCTCAGCTCAGCCTTTTCACAGGTTCAATTCAGACAGCAGCGATACACTCTGAAGAGAGGAGGGCTTAGACCACCTCCCACTGTTACAGAGGAGAGATGAAGAGCAGTTGCTCCTGACGGCAAGAGAGCCTCCTGCTCCACGTCTCATGGTGGGAGAGGTGGATCTCCAAGCAGACAGACGTGTCGTGGTCCTTTTCCTTGCCAAGCTGTGGAGGACTGCTCATACGCGACAACACTCCTCCAGAGGGGCAAGAGGTGGATGCGCACGAGAAAGGGGCTGCATATGATGCAAGCCACATTTCCTACCTCCCCACAGGGGCACTATGTGCAGGCCAACGGGGTGAACTTTCATTATCTGGAAGCAGGCGCAGGAGAGCCGCTGCTCCTGCTGCATGGCGGATCGATGTCAGCTCATTGGAATTGGGCTGACCATCTGCCCCTCTTTGCCCAGCATTTCTGGGTCCTCGCCCCCGACAGTCGGGGACACGGCAGAACCCTCAATCCCACGGGACAATATAGCTATCCCTTACTAGCCGATGACATGATGGCCTTCATTCAAGCACTGGGATTGCGTCAACCGTTCCTCTGCGGCTTCAGTGATGGGGGCATCATTGGCTCGCTCATCGCTATTCGGTCTGCTGGTGTGCTACGTGCCCTGGTCAACCATGCCGGCTACGATGTGTTTCAGCCAGCCAATTACCTGCGCTACAGAAAGCTCTTTGGCGGGAGCGAGGACGCGACGAGCGCGAATCCAGAGCATTTCCCACGAGAGTTTCCAGAATGGGTCCAAAAAATGCAAGAAGAGCATGATAGCGTCCAGGGAGCCGACTACTGGAAACGACTGCTCAGTGAGTGCTGGCCGATGTGGACGCAGCCCATAGCGTATACCGTGGAAGATTTCCGTACCATCGCGATCCCCACACTGATTTCGGTGGGCGACCGCGATTTCCTCTGCTCGGTCGAAGAAGGCGTTGCCGTCTACCGCTTACTGGCGCAGGGGGAGCTGAGCGTGCTTCCCAACCTCGAGCACGACTTTACCCCCCTGGCCGCTCAGATCGCCCTCGACTTTCTGCTGCGCCACCGCCAACACAGCGAGACCAGCTAGCAGGTGAGGGACCGGGCCACTCCTATTCAAAGCGTCATGCCTACTCGGCAGAGAAGAGGATAAAAATCGCCCTTCTCATGCATGAGCGGTAGCTGTAGGCGATTCTCGGAGGAAATCTCATGCCTCAAGCGGGGCACCACCAAGCAGGAAAATTTCTTTTCAGAAGAATCGGAGAATGGCACGCCCAATTTGGGGTTGGGTTCTCCCTCCATCTCGGTGAAGAGTGCCTACTTGTCCCAAGACCATACACGTAGCTCAAGGGAGAGGTGTGCTGGGGAGTAGAACAAGAGAAAAAGCATGGTGATAAAAGGGAGCACTACACAGCGTGTAAGACACGAAGCCGCAGCAAGTCGAACTGGGCTCGTCCGTACATTTGCCGCTTGTGCACCTTCAAGCGATTCACCTGCCCTTCCACTTGGCCGTTACTCCACGCAGAAGAGAAGGCGGCACGCACGGCCGCGTAGTCATGGCGAATGCGCTTCCGCAAAGCTTTTGAGTTCGGCAATGCCACTGTGTTGGGCTTGTTCAAGCCATGCCTCCAAGTCCGTGTCTCGACGTTCTGCGAGCATCAAGACAAAGGCTTGGTCTCTCGTTGGTAGGCGGTATCCAGATCAGAGTGTCCCTTGCGGATGTGTTCGACCTGCTGGCGTTGCTTCTCATCCAGCTGTGTTTGTTGCCTCACACACAGCCAAGAGGCGCGTGTGGGAGACAGACGGCGCATGAATTGCGGTGGTGGGGGAAGTTCAGCGGGAACAGCGACCATCGCACCAGAGGTCTCATGGATGAGAGGTGCTGCGCTGCCTGCTGCGTGCTGCTTTTTTCGCAAGTCTGTCATGAAGCGTCGCAGTAATGGGGCTGATCCCGGGTATCCACACTGCTTGATTTCAGCATAGAGCTGCGTTCCATTCCAACACCCCTCAGGCCCTCGCTTGAGAAGGTAGGGTTTGTAGGGATCGAGGAGACTGGCTTTTTTGAGAGGCTTGCTCCGCTCAGGGAAGGATTCGGCTCTGACGAACCGACGAACGGTTCCCCGCCCGATCTTGAGTCGCCGAGAGATTTCACGCAGACTGAAGCCCTGCTGTTGGAGCGCTCGAACGGCTTCATAGCGAGCATACCGATTGTCCCGGCGGATGTGTGGGGGCAACGCATCAGAGGTCATGCTGCGGGAAGACTGGCGCAGGTGAGGGGACATCATGCGGTAGCGTTTCTCTTGGGCGGTTTCCTGCTGTACTTCCAGATATTTGATTCCTTGAGCTCTTCCTCGTGCCTTGTGGGGAATGCCATCACAGACGTCCTCTTCGACTTCAGGCAAACAGGCTTGCTTACGTTCCATGAGTTTTTTGAGGCTATCTCGCAGGTTCAGAAGCAAATGGAAGCGGTCGGCGACCTGTTGGGCCTGGGGAGCGCCTTTCCTGGCCGCAGCAGCGTACCCCCCTCCGCGATCTCGGCTGATAATATCTATTTCTGGGTGGGTCCGAAGCCAGGCTTCCAGGGTCTCCTCACAACGATCGGGCAGCAGTTCAATCGGGCGACGTAATTCTAAGTCAACCAGGTTCGTGCCATAGGTCTGGCCTTTCTTCCAGGCAAAATCATCGACGCCAAGAACTCGTACCTTTCCAGCCCGGGCAACTGGCACGGCTCGTACCCGTCGCAGCAGCGTGCTTGGTGCCACCTGCATCCCTAGTCGTGGAGCAAGCCGTGAGGCGACTTCTCCACAGGTGGCCAACCCCAGCGCAACCAGCGCCTCACGTAAGCGAGTGGTCAGACGAGCATACGACGGCACTAACTCAGGGAATTGCTCGGCAAAAATTGTGCGTGGGCAGGTGGCTGTGGGACAAAAGAACTTACGGACCGTGAGCAGTAAGGTGACGTGCCGGCCTACACAGGGAAGATCAGCCACCTGTCGCGTGTAGCGACTATGGATACGCTCAGCCTGCGCACCACAGAGAGGACAGCATGCTTTGGGCGACGATGAGAGAACCTGGACCAGCAGTTCATTGGCAGAGACAGTCACTCGCCCGATGTGGAGTCCCTCAGACAGGGGCAGAAACGGCGACCCTTCCATCCTCATTCACCTCGTTCTTCATAAGAGTTTTTCTCTCTAGAACAATGGAGAACGAGATTTCCATCCACAAGCAGCAAGCAGGCACACTTAAAGTGGGGAAGAGCCCTCAATCTGGGCCGATTTTCTGACCCACCCATTCTCATCCTGGCAAGCTTGGCAGGCAGTCCCAAGCATGGGTATGCCATCATGGAGGATATCGAAGCTTTTGCAGGTGTCCACCTAGGACCGGGGACCCTCTATGGCGCTATCGCTCGCCTGGAAGCACAGGGGCTGATCGAGCCCCTGCCAACTGAAGAGCGGCGGCGCCCCTATCGTTTAACTGCCAGCGGGGTCGCATTCTTGCAAGAACAGCTCACCGGCCTGGAAATATTTGCGAGTATGGGTTTACAAAGGTTGGCAAGCATATGAAAATACAGCACTATCTGGTACTCCTCTATCCGCACGTCTGGCGTGAACGCTATGAGGATGAATTGCTGGCCATGCTGGAACAGCGCTCGCTCTCATTCACGGATGGAGTGAACCTCTTTTTCGGTGCTCTCGATGCCCATCTTCACCCGCACCTTGGAACCACAGGTATGTCGCTGTGCGAAAGGATGATACAGATGATCTCCACTTTACGCCGCTCACTGCTCACGATTTTCTGCGCCTATATCGGCTTTATTCTGGCTGGCTGGGCCTTTCAGAAAATGACAGAATACGACGATTTTGTTGAGGCGGCCCGGACGCACAGCATTGTCGGTCTCTCTTTTAACCTGGTCGTGATCGGTGCGGTCGTCGCACTCCTGGCGGTGCTGGCCGGCGGTCTGCCCATTGTCATCGCAGTGATCAGGTCCGCCCTTGTGCAGAAGCGGCGCGGTCCCTTGCTCCTACTGGCTGTCCCCTTCTTGGCTTTCGCGGTATTCCTGGGGACAACTTTTCTCCTGGAAGCCCTCGACCACCCGGGCAACCATCTTTCGCCAGTTTGGCACATATTTCTCTCAAGGGGCGTCTTTTTCGGTACGCTCATCTTAGCCGCCATCGTCAGCGTGGGCTCGGTGTGCATCGCAGTCGCTCGCAGCGAGATCTCTGAGAAGCTCTTGCGCTTCGCTGTGCTTCCGTCCATCCTGGTCACTATCGCGATGGCGCTGATATTGGCAGCGACCATCATCTGGGGGCTTGGCCTGCGAGATGCCGCACCGCAGCTCTTCGCAGGCAATGATGGGATTGTGAGGTCGAGTACCGCTGCCACGTGGCTTGGAATAGTCATTGCTATGGCTATTGCGACGATGCTGGCCGCTATCTCGCTCATCCGCGGCTTCTCGGCTCGTTCTGCCTTGCGCAACGCAGCAGCATAAACGAGACGCACCGTTACTATGCCTGTCGTGTGGTCTAGTTGCGAGAGTAAGCCAATAGGCGTCAAGTGAAGAAAAAAGGATGGGAAAAACGGTGTTTCTTCCCCCTTAACTTGACGCCTATTCCTGATTGCGAGAGCAGGCTACACCAGAGTAGCATCTTTGAGCTGAGCTAATGCTCACATTATACTGATGTCCTATTGGCAGGTCGTCATATCTGATTTCACAAAATGAGTGAAGGAAAAGAATGATGCCGAAACAATATAAAGTGAATGCCTGTCTAACCTTTGTGTTAGCTGTGTTGTTTTACCTGTTCTGGCAGATCAGTAAACACCAGCCTGCTTTGTCACAAGTGAATGCTTTTGCTGAGGACCCATACGACGCAGTGGGATCGTTTGGCACGCAGTTGGCAGTGTTTACGGCCTTGCTCTCAGTGGTACGCGCCTTTCGCCCCTATCAACCGAACAAGGTATTAGACGCTCAGAAAGTATACCTTGTGCGAGCCGAATGTATCACGTGTTTATCCGTAGCTGTGACGCTGGGTGCAGACACTGTTGCAATGCTCCGGTATCCTTCTGTGTGGATGGGTTTCCCAGCAGGACAAATACTTGCTGCGTTGGTGGTCGGGATGGCCCTTCTCGCGGCACTTGTTGGATGGCTAATCCACCACGCAACGCGCGAGAGCATGTTGCCATCCGCGCAAACTGGATGGACAAGAGCCATTGGTATTTCCGTTGTGGGTGTGATCATCCTTGCAGCGTATCCAGAAAATTGGCGCCAAAGTGTTCCAGGGGGAGAACTCTTGACGGTTGTAGTGGGTGCGACACTCTTTATTGCCTCGGTTTGGGCATGGGGAATGGCCATCTCTCCTTCTCTGGAAACGCATGGTGAGGATTTCATCGATGATCTTGTCTCGATGTATCGTTGGCTCAAAGCGCACACAGGCCATTTCAGCGTGTTACTTATCCCTTTTGAGAAGACGCTCGGCTCGTCCTTTCTCCGCCCAATAGTGAACTGGTTGAATCCACGGAGGCACAGCTGGAATGGCATTCTCTTGTTCGGGATTTTCACAGGGGTGGTATTGGCTCTCGCAGAAGCTATTGGCGAGGGAGGGCTGGGTCCACACCAAATTGGTCGATTTGCAGTCCTGGCTGCTGTTTTCGCCGGTTTGGAATGTTCAGGTGTAGTGTTGGGTTATGCATTCCTTGCGAAGCCTCTGGGGCTTTTTCGACACGATTCCGATGACAAAATAAGCAGGAACATGCTATTCAGGAGGGATGAGCAGATGATACGTGCGCAGGCCAAGGCAGTGGCAGAATGCTTGTGTGTAGCGATTGCTTGTGCTTGACGCTCACTTCATGGTAGAATCAATCCGGATAGTTTTCAGGTAGTTGTAGTACGCGCATGCAGGGGGTGCCGGGAAGACTGGTCGGCAGCAGGTATCTTTGTGTGTTCTTTCAAAGATGGCTGTTCATTATTGAACTATCAGCTGTAGCATGTAAAGGATGTCTCTGTCGATGTCTAGCACTGTCACTCTGTTCTTCAGTCTGCTGGTTGCTATCGTTGCACTCACCACTGTGGCGACACGTCTCCGTCTTCCCTATGTCATCCTGCTCGTGCTAGGCGGTTTAGCACTCGGTTTCGTTCCCGGCCTGCCAGACATCAAACTGGATCCAGAGCTGGTGCTCTTTCTCTTTTTACCACCGCTCATCTACTCCTCCGCGTGGCTGACCTCGTGGCGCGAATTCCGTGCCAACCTCCGTCCGATCTTGTTGCTCTCGGTCGGCCTGGTGCTGGCTACCACAACGGTCGTTGCGGTGGTCGCACATGGTCTCATAGGGCTGCCGTGGCCTGTTGCCTTCGTTCTGGGTGCATTGGTCTCACCGACTGACGCGGTGGCCGCCAGTGCGACCGCGAAGAACCTCGGACTCCCGCGGAGTATTGTAACGGTGATTGAGGCCGAGAGCATGGTCAACGATGCAACCGGACTGGTGGTCTATCGTTTTGCCGTGGCCGCCGTGGTCAGTGGGAGCTTCTCGCTGGCACAGGTAAGCCTGCAATTTGTGCTTGTCAGTGCGGGTGGGCTGATCATCGGACTGCTGGTTGGCTGGCCGCTGGCGTGGCTGCACCATCACCTGGACAATGCTCCGCTGGAGATCGCCATCACACTGCTAACACCCTTTGCGGCCTATCTCCTCGCGGAAGCCATCGGGGTGTCCGGTGTTCTGGCTGTCATGGCCGCTGGCCTCTATTTGAGCCGCCAATCGTCGCGCTTTTTCTCCTCCAACACCCGGCTACAAGCCGATGCCGTCTGGAATGTGCTCGTGTTTCTGCTCAACGGCTTCCTGTTTCTGCTCATCGGTTTGCAGTTGCACAGCATCCTGGGCACGGTTGCCAGTCGCACTCCGCTGATCCTGATCGGCGACGCGTTGATTCTCTGCCTCACGGTTATCGGTGTTCGCATCGCCTGGGTCATTATTTTCGACTTCCTCTCACCATTGCTCAGAGGACGCCTGCGCTCCGGGGAGTCATTACCTCACTTGCGCAACGTAGTGATTCTCGCCTGGATGGGCATGCGTGGAGGGCTCTCCCTGGCGGCGGCCCTGGCTCTACCCCTCACCATTATGGGTGGCAGCCAGTTTCCGGAGCGCGACCTGGTCATCTTTTTGACCTTCTGCGTCATTCTGGCGACCCTGGTGGGGCAAGGGCTGAGCCTGACCCCCTTGATCAAACTACTCCGCCTGCGGGAGGACGGATCACGCGAACGGGAACATTCCCTGGCTCACCTGGCAGCCGCACACGCTGCCCAGGATCGTCTAAACGAATTGGCTGAGGAGGAGTGGGTCCCAGAAGAGGATCTGACCCGCTTGCGCTCTAAATACGAAGACAAAATTGAGGCCTTAACCACACGTAAGGACGATAACGGGGTCACAGACGAACGGGACGGTGATCGCCCGGTGGCCAGGCGCCGTCTTCACCAGGAGTTGCTCAAGGCGGAGCGAAATGCCATTATTCACTTACGCGACCAGGGGCGCATCGATGATGAAGTGCAGCGACAGGTCGAGCGGGAACTCGACCTGGAAGAGCAACGATTTCAGGCAGACCTGTAAGCGGAGGATGCGTGCTATTGAGCGGTTGCGAGCTGAACCATGCGCTCTCCCAGCCGCAGCAGCGCTTCACGCAATTCTGGCGGATGATGGATGACGAACGGAAGGTTCAGTGACATCAGATAGCGCGCCATACTCTCGACATCATCGTACTGCTCTTGAAGCAGCACACCTGTTGGCGTCTCCGTTAGCGTACCATAGAGCGTGGGAATCTTCTGTTGCACAGCTGACAACTCTCCTTGAAATTCGACTTCCATGTGCATACCAGCGGTATTATATTGCTCCTTCACATAGGCCTCAAAATCGAAATTCTCTGCTTTTTCGAAGGTTTCCGAGAGGATCTGCACCTGTTGGATGCGATCCAGCCGAAATGAACGATAATCCTGGCGCAGGCAGCAGTAGCCCCCCAGGTACCAGTGCCCTTTCCAGCCAGTGATGCCATAGGGCTCAACCTTGCGGTGGGTGACCTCGTTGTGAAGCGAGCGATAGTCGATTTCAATGCGCTGGGAAGCGTGGATAGCTCCGGAGAGATCGATGAGCAGCGAGGCATCAGGCCGCGCTTGCTGGTTGTGCGGAAAGAGGACCAGGTGGGAAGTAACGGCTTCCAGACGTTCCCGCGCTCGCAGTGGCAGGACCCGCGAGACTTTGGCCAGCGCTCCTTCAATAGCCACAGCTGACTGTCCGATCTCCAGCCACGTACTTGCCAGCAAGCCCAGCATGATCGCTGTGGCTTCCTCTTCCGTAAAGATCAGTGGGGGCAGTTTGAAGCCGGGGCGGAGCCGATAGCCACCGTATCGCCCGATGTTGGCCTCGACAGGAATTCCAACATCCTGGAGGTGCGTGATGTAGCGGCGCACCGTTCGTACATCCATCTCCAGCCGTTCGGCTAATTCTGGACCTGTAATGGACGGTCTAGACTGGATCAATTCAAGTACGGTGAGGACGCGACTGGTTGGATGGTACATTACAATACTCCGCTTTTAGCAATCTTCAACAATTCTCTCTCAAAGGAGGACGGATTTTGTCCTCCTTCCAGGATATACTTTCAGTATGAAACTTGTCAAGCGAAATGAAAGAGGAAATACCCGATGAACACCGCATCCATCACTGCCACGACAGATAGCAAGCCTCGCCTGCGAGGCTTCGCGCTCATCTCTGTGATCGCCGCTCTGATGTTGACACTCTTCTTAGAAGCGCTCGACCAGACGATTGTTGGCACCGCCTTGCCGCGCATCATCGAAGAGTTGCACGGCCTGGATCGCTATAGTTGGGTCGTGACGGCCTATAATCTTGCCACGATGACGATGATCCCTATTGTAGGTAAGCTTTCCGATCAGTTTGGTCGAAAATGGTTTTTGCTCTCAGGCGCCACGCTGTTCCTGCTGGGTTCTATACTGGCGGGCGCCTCCCAGAGCATGGATCAACTGATCATCTTCCGGGCTGTACAGGGGCTGGGATCAGGCATCGGCATAGCTTTGATTGCTACCGTCATGGCCGATCTCTTCCCGCCAGATCAGCGGGCGAAATGGAGCGGCCTCTTTGGCCTTGTTTATGGCGTCTCAAGCCTGCTCGGCCCAACTATAGGCGGGTGGCTTGCTGAGCATGGCCCGCTGATGGGGAATCTCGTCACCGAGACGACGCGCTGGCGCTGGGTCTTTTATATAAACTTGCCTGTGGGTCTGATTGCCGTCGTGGCGCTCCTGATCTTCCTGCCTGCCAATCTCTCGGTGCGCACCAGTACCTGGAACGGCTGGGAATCTCTGCGCCGCATCGATTTCCTGGGAGCCATCCTTTGTGCCGCTGCCACCATCTGTCTGATGCTGGGGCTAACCAGAGGCGGCGAGCAGATCTCGGCCTGGACTTCTCCGCAGGTGCTCAGTCTGCTCGCGGCTGGCATTCTGCTGCTCGTCCTGTTTCTCTTCGCCGAACGTAAAGCCCACGAGCCGATCCTGCCGCTGGATCTCTTCCGCAATATGATCTTCAGCGTCGGAGCGTTGCTCGCGCTGCTCCAGAATATGGTTCTGCTGGGTCTGGCGCTCTACCTGCCGCTCTTCTTCCAGGGCGTGCTGGCTATCTCGCCTACCAGCGCGGGGTTGGTAATGACTCCGTTCTCCGTGAGCATGGTGGTTGGCGCTGTCCTGAGTGGCCAGGCAATCGGTAGGCTCAATCGCTACCGCGTCGTTGGCATGGTGGCTGCGCTGCTCATGAGCGTTGGAACCTTCCTGGTCACGCTCATGACTCCGGGGATCGGCGTCGCGCTCGCCATCTCGATTCTGGTGCTGACCGGCATTGGAGTTGGCCCGTTCTTCTCCCTGCCGATGGTGGCGGTGCAGAACACCCTGCCAGAGAGTCGCCTGGGAGTGAGCACGGCTGCGCTGCGCTACCTGGGACAGCTGGGGGCATCTCTGGGTATCGCGATTGTGGGAACAGTCATCACCAGCTCGGTCTCTGGCGACCTGATGAATCATCTGCCGACCACCACGGCCTCCAAAATGGCGTTGTCCGCTGCCCTCCAGCACGGCTTTGTCGCTGTTCTGATCTTTGCCCTGATTGCTCTTGCGGCCACCTTCTTCCTGAAAGATGTGGCCCTTAGAGCGACACAGGAAAAGCTTGAGCCGGAGAGAGCGGCAGAGGCGGATGTGGAGTGCGATAATGAACTGGTCCATGTATGATAGACTAGTTTCAGTACCCTCAAGCGGGTCGTGAAAGGACATGGCTCCTGCCGCCCCCGAAGGGCAAGGATACATACCAAACCCGAAAAGGTCAAGTGCAAATGCACTAGAGCCTAAAGGAGATAAAGAAGACCATGAACGACATGAGTAGGTGGCGTCGAGCGATTGCAGAGCGTCTCGCAGCCATCTACGCCCGCAATCCCCATATCGCTGC
>WNFX01005430.1_pt1 | contig 12285 bp, 13 predicted proteins | sample 5400111 | NCBI WGS metagenome assembly WNFX01 (sample SAMN13153363, study PRJNA577476) | soil metagenome | isolation source: 40 cm soil or saprolite under grassland replicate 1 | place: USA:California | collected 2016-06-15
GATATTGTTATGCTTCTGGATACTGAGCGATATCTATTTTCTAAAGTGTTTCCTTCTTTACAGCTTGCTAATGCTCCTTTTTTATCCAATTCTATTATAGGTGGTTAAGATAGATGGGATAAATTATTAGAAGAATATCTTTGTACACATACATTAGAATATATTCGCCACTAAAAGGTACAAGCCATAAGAAGTAAGTACAATACTTACTGAAAAGAGTAATAAGTTATACAACTTTGTTTTTAATATTGATCTACCTTTAGATATCATATACGATGTAACTCCTAGCCATGCATAATCCATCTATATGTGGAAAGAAAATATAAAAAGAATACCTGCAATAACACCAAATAGATAGATTGAATCAGAAATTAACTTTAATCCCACTGTAAACCACCATACAAGAAAAAATGGATTTAGGGCGCTGAAGATTATTCCTAGCACAAATGGCTCTTCCTCTCTTCTTTTGTTATTATTTATTCTGAAAAAGGCTTTACTATTGTTGTTAATACTGCCAATTCTTCTTGTTCTCATGATATTGCTAATTTGCGCTATTGAAAAAAGTATCTAAGTTGTGGCCATATACAGAAAAAATGAATTAACACAATTCAGTCTGATTTCGACTGTAGGTGTTAGTCTACGACTAGAACAACATGAAAAAAAGCGTGTCAACTACCTGTTATCGTTTGTAAGTGTCCTGCAAGTTGATTTTACAAAATGAAGAACAAGAGAAATCTGCAAACACATGCTGAATAGACATGTGTCAATCTTTAAACGAACAAAAGTATAAAATAATGATGAGAAAGAGAAAAAATAAAGTTTAGTTCAAGTATTACAACCATTACCACATAATAATAATGTCGTATAGTGAGCCTCTATGTATGAAATGCTTACATATACAGAGTGTACATAGTGACATAATATCTTATTCAGAGGATGCCGAAATAAGACGCTGTACAATTGGTATATGTTTATGTATAGTTTCTTCGAAAAAGGAAGAGAAGAAAGACAACAAAGATACATGAAGTTAAAGCACAATATCCAGTCTCGTTCTTCCTATCATTCTTGCTAATTAAGCTGATTATTTTACCAAAACATATCATCTTATTAAGAGAAGGTTCTACTTCGATCTTAAGCGCTTCAGTGCGATCCTTTGAAGGTAAATATATTAGGTTGAAAACTAATGTTCGCAGGATGCCTTTAGTTAAGAATTTTTTGTAGTTGATAATTTTTCATCCTGAAAGTAGATGAAATAAATAACGCTACAACTGCATATAACAAACAACAATATATTCTGTCCAAATAGATCTAAAGAAGAGAGGAAGAGAAGGATATCTAGTAGTAGTTGTTATCGTTCTTCCTTTTATATCATCTTGTGCTAATTGATGTCATTATTAGTGTGGGGAATTGTCACCACTACTATTTTTGCCATTAGTTGTTCCCATGGTAAACGGTATCGAAGCACCTTCCTATTTGGTCTACTGTGGCGACACCATTAGTCTCGGCACTAGCAAGGCATTGCTTGAACTTTTGATAGAGGGGGCCAGCATTGGTGCCAAATGGAGAACCGAAGTTCTGGGTGGCTAATGCAGAGTTTGCAAGGATGTTTGGCAATACAAAGATGGCTGCTGCGGCAATCACTGCGACTATTGACATTACTTTCGTTGTATTATTCATCTTCCTATAACTTCCTATCACAATGCAATAAACCAGTCGCTCAAGATTATGTTAACTTATCTACGCCTTTCATTTAGATATCGGCAACTAGATAGGAGAGGAATAAAGTAAAGTAAATAGATTTTCTTATTCCTCAACCACTACTTCCAATAGCTCCATTAGATGCAAGTCTCAGCATTGGTCCAAAGGTCTTTCCATTATCATTTTTGATATCCTAAGTCTAAAGAATCTGTCAAATCGTCTAGACTCGCATTAACACGCTATCAGTATCTGTCATGCAAACACGACGCTACTAAGGACAAAACATGAATACCACTCTACAAGGACACTCTACCTCAATATTCCTCACAAATCCTTAACTATGGCATTAGATAACCAACATCGAAATATGTCATATATTAGATCTGTAGTAATAACTGCAACGCTGACTCTAATATTACTGCCTTTAATGATAGGAACACTACAACATATCGCACTGGGAGCAAAGCCAAAATTTCCAAACACCAAGAACGGCAGTTATTGCTCAGACCTATACAACGCTATATCAGACCTTAGGAAGAAATCAGACAAACAAGGAGGAGGACTATTAACAGCAAACGAAACAAGACTGTTGGATAATCTTGTAGCAACATACAATCATGACTGCAGAAATTCATTTGGAGGTAATCCTGGGCTCACTGGACAAACAGGTGCGGTCGAACAGGGTAGCGATGTTTTACAGGGCGACAATCCACCTGCTAAAACTTCTGACCAAAATCTTGCCCCTGGTAGCGGTGTAAATAACCCTGATAGCCAAAACAAGATTGTCCAGAAAAATAACGGTTAAAGGGTAATTGATAACCCTTCTTCTAATAATCCTGTAAAGTAAGAAGCGTAGACTCGATTGGTTTAGAAAATGCGCTGACTTCGAGATTTTATTTGTCGAGATATATAGGTGAACTTTGTTGTTTAGTCATCCTCATATCCAACATCTTAGGAATGATTCGTATACTATCATAACTTGTTCCTCTATCTAATGTCTTAGCTATGTTGCATATCGAATCACATTTCCTTATTATTCTCATTCTTATAGATCATTATAATTGTGCAAGATAACACACGTACTACTTGAATTCAGGAAGAATCAGGAGAAAAAACACGGGTTGGAAAAAGGCTTTAATCGAACCAAAATGCGGTAACCGTATCCATCAGGTTGTAGCAGTTAGTACATGATTATATATGTATGTACAATTTAACGTATGGCTAATCCACAAACTTCTTGTATGTACCTTTGATTCAACTATCAGTAATGTTTAAAGCTATTTTATTAATTCTATGATTACTATATCCTAGTCATAACAATATAATCGTCCTCTTCCCAATTTATCGTTACCAGTACTGCCACCTCAATACTGTATCACCCCCAATATGAAAGGATTATTCCAACCCAGCCCTAAATAAAACATCAGTTTTGTCTGGTGCCTAAGTGTCAACGACTGAACCCAGCAAATAGATTATAAGTCTGTGGATTAAAACCTGTCCACATCGCAAGACTACAATATCCATTAGGAAGAACCAAGTGGTACTACCGGCTGGCCCAAGTTTGGAGACCTCTTTGTTGTTTATGCAAACAACTGCAAATTATACAATATTACATCTATAATCGTCTATATTATACAAGAGTCGGTATTAGCTGCCCTGAATCTATTTATCGCAGTCTTGCTGATAACATTGTTTATTGATCTTTGCATACTTTATTACCGCTGTATGTCTTAGGTTATTGTGATACTAGGTTATAGCTTTTATTTAGAAAAAACTGAAGTCAAAATTATGTTTATTATTTATTTTAATATGACCTATTAGTACCGTAGCATTAGATAATTGTTCAAATTCATCTAATAGTACCCTTCAAGTGATGGTACCTGCATTAGTACACAAGGAACATTTTCCATTGTTATAAAATGGTAGTCTACAAATTCCAACACTACTTTTCTCACAATTATATAATGTTCCACACCTTAGGCATTGATGATAACAAGGATCCTGCATAGTATTGATGATGCTCATGATATGAATTCATAAATTATATTTTAAAATATGCTGAAAATTGTTGGGCAGATTATTATTAGTTCGTCAATATAAGGGAAAAATAACCGTTCTAGGATAGATTTACTAAATTTTCCAACAAATTGTATTCTTGACCATTAAATAAATACATCAGAGAAAATAGACATGGAGAAAGGAATTCTATAAATCATTGAATAGCCTTTGCGACCAAATATTAGAATCTGACAGTTTTCTTAGATTTGTAGTGATTCCCAGTAAAATGGGCAAACTAATTGTGTCAAAATATAGAAATGGATTGATATCGCTACTTACAGAGCATCAAATAGAAATCTTTGTCATAGAATCAGTTTTTAAGAATGAATAACGCTTAATGTTTCTCAGCATTATTATAACATATCTTTTCTTATTTGTAGCTTCGTTTATCTTTGTCCTATCCTGCTTATCTAACCCATCTTTGTAGAAAGGATAGTTTTTGAGAATTAGGAGAAAGATTTAGTAATAAACAATATATCTTTCAATATATGTGAGTAAAAAATGAATTGTAAAAATTGTGGTGACCTAATAGGAAATGAGAGAAATTTGGATGACAACTTTTGCTCAGATCAGTGTAAAGTAGAATATGAATTGGAGCACTATAAAAAATGAAAACATACTCTTTATCGCTCAATATTCAACTCCTTCGCCTTTTTCCTCATAAAATTTCACTCGATTTTATTTTTCATGCTTGAGGCCTCAAGCAAGTCTACTTCAAGTTTCAACTCATAACATTCTTTAGCCAAATCTAACAAACAGACCAAATCGTTATTGACATTAGTTGTCATTATTCTTCCTTTTTCTCTTTTCCTTATTTTCTACATATTCCTTTAATGACTTCAGATTGTAGTCGTACATCTCTTCAAGAAATGCTACCAGCTCGAACGTTCTTTTTCTATTCAATGAATATAATCTATTCTTTCCTAGCTTTTCTTCTGTTATCAAATCTGCATCTTTTAGTATACGAAGATGAGTTGAGACTGCAGGTAAAGTAAAGTTAAAGTGTTTGGCTATTTCGGTAGGTATCATATCACTCTTACCTAGTAACAGCAGGATTTCTCGTCTATTGTCATCTGATATTGCTTTCCACGGAGAACCCATAATAATGATAACTATAGTTATACAGTTACAGAACTATTTAAATATTTAAATATTAGCATTATTATAATATCGCATAATGTCAACAACAGATAGGAAAGGAGAGCAGCAACAAGAAACAATAGAAATAAGGAAAAGCATCGTCATTGACGCTTCCACGGAAGTAGTTTTCAAAGCTATTACTGATCCAGAGGAGCTAACAAATTGGTTCCCAGATCAAGCCATTTTGGAATCTAAAGTGGGTGGAAGATATAAGTTCAGTTTTAATAAACAAGAAAATAATGAATATCGACAGATGGACTATTTCCCTGAAGGAACGATAACTGAATTCATCCCAAACAAAAAAATAACATATACATGGCAAGAACCAAACATAGCCGACTTTCCAAGAACAGTTGTAACATGGGAACTTGAAAAAATCGAGAAAAATAAAACTAGACTCTACCTGTCGCATACAGGATTTAGAGCAGATGAAATGGCCAAAAAGCATGATGAAGGTTGGTCTCATTTCTTGAACGAATTAGCTGAATATTGCAAAAACAGAAAATAATGAAGTAACAAGTACTTGATCCTTTCAGCGACACGTTGCGATTCCTTTTTCTAATATCTTCTGATCTATATATAGACCACTATTTAGTGATCACAGCTCTTGCTGCAATTCCTCAGTTAGTATCTGAGATTCCTCAGGTCTTCCAATATAATGTGCTCGCGTATTTTGAAATGCAGCCAAGTACCATTTACCACCATCGCCACCACGTTTCATTGCAACGAGAATATGGACTCAGTTTCGATCGGGATCAATGTCAGACTGTCCTGCCATCGCAGGTATATTACTCATCAAATAAAAGAATTGAAAAATTTGTTATAAATCAGCTTTATATTTTATGGGCACACAAGTAAAAGACAAAAAAACAAAATAACATCCCTTCTCCTTCTATCAAATATCTGTCTGCTCCTTAGGTAATACCCCTAATTATTTCTCTTGCTTCTTGCTGAGGAAAGATCTCCTTTAACGTCCTAGGCATCTTGTCCTCAAATACGACATCAGAATACCATTTTGAACCGAAGGCGGTCAATTGCATCAAGATAGGCATGGTGTCTTTACCCTTGCGCGTAAGACTCCAAAGCACCATCATTGGCAATCTCTTTTCCTCGGTGCATTCGATGAAGCCTTCTTTCTTGAGCTCTTTCAAACGCATTGAAAGGACCCTTGGCGTGAGGCCAGCAATAGATTCTAGGATCCGATTGAAACGATTAATCTTGAGAAAGCCGATATCTCTGATTATTAGCATGGTCCACTTCTTGCCAAGTACTCCTCCCAGGCTAGTCTTAATTGGGCATCTGACGAACCTTACTTGGGGTAGGAGCATTCCGTCGCCGTAGCTGTTACCTGATTTCTCCTCTTCTTGATCTTTGATGTATTGCAACTATACTTTCGATCCCTTGCATACTTAAAAAGTATACTTTGTATACCATTACGCATGAGTAAATCAAACGTAACGGAAAGGAACGAAGAGAAAGAAATTGGAAGTCTGCTCCGGCTCTTCGTCTGACGGCTGCCGAAAAAGAACCATGACGCGATGGTACAGTTCGGGAAGCAGATTAATGACATATTTAGGAAGCACGGGACACAGCCCACGAAGGTTTTCCAACTCAACAACACCAAGACCAGTGAGAATATGGGCTTTACCAACATTGCCAATACTGTCTCAGCCAATCAAGACGAGGAGGTTTGGGTAGAGCTACACTCCTACATAGATCACAAGCAGCTGGATGACGTCTCCGCAAAGATGGAAAAGGATGAAAGTGCAGGTCAACTTTACAAGCAGTTCATGGATCTCATTACCCCGGAATCCTGCATAGAGGGGCAGTTCAGCCGCATCAGCGTGTAGACAATATAATAAAGGTTCTTTTTTCAAAAACACTGAAAAAGGTTGCAGATAATGCAACACTTATTAAAGAAAACATTGCAGAAGAAATCTCAAAAATGAAGCAACAGCCCGGCAAGGACCTTATGCTACAATGTGGCACTGGCCTTGTATCAACTTTTATACAATCTGGTCTAATCGATGAGTATCGAATTGGAGTCGTTCCGATAATTTTAGGAGCGGGAAACTCTTTATCCGAAGCCCTCAAAGATAAGCTTAATCTTAAACTTTTAAAAACTAAGACATTTAATTCAGGTTTGGTTTTACTTCACTATCAGCTGGCATAAATGCAAGCAAGATAATGTTACTTGAAGCATTGATAAGAATGAGAGAGGTCAATTAAATATGCACAGAATAGGCAATCCATTATACTACGCAGCTGCTGCAACTACTGCAATAGCTGGGTTACTGCATCTCATATTGGATCTTACACATTTTGGATCTAACATTCTAGGTGATACATTCTTTATTGTTGCAGGAATATCTCAAATTTTCTGGGCTTTACCTATGACTAAAAGATGGGGCAATATATGGTATTATATCGGAATTGCAGGTACTGTGGTACTGATAATATTATGGGCGGTCACAAGAGTACCAAACCCAATCACAGGAGGCAGAGCAATTCCTATTGAGGAATGGGGCATTGCAATAGCAGTCTTTCAGATCGCTTATATCGTGATAACAGCAATAATCTTAGCCAAGGAAAGATGTGAAAGGGTACGGATGATAAAGGAAAAGAGCTAAGAGATTATAATCTCATTAAGAATGTATTAAAGCTGATCACTAATTTTTTAATAGTTGTTGTGATCAGACAGTATCAATGCAATTAGGTTTATTTTTGAAAGTCAGAATCTTTAAAATCATGAACCTTATCTAAAAAAATATGGTGCGTATAAGAAGAATCAAAGCAATCGCTACTCTTGGATTCATTTTCTTGCTGTCAGTTGTTATTATTTTCTTTGCTGGTTTTTTTTAATACAACGATTATCTCAGTTGCCTATGCTAAGATGAGTCATAACCTTGCAAATTCAATAGATATACCAAGCATACCTGCAAAAAAGATCCATGTTACAGATATTGATACCGCGTACAAGACCTTTGGAAAAGGTGAGCCTTTTTTGCTTATTAGCGGTAGTGGTTTTGTTATGGATGCTTGGGAGTCGTCTATTTTAAAAAATTTATCCTCAAATCATAAAGTAATTATATTTGATAACCGTGGTGTTGGAAATACAACAACTGGTATCAAACCATTCTCGATTCAGCAATTTGCAAACGATACTGCTGATTTGCTATATGCTCTCATGCTCTCAAAATACAAAAGGCAAATGTTCTTGGATTTTCTATGGGATCCTTTGTAGCCCAAGAGCTTGCTCTATTACATCCAGAAAAAGTTAACAGGCTTATACTATATGGTGCAGCATGTGGTGGAAAAGAGAATATACCTCAAAGCCGTCAAGTTGTAAAAATTTTATCGGATTTTGTAAATAATCGTACCCAGAATGTAGAAAAACTTCTATCAGTCACATTTCCACTAGGATGGGTTAAGTCTCATCCCAATGTAACCATTCTACAATCCAAAGAAATTGTTATTCCTAGCACGTTAAAACAGCAGTTTAATTTAGTCGAGGACTGGTTCGCAATTAACAGGAGTGGAGTTTGCAGTCAGCTTCCAAAAATATCCATACCAACATTGGTTATAACTGGAACTGAAGACGTTTCTGTACCGTCAGCTAACTCTTTAATTATTGTACAAAAGATCCCAGGATCTTGGCTCGTACAGATTAAAGGAGGAGGACATGGATTGATGTATCAGTATCCAGAACAATTCAGCAAGATTGTAAGAACATTTCTAGAAACTACTTGATTTGATCGTAACCTATTTTAGTGGTTTGGCAGATGTGTGAGAAGATAATTTGGATTACTTTTTACTACGGAGCTCCCTCTGTCCCCGATTGGTATTCTAGTGGTTAAATCATACATATCAAAAAGTGAGAATTGACAGTACCTATGACTGATAAAGACAATGGTAATAATGATGTTCTCAGGATAGAGATAGAGTCATGGAATGGCCTCGAGGATAGCTTAAGGGAAGAGAATAGAATACTATTTCATAAAATGTTAAATGAATGTAGGGAATATGTTGATGCAGTGAATTCCAAAGGCGAATCTTTCGCATCTGAATCATTATTTATCGCTTTAATTTTCCAGCAGCATAAAATGATTAATCAGCTAATTGATAAGCTCCCAAAATATGATATACAAGATTAAAAGAAAGAAAATATACCGATTACGTACTTCTGTCAGTAGGATTGGAATTAGAATTTGTTCTTTGATGGACTATCTGAAGCATTGTTTAACGAGATATCTACGCATGGCTTGAAGTTCATTCTGAATTTACTAGTCCTGCTGCTGCCGCGCGCATCCCTACTAGTTCTGTCCCCTCCTACTAGTTCTGTCTCCTCCTCCAACTCTACCACTAAATAAAATAACTCAGAGAACTGTATGCAAACCCTGGTTATTGGCTTTCTTTCTTTAGCGCTTAGGTAAAAAAATATAATTTCCTAGCGTCATGATATTGTAGTAGTGCTAATGGCTTAGAAAAGTGCCTGCCAGAAATTGAATATCATCTACTGACTTTGCCATTCTACCAATCCTTACACAGTCTCTTATATTTCTGGAGTTGGCCCAGACCTTGTCAGATATATTTTTAGCAATGGCTATGCTAACTTTATGCTTTTCAGTAAGTATCACCTTAATTCTATAGAAGATATCAAAAGAGAAGAATATCGAACAAAATTATACCACCTTCTAGGTCCACAAAGAGTAGCCGGTATTAAGGGAAATACAGGAGCTCAGGGAACAGCACTATTATTTTTGTGAAGTATAAAAGCCGTCACTTCAAACAAACGTTTTGGATAGTCGCGCTTATTTTATTTCGACTTATTTAAAACAGCAATTTTTGGAGTTGTTACTGCCCCAGTGTTTATTATAGTGAATATCTATGACTGAAGTACTGCATGACTTAAACTGCGAAGATCAGATCTATAATAATCAAGTTTGTCTGGATCATATTTTTGTACAATCATTATACGTTCACCCCTGTTTATTCTGCTCATGATCACGTTACGATGAACATAACTAGTTACAAATGTGTAACCTCCACGCTTTGCCTCTTTAAGGAAATGTAACCTAAGAAGGTGACCGCCTGTCTCTCCCCAATAGCCTGGCTTAATGCTAATCCATTCCATATGTGCAGTATTCTTTTTTCCCCAATTCTCATCTTTTGTACCAGATCGAAGCTTGTAATTCTCCAATGGTCCGCCTTTCACATAGCCAACTATTTTGCCGTCTTCGTCCTTGACTCTTAATGTGATTAGAATTGTACTGCTATCAGAAAGCGACCTGATAAACTTCTTTTCGTTGATAGGTATTGGAGAAGGTAATTCTCTGTATATATTCAGTATAGATGCTCCGACAGATGAATCAATGTTCTTTCCAATTTTTTCCACAGCCGATATTAAACTCAGTTCATTTCTTCTGATCGAACTTCTTATTTCGATCTCCTCTTTCCAACTTTCCTTGAAAAACTGCAGGTTGTCAAAGAAATTTTTCTTGTATTCATCTGGCACGCCATGTAAAACACACTGTACCATCTCTTGCTCCTCTTTCAATGCACTAAAGTACTTGACAGATTCTTCATTTATCAGTGAGGGGTGCCATCCTAGAGCGTGACCGTTGCGTCGGGCAAGATCCTTAGCGTGTTCAATATTACCTAGAGCATAACCTGCAATACGTTCTGAAACAGATAAAAACCATCCAAGATATTCATAATGCCCCCTCGTTTTAGTATCATTCTCAGGAATTCCAGCCACTGTGAATAATTTCTGCATTCTCTCTCTTGCGCGATTGGCTACTTCGCCTTTGAAAGGATGGGTTGTACGATATATTATTGCAATTACAATATCAAGACTTATCCCAGCACCAGCAACGAATTTTTTTATCTTGTCATCGGTTCTCAAGAATTCTTCAACAGATTCCTCATGTGGTTTATCATATAGCTTTCGCAGATCGTAGTCATGAAAGAGTGCAGCTACAAAGAGATATATGAAATCATCTTGGGTGAATACATTCTGTTGACTGTGTCCACATATAGCTAGCAACGTAAGATAAGTAGCTTCAAGTTCGTGATCTATATTATGGTAACCATAATAATCAGATCCCATTCTCTTCGAAAATTCTGAGATTGCATGTTTTATTACGTTACTAGTCCATTTATCCTGAAACCTGATCGACGTGGCCAGTCGAATTATTTTATCCTTTAGAATCGCCTCCTCAGTAGCGCCAATGTTATAGCGTAGCGACCAAGGGAGTAACTCTATTCGTTTGTAAAGTTTGGACCACCATGGTAGTGGCTGGGCAAGAGGATTTACAGGATAAAAATCTTTATTGCCAGTGTAGACACCAGCTTCACCTTCACTCCCGACTTTATCAACTAATATGGGCATATCGATAGACCGTATATAACATGTGATTTAGTCGTATTAAAATATTGTAACTATTACTATACTTATAGCAAAAAGAGTTCTAATCCTCCCAATACGACCTTATTATTTCAATTATTGAGTTATGATATCTGTAATATCTATATAATCCTAAAAGAGGACTTGTATGGCTTTAACTCGTATCCCAATAGTTAGAGATCTTCACTTTCCTCGTCACCTTTCTCATGCCGCCTTGTTGAAAATCTTAAATCGAGCGGACGTTCATCTTACGTTGTTAAAGGAAGATATTCACAAATTTGAGTTCAGAGACAGGAAAAAACAAGGGAAAAAGGGATGAGGACAAATTAGACCAGGTAGACAAAACCAGCGAATCTATCATGAACCGGATGATAGGACTTAATAGTTCTGGTACCGGAAAGCGAAAAGACGAGCTTATTGATTTAGAAACACTCCTTACTCAAAGACAAGACAGGCTTCTCCAGGCATTAGAGAAACGGTATCAGTACAATACCTCAATAAAGCGTGGTCAGGACTATCTTCTTAACTATGTTAGTTCCAAGAGGCCTCTAGTTATTATGTATGCTGACCTAGTTGGTTCGACTAAAATGAGCATGACACTCTCAGCGGAAAAATTAGTCACAATAATCAGAGCCTTTGTACACGAAATGTCCTCTGTTGTCGAAACTTATGATGGACATGTCCTGAAATATGTGGGCGATGCGATCATTGCTTTCTTTCCTCCTGGCTTTAACAAATACCTTACATACGACAAAGCAGTTAGATGCGCAAAATCGATGATTAATGTGCTCAATAGAGGAATTAACCCAATATTAAAGAATTATGATTGTCCTCAACTATATGTAAAAATCGGTATAGACGAAGGAAATAACGTGGTTGTTCAATATGCATATGACAAAAGCTCACAAATAGATATACTAGGATACACTATGAATGTAGCAGCGAAGATAACCTCGTTGACAGGCCCGAATAAAATTTCAGTA
>WNFX01010862.1_pt1 | contig 12283 bp, 6 predicted proteins | sample 5400111 | NCBI WGS metagenome assembly WNFX01 (sample SAMN13153363, study PRJNA577476) | soil metagenome | isolation source: 40 cm soil or saprolite under grassland replicate 1 | place: USA:California | collected 2016-06-15
CCTGCCAATCCACCGCATACTCCGACCCATTTGCCTTCCTTGTTGGCCGCCTGGACGGTTTGGTGGATCAGGCGTAGCACCGCCGGATGCAAGGCGTCTGCCTGGCGTGCCAATTGGGGATGCAAGCGATCCATGGCCAGCGTATACTGGGTCAGATCGTTGGTGCCGATGGAGAAGAAATCGACTTCCTTGGCAAAGTGATCAGCCAGAATAACAGCGGATGGCACTTCGATCATGATCCCAAGAGGAATACGCGGTGCGTTTAACTCCTGGCGCACCTTTTCGGCGATGGCACTTGCTCGCTCCCAATCTTCCAGGGTGGCAATCATGGGGAACATGACACGTATCTGACCGTAGGAAGTGGCGCGATAGATGGCACGAAGTTGAGGGAGAAACAGGTCGTCGCGTATCAGGCACAGACGGATGCCCCGCACACCCAGGAAGGAATTATCTTCCTTGGGTAAATGGAGATATGGAACCTCTTTGTCGCCTCCGATATCTAGCGTGCGAATAATGAGTGGGCGACCTTTCAGTGCCTGCACCATATCCCGATAGGCCTCAAACTGTTCGTCTTCCGTGGGAGCTGAATCGCGGGAGAGGAACAGAAACTCTGTACGCATCAAGCCAACACCATCGGCTCCGGCTTCGAGAGCTTTGGGTGCATCGGCAGCACGGTTGATGTTGGCCGCGACCTCCACCCGGTGACCGTCGGTAGTTATTGCAGGAGCCTGGCTGGCAGAGCGGTCAGTATCTTGCTGCTGTTGCAACTCGTGCTGCACGTTCTTTGCTGTCTGCACATCGGCCTCACTCGGCTTGAGATACAGTTTGCCGCTCTCTCCGTCGAGGATGCCCAGCGTGCCATCGGCCACACGGAGTACCTCTTCTCCAGCACCCACCATAGCAGGCAGGCCAAGCCCACGAGCGATAATAGCCGTATGTGAGGTAGGGCCTCCTGTGGCGGTCACCAATCCCAGGATCATATCAGAGTCGAGCGAGGCAGTGTCGGACGGCGTTAAGTCTTCTGCAACGAGAATCGAGGGTGTACTGATTACCGCTGGCTTCTCTTCCGACGGTTCGACCAGGTGGCGCAGAACCCGCTGACCCACGTCGCTCAGATCAACGGCACGTCCGGCAATGATGGGATCATCGACCTTTTGCATCTGGCTCACGCGCTCATTGAGGGCCTGTTGCCAGGCCCAGGCGGCACTGTGTCCTTGATAAATAAGAGAAACAGTCTGCATCACCAGCCCGCTATCATTGAGGAATTCGGCATGTACGCGGAAAATAGCGGCCTTGCCAGAACCGAGGCGCGTTTTGACCTCATCGTGCAGCTGATCCAGTTCACTTTGCGCGGCAGTGAGGGCGTTTTGTAGGCGGTCTCCTTCGCTCATTGGATCGCTGGCCTGATCGGTGACGACAATGACACGGTTCAGATACTGGCGAACAGGGCCAATGGCAAGCCCACCGGCGGCAGGTAGACCAGCAATAATCGAACCCACAGCTTGTGGTACCCAGCCGTGTGAACTAGTACCGCCAGGAGCCGGGGGAAGTTGCTCCTCTGGCTCATCTCCAAGTCCCACAGCAATACCAGCCTTGAGCGCATCCAGAACGGCGGCAGCGTCAGGCCCCTGAGCCGAAACGCGCACGGTTGCGCCATGTTCGGCACCCAGTTGCAACAGGGAGATGAGGCTCTTGCCGTTGGCCACCGTACCGTCGCTACGCACTCTGACGTCAGCCTGAAAGCGCTTGGCCAGGTCGACAAAGGTAGCGGCAGGACGGGCATGCAGTCCGGTCTTGTTGAGGATCGTCGCATCGAAGAAATTGGCGTAATCAGCCACCTCGGCACTCGCTGGGGGAGCGGTGGCGGGCCGTTCGCCCGTCAAGGCTTCGATGATATCCCGCGGGTCGGTCGTGCCGGTCAGGCGTGCCACTTGTTCCTGGTCGCCCAACACGCGTGTGAGCCGCCGTAACACCTCGATATGTTCGTCGGATTTGGCTGCGATCCCCACGATAAGCTTGGCGGTCTCTCCAGGATTCCAGGTCACGCCTTTGGGTACCTGTACCACGGCAATGCCTGTCTGCTTGATCAGGTCGCGGTCTTTGGGTAGCCCGTGGGGAATGGAGATGCCATTGCCGAGATAGGTGTTAGCCACCTCTTCTCGACCAAGCATGCTACTAACATAACCAGCCTCAATGTACCCACTATCCACCAGGAGTTGACCTGCCTGACGGATGGCCTCCTGCTTATTCGCAGCGTTGGATTGCAGGCGGACCAAGCGTTCGTCAATTGTGATCATAATCGCCTCCAGAGAGTTCTAAGAGGGAAGGCTCGTTCTTCTCTTTAGATTATAACATGTATGTGGTAGGCCCCTGCTTGGTTCTCAAGGGAGAAGGGATGTGTTCTTTAGAAAGTTACTCACCTCCCTCCTTAGGAGAAACACCAACAGAGTAGTGTGTCAGCTACTCTACTGCCGTGTATTTTGCTCCTTTGGCTCCCTTGCGCATGGCGAATCCTCTAGCAGACGGATGGCGAGCAATGTCAACTGGAGGTCACGCACTTTGTTGAGCAGGCCGTGCAATGCAGCTTGGTCAATGATCTCGCCTGTGAGGACCGTTTCTCCATTCGCCTCGATGGTGATTGCCAGCCCGTCAAACCACGACGACCAGTGCTGACCAAGTTGCTCTTTGAGACGAATCTGGTAGATCGGCATCACACCTCCTTCTCTCTCTATTGCTTACTGCTTGACAGGGCACCACGATAACCTTTCTAGGGAAGATTAACTGACAAAAGGAGAGAAGGCAGTACCCAAAAGGAGTAATTCCTGGGTGATTTTCGCCAGGGCAACGAGTTAAGATAAAGCTGCTTTCCCAGGAGCTATTTCTTAAACGCCGTTAATTTGGGCCAAACTTAGGTAACAAGAATGATGAGCAGGGTACTTAGGGAGGATGAGGAATACCTTGCTAGCGGTATCCTCATCCATCACTGGTCTTACAAAAGTTGAAGTACCCGAGCTTTCGCGACGGCTTGAGCACGGCTCTGCACATTGAGTTTGCCATAGATGTTTGAGATATGTTTCTTGACGGTATTCACACTCACGGTCAACTGACGAGCGATCTCGCGATTGGAAGCACCTGCCAGGACGAGTCGCAGCACGTCAAGCTCGCGTGCTGTGAGCGGTTCCACGAGCGAATTGGTGTGAGAGGTCTGGTGATAGGAAACTTTCGCTCTCGTTTTACTCGCTGCCGCCAGCAGTTTGGCGACATGTTCTCGTGCTGGGCCGTGTTGTTGTGCTTGATGGAGCAAGGCCAGTATTGGTGTCCCTTCATCCAAGAAGAGACGGATGTAGCCCTCTGGTTCTGCAAGGCTCAAGGTGCGGCTCAGGACAGCTAGAGCCTCTGTATGGTTTCCTTGTAGCTCGAATACCTGCGTGCGTAGGAGTGAGATTTCCAGTACACTCGCCATGCGCTCCTGGGTCTGAGCTGCTGCAAGAAGTTGGTTTAACAAGCACATTACCTCTGAGAGGCCGGTAGCGGTTGGGTGGACACGCTCTTCGGTAATGCGCACGCGTGCTCGCGTCAGGTTTGCTGGCTCGAGGAGGTAGCTAGAGACGTCAATGGTAGAGAGAGTACTCGTAGCCATCCAGTGGCGGGTTGCTGATAGATCATCCTGTGTCAGCTCTATGTGCGCTCGCAAGGCAGCACACTGGGCCACCAGCGCTGGGGCAATGTGACGTTGCTGTGTCATCTGCATAAAAGTGTCTAACGTAGTGAGTGCCTGATCGTACCTTCCCTGCGCTTGCTGCAAACGGGCCATAGCTGCATGGCCTAACCACAGTTTATCGGCATCGATGGATACTACTCCTTTGATCAGGTCCATGCCTCGTGTCAGATAACGTTCTGCTATCTCCAGTTCGTTCCACTCGCGTAATATATCTCCCAAGCCGAAGAAGCAGTTAGAGCTATCAACGATGCTCTGCACTTCCTCTGCCCCTTTAACCAGTTGTGCGGCCTCTTCATAGGTGGCGACAGCTTGATGGAGTTGCCCTCGGATGGCTTGGAGGCGGGCTAGTATAGTGAGTCCTCTCGGCAGCATCTGTTGATAGTCTGGGGAGATATGAGCGAAGGCAAATGCTTTGGAGAGCAGGTGTTCACTCGTCGCTGTGGCATCGCCGCTCACGAGGTAGGCATGAGCGGCACCGAACAGAGCCTCCATACGCCACATGCTTGTGAGAGGAGAAGTATCCGTCTCTGGTAGCAAGGTCAGTGCTTGATGAGAGAGTGCGACATACTCTTCCAGATCACCGGAAAGATAGACTAGCAGGCTTCGACACGCGAGTACCTGACCCAGCAGACTCTGCCCCTCCTGTGAATTTTCTTTGAGACTGATCTCTCTTTCGATTGTCTGTAGGCAAGTAGAAGCGGCCTTCCAGTGATTGGTGTACATAAGCGTAATAGCATAGAGAAGACCCAGCCAGGGACGGCTCAGAACGAGCGTCTCGGGGAGGGCTTGCAGCCAGTTGCTGAGTGTCTGCATCTGGCTTCCTGCAATGAGTGTCCAAGCACCTTGCTCGATTAAGTGGGCTGCATCCTCAAATGCAGAAGCTGCTAGTGCATGAGATACTGCCTCAGTGAAGAATCCGTGTTGCTCGTACCAGCGGCTGGCACGATGATGCAAGTCCGCGACTAGCGTGGGGGCAGTCTGCCGTAGACGCTGATGCAGGACTTCGGCAAACAAGCGGTGGTAGCGATACCACTGCCGTTCGTTGTCGAGGGCGACCAGGAACAGGTTAGCTTGATCGAGGAAATCGAGCTGTGCTTGGCTGTCGCTGTGTCCACAGACAGCATCACAGAGAGGTGCGCTGAGCCGTTCGAGAAGGGAGGTGTGGAGCAAAAAGTCCTGCACCTCAGGAGCTTGACGGCTCAAGACTTCATCAAGGAAGTAGTCCACAACATAGTGATGGCTGCCGCTGAAGGCAGCGATGAAGTGAGCGGGATTGTCATGGTTGAGCAGAGAGTGGGCAGCGAGCTGCAAGCCGGTGATCCAGCCTTCGGTGCGAAGCTGGAGAAGAGCACTGTCCTGTGAGGAGAGCGGGAGTCCCATGACCTCGCGCAGGTAGGTCGCCGTTTCCTGAGGGGTGAAGCGCAGATCGGTGGCACGCAGTTCGAGCAAGGTGCCCTGGCCCCGCAGGCGCGCCAGGGGGAGAGGGGGGTCTTGGCGGGTGGAAAGGACGAGATGGAATTGAGGCGGAAGATGCTCCAGCACAAAGGCCAGGGCAGAATGAATTAGCCTGTTGACGATGACATGGTAATCCTCCAGGACGAGAACGACGTGTTCGTGGTTCCCAGTCATCCAGGCTTGCAGATCATTGATCAGCACTGTTAAGACGCTCCCCAGTGGTGTCGGTTTCAATGGGTGGAGCAAGTCCTGTGCATTTGTTCCCAATTGAGGATCATAGCTCTGCAAAGCAGCAAGGAGGTAGGAGAAGAAGCGCGTTGGTTCGTTATCCTGTGGCTCCAGCGCAAGCCAGGTAGCGGGCATGCCAGATGAGGCCAGCCAATCGCTAAGTAAGGTGGTCTTGCCGAAGCCTGCTGGTGCCGAAAGGAGGATCAGCGTCTGTTCCAGGCCTTGCTGCAGTCGCTGGATCAAACGGGGACGACTCACCATGTGTTGGCGCGGACGCGGAATGTGGAATTTGGCGGTAAGCAGCAACTCGCTTGGTAAGCCAGAGATCATAGCTGACGCTCTGACTACTTGACCACTAACATTGCTCTCGTTTTCTGTACCCTGACCACCAGCGCTCAGATGATCAAGGCTCAAGCTAAGGTGTTTTGCGTCATTAGGCGAGACGGTAGCCGCTTCGCTTGGATAGTCTGGAAGGAAGCTGGTCTCTTCAGAAGGAAGGGAAGAAAAAGGCTGAGGTTGAGATGATGCTTTTTCCTCTTTTGGGCGCAGAGCGGCTTGTGAAGTGTCCCAGAGTTCTTGCGCGACTTGCTCCAAGCGAGTCAGTGTCAGATCAACGCTTCTACCCAGATAGCGTTTGGTGAGTTTCCCCTCAACTCGGGCGTAGGCATACCAGTACCCTTCCCCCCAATGCTTGTGCTCTTTTCGTGCAGTGTAAAAGCCGTTTTTACCATGGAAGGCGAACGAAAAGAGCTGGTGTGCCCATAACGACCAGGAAGTGCCATCAGAGACCAGTTCCAATATATTATCTCTCTGATTCCCATATAGTTCATATGCCTGATATGAGGGTGACCATACGAGGGTATAGAATGTGCTTTTTGGCATCTGCTTCTCCTTAGATGTGCATTCGTGGTGCCGTGTTACCCAAGAGCGTGTTACCTATTATGGTGAGCCTTATCTCGCATATCCCTAATGGAGTGGCATTCCTGTACGAGCATAGTTTTTCACACCCGTTTAGCTTGAAAGAGGAAGGTATCTCTTCTTTCGGGAGTTTCTCGGAATCGCCATTCCCAGTTTTGCGAGCGTCAACTTTTTTCAACGCTTGCAATAATAAAAATAATTATCGCTACAAGTATTGTAATCGATTACAATGAAAATGTCAAGACCCCGATCATGGATAAAATGTCTTTGTACGATATTTATTTTGGAAAGTAGCCTAAGTAGCTCGCCTTTGAGAGAAAGTACCGCGCCTTGGCTATAAAATCGTTTACAATTATTAGATGCTGATGTGCCAACAATTCTGTGATATCGTTTACATAAACACCCTGTGCTTTGTATTCTGAAACGAGAGCATCCTTTCCGGTTTTGTGTTGGCGGATTATATGCGAGCAAATAAGAGAATTTACTAATTATTGGCATGACTCAGGTTAATTGTATCCTTAAATGGAGGTTATCCGTGTCATATAATATAAGTCTGAAAACTCTTTTACAGGGTTTTTAGTACAATTATATTGCTCTTTTGCTTCTGATTGCTACCAGTGAAGCTAGTGGTGCGAGGAGTTGAAATATGTACAAGCGGGAAGTCGATGGATGATTTCTCGTTACCTCCAAGGGGAGGGTACTATCGCTTCTCATGCTGACCAAGCGAAGGTTCTCATCTCGTAATGGTGTTACCCAACGAGGAGAGAAGTGAGAGCCACTCCGGTAGGCAACAACCTATTGGGTAACACAGCATAGTAAACGTGTACAGAGGAAGAGCAGATGCCAAAAACCGCACCCTATACTCTCACCTGGTCATCTTTGCATCATAGCTATGAAGTGCATGAGAGCCAGGATAGTGGAGTATTAGACATCGCCCCTAAGAGTCCTGCCTGGTTGGCATGGCTGAGCCAGATTTCCTCGTTTGCCTTTCATGGCAAGAACGGCTCCTATACGGCACGTAAAGAGCGTAAGCAGTGTGGTGAGGAGTACTGGTATGCCTATGTAAGAGTTGAAGGGAAGCTGACCAAGAAGTATCTGGGGAAATGCATTGATCTGACTCTTGCCCGGTTAGAGCAGACGGCGCAAGAACTGTGGCTTAAGTCGCGAGCGGAGATCAAGTGTGCCGAGATATCTATTCTCTCAAGGAGCAGTGATGCTCTCGTTTTATTTTCCAATGGCACTGCTGGACACCCGGCATCTGCGCATTGGCACTACCACTTGGTCAGGCGGCAGGGTGGTTATTCTGCTGATCAAAAGGCCATACCTCTGCTTTCCTATTTGCCGACTGATCCGTTGCTTGCCACCAAATTATGCCTGCCACGACTGCGCCCCCATGTGCTACATCGACCTCGACTCATTCAGCAACTCCAGTATGGGCTGGAACACACACTGATTCTCCTGTCGGCTCCGGCTGGTTCTGGCAAGTCTACCTTGCTGACTGACTGGCTAACCTGCAGCGAGCTTCCGGTTGCTTGGCTTGCGTTGGAGCCACAGGATAATGAACCAACACGCTTCTTCTCCTACCTTCTAGCTGCTTTGCAGAGCTATGATCCTCAAGTGGGAAGGGAGGTGCAGCGGTTGCTTCATTCGATGTATCCTCCAACGTGGGAAACCGTGCTGACAGTGCTGCTCAACGAGCTGGATCGCGGGAGCGTTAGCCAGCACTGCGCCATTCTTGTCCTGGAAGATTATCATGTCATTACTGCCGAGGCCATTCATTCTGCCCTGGCCTTTGTGCTGGAGCATCTTCCACCTCAATTCCATCTCGTCCTTTCCACCCGCCAAGACCCCCCTCTCCCCCTGGCGCGCCTGCGGGGCCAGGGCACCTTCGCTGCCTTCAGTGGGAGTCATCACTATGTTGTGGACTACTTCCTTGACGAAGTCTTGAGCCGTCAAGCTCCTGAGGTGCAGGACTTTTTGCTCCACACCTCCCTTCTCGAACGGCTCAGCGCACCCCTCTGTGATGCTGTCTGTGTCATGGATGGGAGTCAAGCTTTGCTGGACTTTCTAGAGCATGCCAATTTGTTCCTGGTTCCTCTGGATGATGAAGGACAGTGGTATCGCTACCATCACCTATTTGCCCAGGCTCTACGTCAGCGGCTGCAACGGACCGTTCCTGCGCTGATACCAGATCTGCATCATCGTGCCTGCTGTTGGTATGAGCAGCACGGGCTTGTTGCTGAAGCAGTGCCTCATGCTATAGCGGCTACTGCTTTCAAGGAGGCGGCTCGTTTGATACGTAGCCCTCATTCGCCGTGTATTGGAGCTATTACCAGATATGGAGGTGACCACCTTTCCCTGTGTGCTGCGTGTTGGGGTTATGCTCGGTGTTGCTTCTGCATACTTGGTGAGCGGGGACGTGACGGCGACGAATGAATCTCAGCTTACTCGCATAGTTGCGTCCACTAGTGCCTCCAACTTTCAGTTAGCAACTTTTAGAGTTCTCACTCTATTAGCCCGCTTCCATGTTCTCCAGGGGCGGCTGCATCAGGCTGCCACTACTTATGCGGGGGCTATGCAGGTGATGCAAGCTGAAGAAAAGCCAGTGTTGGGTAACAGTTCCCACTACTATTTTGGTCTGGGCGATCTGCTTCGTGAGTGGAACGAGTTGGAGAAGGCTGAACAGCACCTGGCTCAGGGAATGGAACTTGTCAGAACGTATATGATCGACGGCGCTGATCTCTGGCTGGGCTATGCGACACTGACTCGCCTCGAGATGGCACGTGAAAGATATGACCAGGCACTCGCTACGCTAGATGATTTCGAGCAACTTAGCCAGCAGCGCCCCATCGCCCCAGCACTAAAAGCCCAGTGTGCCGCCATGCGGGCACATGTAGAGCTGGCACGAGGCAATCTGCAAGCCGCTCTCCATTGGGTATCCACCAGTGGTCTCTCTGTCACCGATAGATGCAGCTACCTGAGTGAGCGAGAGTACCTAACTCTGGTGCGGGTGCGTATCGCAGAAGCGCGACTTAGCCGGGGAAGTGCTCTCCTGGTGGAGGTGCTGGACTTGTTGGAGCGGCTTCTTGCGGACGCAGAAACTAAGGGACGGACGCTCAGTGTGCTGGAAGTGCTGGTCTTGCGAGTGCAGGCACTCGAAGTGCAGGGTGACCACGTAGGAGTTTTATCTGCATTGGGTCGTATGCTGGCACTTGCTGAGCCGGAGGGCTATGTCCGTCTCTTCCTGGATGAAGGTCCGCCGATGGTAGTTTTGTTGCATGAGGCCCAACGGCGAGGTCTGGCACCGGATTATATTGCGAGAGTGCTGGAAGCATGGAACAAACCGGAAGCAATGGATGTGTATGTGTGTACTCATCGTCCTTGTTTACCTGTGGAGCCGCTCACGGCTCGTGAACGTGATGTACTTCAGTTATTACTGGAGGGTGCTTCCAATCGTGAGATTGCCAATCACCTGATCGTGAGTGTAAATACGGTCAAGAAACACATTTCGAACATCTGCCACAAACTCAATGTGCGGAGTCGCACTCAGGCTATTGCAAAAGCACGGACGTTCCAGCTATTATAAGAGCATTAGGATACCTCTAGATGTGTTCTCTCATATCTATTACGCTTGATGAGGTTCCTGTTCTGTGAAGAAAGGAATAAGTCTTGACAAGAGTCGACTTCTTTTCATCCGTTGTTGCCGTAAAAAATCACCCAGGAATTACTCCTTTTAGGTACTGTCTAGTGCTCTTATGTCCAGATACACTCCATAGAGATGCCATCGTAATACGTCGGCAAACAGTGGGGATACCATATTTCTAAGGAAGAGCGATGACGGTCTACTGGATTCGTATCTAAAAAGATAGCTTGTTGGTGAGCTAGCGGCGACCACCAAGATGAATTTGGAAGACGTACTGAGAAGGAGATGCAGGTATGAAGGCTGAAGATGTGATGACCACCAATGTGATTACGGTCACAGAACACCAGACGAAGCAGCAGGCAGCACGACTACTGTCGCAACACCGCATTAGCGGCCTACCCGTTATCAACAATGACCATACTGTGATGGGTGTGGTCACTGAGTTTGATGTCATTGGCAAAAAGGGGCAGACAGTCGGCGAGATTATGACCCGTGGGGTCATCAGTGTGACTCCAGATACCGACCTAGAAGATGTGGGCCGTATTCTCGTGCATGAGCATATCAAACGTTTGCCGGTGCTTGAGCAGGGGCGCTTAGTAGGGATTGTTAGCCGTGCTGATCTGGTCAGAGAATTGGCTCAACGGTGGGTGTGTCAGGTGTGTGGGGAAGTGGTTCGTGGCGAAGAACAGCCGAAACTTTGTCCCCGTTGCGGGGCGATCAACATCCCTACTTCATTTGAGCCCGGAGAACCAGGGTCATAAGAAGTTGGTTCTCCCACCGTCCTTCATTTCTCGCGTCAGCTGTAGAGGCAGGATGGACTTTGCTACACTGTAACTCCCTTTGAAAGAAAGGTTCAGGTGCATCTTGAATACGAAAAGCGAACGGCAAGCGGATCCGCAAGGCGCAACAGGCGTCCGCGAGCAAGCCTCTCTCCCCCTCCCTGAAGGGGAAGACCGTAATACTCTCCTCAATTACTATTACCAGATGGTGCTGATCCGCCGCCTTGAGGAAAAAACGGCAGAGATGTATCAAAAGGCTCGCATTGGCGGCTACTGCCATCTCAATCTGGGTGAAGAGGCCACGGTGGTGGGGTTCTGTGCTGGCCTCGAACCGGAGGACTACGTCTACACCAACTATCGTGAGCATGGGTATGCCGTTGGTCGTGGCATCTCGCCTGGTGCGGTCATGGCCGAGTTATTTGGCAAGGCCACCGGCTCCTCACGGGGGCGTGGTGGCTCTATGCATATCTTTGACCTGGAACATCACTTTATGGGTGGCTACGCCATCGTGGGAGGACAAATTCCTCTGGCCACGGGGGCTGGCTTTGCCATCGCCTATCGTGGCTCTCATGAGGTCGTCGTCTGTCAAATGGGCGATGGCACCACCAATACGGGAGCCTTCCATGAATCGCTCAATATGGCCAAAATCTATCATCTGCCCGTGATCTATTTTGTGGTGAACAATCTCTTTGGCATGGGGCTGCGCGTCGAGCAGGGGTCAGCCGTGAGCGAATTGTACCGCAAGGCCTGTGCCTATGATATGCAGAGCTGGCGGGTGGACGGCAACGATGTGCTCGCCGTGCGTGATGTGATGCGTCAGGCGGCGGCCCTGGCCCGCGACAAGCATGAACCCAGTCTCGTTGAGGCCGTGAGTTTCCGCTTCCGCGGTCATTCGGTGGTGGACCCCGATCGCTACCGCGACAGAGAGGAAGTGCAGAAAGGGCGTGAGTATGATCCCATCTCGGTATTCGCTGCACGCCTCATGGCGGCAGGCATCCTCGATGAGGAGAGGATCCAGGAGGTCGATGAACGGGTGCAGCGCGAGGTGGATGCGGCGGTGGCCTTTGCCGAGGAGAGTCCGTTCCCCTCGGTGGAGGAATTTATGAGCGACCTGGATGGCTATGTCTATGCTCCCAGCGAAGCCGCGAAGAAAGGAAATTAAGCATGGCTGAGATCACCTATCGGCAGGCGCTCCATGATGCGCTGCGCGAAGAACTCTTGAGTGATGAAAACGTCTTCTTAATGGGCGAAGAAATTGGCACTTTCGAGGGATCGTATAAGATCACGGCTGGACTGCTGAAAGAATTTGGTCCCAAACGCGTGGTGGACACCCCCATTGTTGAAAATGGCTTTATCGGCTTGGCCACCGGTGCCGCCATGCTGGGGCTCCGTCCCATCGTGGAGATCATGACCATCAATTTCATCATCCTGGGGATGGATGAGATTGTCAATCATGCAGCCAAGATCTATGCCATGTTTGGGGGACAATGCCCCATCTCTTTGGTGATTCGCACGCCTGGTGGCGGCGGCCAGCAACTG
>WNFX01009381.1_pt1 | contig 12281 bp, 10 predicted proteins | sample 5400111 | NCBI WGS metagenome assembly WNFX01 (sample SAMN13153363, study PRJNA577476) | soil metagenome | isolation source: 40 cm soil or saprolite under grassland replicate 1 | place: USA:California | collected 2016-06-15
TCCGGGCGGCGCGGCGTCGCCCAGCGTGCGGCGCAGGCCTCCGGCCACACTGGCCAGCAGGACGTCGCTCACCCGGGTGCCGGATCGACGGGCTACCGCCCGTACCTCGTCCAGCGGCAGCACCACCGTGCCGAACCCGCGCCGCGGGCTGTCCCCGACCGGCAGCCGCATCGACGGCCGGCCGTCGGTGGCAAGCTGGGCCAGCCCGATCCCGACGCCTAGGGCCCGGCGCAGCGGACCGGGAGCGCCGGCGCGGCGGCCCGGCTCGGCGCCCCCGTCCGCCCGCGCCAGCGGGACCCTCGGCTCCAGCATCGTCATCGCCTGGGTCACGGTACCGATACCGTCGGCGATCACGTGGTGCACGACCAGGATCGCGGCCGCGCGGTTGGGAGCCACCCCGAGCACGGCCACGAACCGCCACAGCGGGCGGTCGCGGGGCAGCGGGGCGGCGGCCAGCTCGGCGACGAGCGCGTTCAGGGCGACCGTACCGCCCGACCGGCCGTCCGGCCGGGTCAGGTCACGTACCGGCACGTGCCAGTCCCAGTCCAGCTCGGGCTGGTCCACCCAGCGCGGGCGGCGCCACCGCGACGGTGCCGACAGCCGCTGCCGGAACCGGGGCAGCTCGTCCAGGTGCGCCCGCACCACGTTGGCCAACCGGTCCCGGCTGAACGGTACGGCCGAGGTGTCCAGCACCGCCAGCCCGCCCACGTGCTGGGCCGCCACCGGCGACTCGACGTGCAGGAAGAACGCGTCCGCCGCGGGTACCCACAGGTCGCGGCCGGCCGGGGACACCCGTATGAGCGCCACGCACAGCCACACCGCCAGCGCGCCGCCCACCGCGTCGAGCAGGTAATGGTTGGCCGTAGCCATGATCACGAAGAGCGTGATGAGTACGTGAACCGCGCTGGCCAGCTGTACCAGCCGGGCGCCGGCCACCCGGGCCAGGACCACGCTCACCCACATCGCCCAGGCGATGTGGAGGGACGGCATCGCGGCCAACTGGTTGGCGTGTGCGACCATCGGCGACCCCCACGAGCCCCAGGTGTGCCCGAGGCGCACGGTGTCCACGAAGCCCAGCTCCGGCAGCAGCCGCGGTGGGGTCACCGGGTAGATCGCGAAACACCCGATGCCGATGAGGTTGAGCAGCGCGAACGTGGTCCGGGCCCAGCGGTACTCAGCCGGCCGCCGCAGGTACAGCCAGCAGAGCAGGGCGAAGGCGGCGATGACGTACGTGCTCGCGTACTCGTAGTTGGCGAGGGTGGTGACCACCGGGTGCCGCATGAGCCAGCGGTTGAGCCGGGGTTCAAAGTCCACGTGCAGCGACCGCTCCACGGCGAAGATCTGCCGCCCCTGTCGGGCGGCGGCCGACCGCGAAACCATGTCGAGGCTGGCCACCATGCTGTAAAGCCCGAAGAGCGCCAGGCCGAGCAGCAGCTCACGCGCGAGCGGCGGCGTGCGGTCGGGTGCGTCGGCACGGCTGCGGTACACACCCAAGGTCACGTAAGTCTTCTAGCACGACATCGCCACGATGGCGCGTGTTTGGCACGCCCCGATCGTCCCGCCGCCCTGGCTCGCAGCTCGATACGTACGCTCTGTCAGGCGGGCACCACCGGGGCGCGTAGCCGCAGCGTGACACCGGGTATCCGGTGCATCGCCCGCCAGCCCCAGCCGACACAGACGGCAATGGTCAGCGCGGTGAGCACACCGCTGAACAGGCCCCGCGAGAGCAGCCCGGCGTCCACTCCCCAGTGCAGCAGGCCAATGCTCATGCCCGCGTCGAGCAGCCGGGAGCCGCCCCACAACAGAGCCACCTGCGTGAACACCCGGCGCACGCCGCGCCGGTGGACCAGGTGCGCCGGCAGCGCCACGAAGTCGCGGGCGAGCCGTATGGTCACTGGGCGGCCGACCGCCGCACTGCCCAGGAACAGCACCGCCATGAGGGCCGACCCGACGACCGGTTGCAGGAGGTACACCAGAGCGCTGGAGAGCACCAGCGCGAGACATGCCCGGCCGCACAGCATCCCGACGCACAGCAGCAGGGTGCCCGGCAGGTGCCGGCCAGCGAGCCACCGAATCCCCAGGGTCAAGGCGCACCAGCCGAGCACGGCGGACAGCCCGGCCACTAGGCCGACGGTATGCAGCAGTACGAAGAGTAGTGCCGTCGGCACGATCACGGTTTCGGCGAAAAGCCGAGCGGCCCGCAACAACGCGGGCCGCAGATGGCCGAGTTCGATGACAACGTCGTGCTCGCGACCTGGTACAAGATGTTCATCGGCAGGTACGCCGTGCGACTGCAACGAAACGACCATCACTGTCCTGGAGAAGTGGGATTACGACGAGGGTGACTCGGCAGGTCTGGCACGGACGGTGGGACCGTAGTCGATAACCCCGTCGGGCTGCACGGTCGGAGAGTGTGCCAGCACGACCACGCCGGCAAAGAGCAACGCCCCCGAACCGGCCAGTGCGGCTAGTGAACCGGGGCTGCTCGGCGGCATGACGTGGAAGGCTAGCACCCCTACCAGATACCCAGCTAGGGGGTTGGTAATCGTCATGGCCGTCACCGCTGCCGGCAGCGAGCCGGCCGCGAAAGCGCCCTGCTCCAGAAGCAGCCCGGAGAGGGTAGACACAGCTAACGCGTAACCCGGCCAGTCCACTGCCGTGGCCGGAACGCCGCGATGGATCAGATCTTCCAGGGTCAGCTTGATCAGCACCGCGCTCATCGCGAAGCACAACCCGGCGGCGACCGCGACCAGGGTCGCGTGCACCGCTGGGCGGCGGCCGGCCGACAGGGCGACGAGCAGGCAGACCACGATGATCGTGGACAGGCCGGCGAGAACCACCCGCTGCCGGTCGGGTTCGCCGGTTAGCGGCGCGACCTCCCGGGCCGCGAGAAAGACCACCACGCCGGCGGCGACCGCGCCGCCACCCAGCCAGTCCATCAGCGTGGGCCATTGTCTGGCCCACGCGGTGGCCAGCGGCAGCGCGAACAGCAGCTGGGTCACCAGCAGCGGTTGTACCAGCGCCACCGAACCGAAGTGCAGCGCCGCCGCCTGAGCCATGAACCCGGTCAGGTTGGTCAGCCACCCGAGGAGCCAGAGCCGGTTCCGGACCAACTTGCGCACCAGCGCAAACAGCGGCCGCAGCACCGAGCGGCCGGCCGCCGGCGGCGCATCACGCGATTGCGTCACGGTCCACCGGGCCGCGCGTTGTTGCAGCGAGGCCGCGGCCGCGAAGAGGAACCCGGCCAGCAGGCCGAGAAGCACGGCTAGCAGCACAAATGTCCCAATAGTCGACGGGGTGTTACCGGGTGCCACCGAAGCGGGCGCCCAGCCGACGGTACACACCGGGCACTGCCCCGCGCACCGCAACCGGCAGCCGCAACCAGGCCGGCACGTACCGCTCGGCCCGCCCGGCGGCGATCGCACAGACCAGAGCGTCGGCCACCGTACCGTCGGGCAGCGGCCGAGGCCGGCGGCGCTGGTACGGACGCCCGCGGTGCTCGAAGAACGGGGTCCGCACCACCCCGGGCACCAGCACCCCGACGCGAACACCGGTGCCGCCCACCTCGAAGCGCAGGCTCTCGGCGAAAATGTCCAGTCCCGCCTTGGTCGCCGAATACACAGCCTCGTCGGCCACCCCCATCCGCCCGGCGATTGAGGTGACGAACATTACGTACCCGGTGCCCCGGTCGAGCATCTGGGGCAGCAGTGCCCGGGTCAGCGCGATCGGCGCGGCCAAATTCACCGCTACCAGCTTTCCGACCTCCTCGACAGGCATATCCACGAGCGGGCCGGCCCAACCGACCCCAGCGTTGTTGACCAGGATGTCCACCCGGCCGGCCACGGAGAGCGCCGCTTCGGCGAGCAGATCGGCCGCGCCCTGCTCAGCCAGATCGGCGGCGAGTACGACCCCGTTGATCTTCTCAGCGAGCTCGGTCAGCCGGTCGCCGGCCCGCCCGTGCGCGAGCACCCGAGCCCCGGCCGCCGCCAGCCGTACCGCGCTGGCCCTGCCGATGCCTGAAGACGCCCCGGTGACCAGCGCCACCGTACCGCTGACCCGCATGGCGCTCACGATCCCACAGCACCCGTCGCCGGTCGCTACGGCTTCCCGAAACTCGCTGTCACCGTTATTGACGCGAAGGTACGTCGTAACGGGTACCGCACTGCCGAACGATCATCACCTCGTTGGGCCATGGCGGAGTGTGCTGGCTGCGGGGATAGACGAGACCGTGAGCGGGACGGAGCGGCGGCGGGCGCCGATCGTTGCCGACCGACACGGTCCTGACCTTCTCGTTCAGGACGATCGCAACCGGTGGCGCCGAGCGGTACGCTCCGGCCTGGCTGCGATTGGCCGCGCCACCTCATCGGCCTGGCGGGCCGGCGTCTAACCGTTCCTGCTTCCAGTCCGGCCAGGTCGACACCCTCCACGTTGTTTACCTAGCGGTGAGAACGCCGATCGTCCTCACCTGACCCCACGGTGAGGCCGGTTCCACGCGTGACGGGCGCCCCGCCGGTGGCAGGTTTCGACCGACCGTCCAGCGGCGAGGGTGTAAACGCCGGCTGTCATCACCGCCAGGCCGACGATTTCGATGGTCAGCGCCAGCGGGGTCAGCCGCAGGCGTGCGCCGAGCACGCCCACCCCGATTGCGATCCCCGTGAGCGGCTCGACCGCCGCTATCGGTGGGTAGGACACCGGTAAGGGTGCCAGTTTGTACGCGCTCTGGGCGAGCAGGGTGCCGAGCACCGCGGTCGCCGCGACCGCGTAGGGCGCCCAGGACAGCAGCATCGCGAGCACACCACGGCCGAGCAGTCGTGGCACGGCGGTACTGGTCAGCGCGGCCTGCAGCCCGAAGAGCATCCCGGCGCCGGCTCCAAGCACTGGCGCCTCCTGCCGTGGGCGCAGCCGTCGCGCAAGGGCGACCAGGGCAGCGGTGAGCAGCCCGATCGAGCCCGCGGCCAGCGCCCACTCCCATCCTGGAGCGTCGGTGCGATTGCCCGGTTCGGGCTCACCGGCCACGAGGAACGCGGTCAGCCCGGTCACCACCGCCACGGCGCCCGCCCATTCCTGTCTGCCGAGCCGATACCGGCTCCAGATCGCCGCGGTCGCTAGCGCGAAGAGCAGTCCGGTGGCCAGCAACGGCTCGACCAGAGTGACCCCGCCGATGCCGAGGGCGATGCCGGCGAGGATGTTGCCGACCAGTGCGGCGGCTATGCCGGCGAGCCACATCGGCTGCCGGACCAAATACCACAGCAGCGCCAGGTGCAGGGCTGTTCCAGCCGGCGCCCGAGACGCGGCCCGCTGCTGGATCGCGGAGCCGACCCCGAGCAGCACCGCGGCGCCAACCGCCAAGGCGTACACCATACTGCCCGGGCTACCCGGCCGTACGCTCGCGGAACGCCTGCGCCCGGACCGTCGGTGCTACCCGTGCACGACACCTGGAAACCGGCGAAGGCCGCTGCTGCGGCGGCCCCATACGTCATCGAACCCGACGACTATCTACGCCACCTGGCCGCGGCGTCATCCGGGTCGGCCGGTTACACGTACCCGGGGCCAGGCGGTGTTGACGTAGCCGAATGGATTCCAGACCTGGTCGGGGCGCTCGGGCTGGACAGTGGCGCTGGTGTCCCAGGCCCGCGCGATGATCTCGGTCGGACCCGTGGGAAGGTCGACGGTTGCCTGCCACAGCCGCCAGGCCCAGGGCCCCACCTCCCGGCCGAGGTCGGCCTGCTGCCAGCTGCGGCCGGCGTCGACGGAGACGTCGACCCGGGCGACGCTGCGGTCCTCGCCGGTGACCGCGTACCCGCTGACGTCGGTCGGGCCGACCGGCAGCGTCTGATTCTCGTCGGGACGCAGGATGGCGGCGTTGACGGCGGCCACCCCCAGCGGTAGTCCGTCGCCGGGACGGGCCCGGGCCGGGTCGGTGTCCGCAGGTAGCAGCCGGTAGTCGACGGCCTGGAAATAGTTGTCTGAGGGATGGTCCTGCGCGGTGATGTGCCGCACCCATTTGACGCTGCGGGCGCCGATGTAGCCGGGCACCACCACTCGGACCGGCGCCCCGTGGGCGGCCGGCAGCGGCACGCCGTTGATCTCCCAGGCAAGCAAGACCTCACCGGCCGTCGCTTTCGTCACCGGGATGCACGCGCCGAACGGCTGCGGTGGATCGGCGAGCTGCGACACGTCCAGTGCAGTGAACGCGATGTGCGCCGTGTCCGGCGTCAGGCCTGCGGCGGCGAGCACGTCTGCGAGGCGTGCGCCTGTCCATCGGGCGGTGGAGACCGCGCCCGGCCCCCAGGCGACCTGGCCGGGAATGGGACGGGCCCGCATCAACTCGGCCCGGCGATTGCCGGCGCACACCAGCGTGGCCACCAGGCTGTGTTCTTGAAAGCGGCGACGCAGCTCGGCCAAGGTGAGTGTGAGGGGGTGTTGGACGAGGCCGTCCGGGTATACGCGTACCTGCGCGACGCCGACCACTGCCCGGTCGCGCTCGGCCACCACAAACCGGGACCAGCGCAGGTCACGCGGGTTGAGTCGGGCCTGCCGGACCAGGCCGGCGATGACAGACTGGTCGTCCGGGCCGGCCGCCCGCACGCGTACCGCCATGCGAAATCACGCTCATCCTGATCGTGTCGGGACAGTGCCTACCTACCGCTAGTCGCGCCAGTCCGGTTTGCGCTTCTGGAGGAAGGCGGCCATGCCCTCGCGGGCGGCCGGGGTCTGCGAGGCGGCCGCCATCACCTCGAGCGCGATCGTGTAGGCGTCCGTCTCGGGGCGATCGAGCTGTGCGTACAGGGTCTGCTTGCCCAACGCCTTGCTCGCGCGGCTGCCTTGCGTCGCCCGGCTCAGCAGTTCGGCGATGGCGTCGTCGAGCTCTTCGTCCGGTACGACCCGGTTGACCAGGCCCCAGTCGAGCGCCGTCGCCGCATCGATCACGTCGCCGGTCAGCGCGAGCTCCATCAGCCGTTTGCGCCCGACCGTCCGGGCCACCGGGACCGCCGGGGTATGGCAGAACCAGCCGCCCTTGCCACCGGGCAGCGCGAAACCGGCCGACCGTCCGGCCACGGCGAGGTCACAGGACGCGACCAGCTGGCAGCCCGCCGCGGTGGCCAGCCCGTGCACCCGGGCGATCACCACCTGGGGCACGGACTGGATCGTCCGCATCAGGTCGGTGCACAGCCGCAACAGTTCACGGGTTCCAGCAAGATCCCGGGCGGCGACATCGCCGAAGTCGTGCCCCGCACAGAACACCGGACCGGCTGCGGCCAGCACGATGCCGGACGCGTCGGTCTTCCCCGTTTCGCGGAACGCCGCCAGCAGCTCGGCGAGATGATCCGCCGCCAGGGAGTTGCGCCGCGAAGCGCGGTTCATCGTGATCGTGACAGTGCCCTTCTCACGCTTGAGAAGGATATGTTCGTACTCGCCCATGACTTCGACGCTATGTCGCTCGAGCGCGGTATGGAAGGCGCTAGCGATCTCCGCAAGTACCCGAGCGGAGTCAGTGGTGAACTCCAGTGTCGCCAGGCCGTAGCGGCACGTCCATAAGGCCTTCATGATCGAGCTCCCGGCGGCCGAAGCTCGCAGCGTTCGGCCGGCAACGTCGACGGCACGGATGCCGTAGACGGCGTCGGTGTGGCCGTCGAGGACCTGAAGGGGGTTCCCGGCGGCGGCGACGGCGACCGCGGGGAGTTGTCTGGCCGCTCATGAGGTTTTCGGGCTCTGGCGCAGTTTCCGTGAAAGCTGTCACGGTGCGGGCTGGTGTCGAGCGCGTCCGGGTTGTCGCTGGTCGGTTCGAACGCGGTAGCGTCGAGCGGTGGTGGTCCGACCCGATATTCGACCGCTGACATCCGAGACCTGGCCGGCTCTCGAAGATCTCTTCGGCCCGCCCGGGGCCTCGAACGAATGCTGGTGCATGTACTGGCGGCTGGGTCCCCGGTACCACGAACGCCCGCGGGCGGAAAACAAGCGGGCCCTCCGCAGCCTCGCGGCATCCGGACGCCCGACCGGGCTGCTCGCGTTCGACGGCGCCCTCGCCGTCGGGTGGTGCCAGCTCGCCCCCAGAGCCGACCTGGCCTGGCTGGCCCATGCACGCTACCTCGGACCCGTCGACGATCTGCCGGTCTGGTCGGTCCCCTGCTTCTTCGTGCGCCGTTCGCACCGCCATCAGGGCGTGACAACCACCCTCGTCGATGCGGCAACGGACGTCGCGCGGCGCGCTGGTGCCCCGGCAATCGAGGCATACCCGATCGATACCGACGTGCAGGGCCGCACCACGAACCTATTCCCGGGCATCGCATCCGTCTTCGCGCGTCGCGGCTTCGAGGTCGTGGCCCGGCGTAGGGACGACCGACCCATCATGCGGAAGATCCTTCGGACGCCGTCCGACTAATGGGAGTCGAGCCGGCCCGGTGTGGTAGACGGGTTGGGTCCGAGCCGCCAGGGGTCGAGCACTAGTTCCGGCAGGCCTTCGAGGTCTACGTCTAGATCGTGCCGCCCCTGGTCGGTGAGGGGGCGAGACGACCGGTGGGATGTCTAGATGTACTGTCCCGTGAGGTTGGGCACGGGGTCTGTCTGACGAACCGTGTAAGTGGTTTGGTCCTGACATGCTGGGGCGCTGTCCCGGCAGGAGGGATCATCCACGGTGGCCGATCTGGCAGTTGGCGACCTTGCCCAGCGTGCCGGAGTACTGCCGGGCCACCCCCGGGCGAGCCTTTGCCGTCGTTCGGGAATCCCGTGTCATCGACCACCCACGCCATGGGTCCAATCAACTCCACCGCCCGGCGCGCCAGCCGGTACCGTACCGCCGTGGTGGCCCCGCCGAGGTGGTCACGTGTCGCTTGCCACCGTCATGGGACCGGGGCGTTGCCACGACCTAGGGACCATCTGGTCGCGTTGGTGAGCATGACGAACCGTGTACTTCGTGTCAACGGACGCGGCCGCGTCCCGGGACGATGGGACGCGGCCGCGTGGACGATGGGACGCGGCCGCGTGGTGTCGGCGGGGTGGTTAGTTGAGTCGTCGGTGTTCGGCGACGCGGCAGGCGGTTCGGCAGAAGCGGCGGGGTCGGCCGCGCTGGTTGAGGATGTGCACGGTCGCGTCGCAGAGGAACCGTTGGCAGCGCGTGATGACGCAGCCGGGGTGGTTGGGGCAGGGCCCCGGTTGGGCGGGCGGGCTGTAACGATATTCGTCGGCGCTCGGGGCAGCGGGTGCTGTGGTGGTGGCCGGCGGTATTTCGTTACAGCGTTTCGTGGCGTGCTCGGTGAGGACGGCGGTGGCCATCCTGGGTGGGCTGGAGTCGTTGCGGTGGGCCAGGTCAGCGGCGGCGCGGATGGTGCTGGTGGTCCAGGTGGCGGCGTCGGTGTCGTGCAGGTCGTACTCGGCCAGAGCGACTGCTTCGGCGGCGGTGTCGGGCAGGGTGTTGTTGGCGGCGCGGGTGAGCAGCGCGGCGGCCCACGCGCGGGGCGTGTACTGCCGCGACCAGCGCAGCTTGGCGACGTCGAGCGGGGCGACCCAACGGGCATGGTCGGCGGCCAGGACCCGCATCGTGGTGGTGCTGGGTCCGTCGGTCCACTCGACCCGCCAGGTGCCGTGTCCGGGTCGTCCGGACGGGTTGTCCCAGCTGATGGTGACCGGGGTGGCGGCGTGGCCGGTGAGGTGCTCGGCCAGGGCGCGGGCGCCCCGGGCCCGCCCGCTCACGCGGACCCGTCCTTGGCCGGAATTTCGTTACGGGGCTTCGTCACGGTGGGGCGTTGGCGACGCCGGTAGGACTCGCCCTCGACGACCAGCTCGTGCGCGGTGGAGGTGAGCCGGTCCACGGCGGACTGGGCCAGCAGCGGGTCGGCCATCATCGCCAGCCATTCACTGGGCTCCCGGTTGGAAGTCAGCACCGTGGCCGTCTTGCGATGGCGCTCCACGACCAGCTCATAAAAATCGGCCGTCTCGGTCGCATCCAGTGCCTGGAGACAGAAATCGTCGATGATGAGCAGCTGCACGTGGGCGAGGCGGCGCATCTCGGCCTCGACGGAGTTGTCCAGGCGGGCGGCCTTGAGGCGCTTGAACAGCTTGTCCGCGCGGGACATGTGCACGCTGACGCGGCGGCGTACGGCGATGTGCCCCAACGCCGAGGCCAGATGGGTCTTGCCCACCCCGACCGGGCCCAGGACCAAGGCGCCGTGCGGGCCGTCCAGGAACCGCAGGCTGGTGAGTTCGTTCCACAGTTGCTGGTCGAACCGCACCGCCGCGGTGGTGTCCCAATTCTCCAGGCGCATGCCCGCATCCAGGCCGGCGGCGCGGGCGCGGAGGGCGGCGGAGTTGGTGTCGCGGCGGGACACCTCGTCGGCGAGGACGAGTTCGAGGAAATCGGCGTGGGCCAGGTGTTGTTGTTTGGCCAGGGTGAGCCGTTCGGGCAGGGTGTCCAGCAGCCGGCCCAACTTCAGCGCGCGCAGGATCTGCTTGAGGTCGCCGCTGACCGGATCGCTCAGCGCCGGGGTGGTCGTCTTGGTGGTGGCCATCACCGCACCTCCTCACCGGCGACGGTCGCGGTGGCGGTGGTGTCGCTGTGCACGAGGCGCAGACGCGCCCGGCCGGTGGCGTACTCGCCCGGGTCGCGGGCGAAGCGGGCCTCGCCGACCGCGGTTGGACGCGGCGCCGGGACGGGCGTGTTCTCGGCCGCTTTCTCCAGCATCGAGGCGATTTTCGTTACAGAGATGACGTCGACTTCGAGGGCCTTGCCGCAAGCGGTGTTGACCGGGGCGTCGCCGTAGCGGCGAGCAAGGCCGAGCAGGCGGTAGACCTGACGCATCCTGGTCCAGGGCAGCTTGTCATCGAGCAGCCGTTCGGCGTAGATGCCCACATCGTGCCCGTGGCGGCGGGCCGCGGCGACCAGGCGGTCCAGATCCCGCATCGCGTAGCCGACCTTCTCCGCCGGCAGGTCGTCCGGATCGGTCCACCGACCCCCGGGCCGCTGCCACGGGTGCACCTTGACCAGGTGCCCCTGGTAGTACAGTTTCACCAACGCCGAGTCGGCCCGCACATCCAAAGACTGTCCAATGTAGTCTTTCGGAGCCGAGTACAGGGCCTTACCTATCTCGATGTGGTAGTCGCGGTGCACTTTCACCGTCTTGAAGATCGGCACGTCGTAGGGCCGCGGGACCGGCAACAGCACGGCCGCTTCGTGTTCGGCGAACATCTCCGCCGGGCGGGCCTGGGTTGTGCCATGTATACGCATCCCCGCCGTTTCAGTGCACCACTTCACCGTCCGGGCCTGCGCGTCGACCAGATCAACGAACTCCTCACCGGCGAAGCAGTTCGACCGTACATATTGGACAGTCCGTTCCACCCGCGGTTTGTCCTTCGGACAGCGAACCCGAGCCGGGTCCGTCGCGAACCCGCAATGCTGGGCGTAGTCCAACCAGCCCACCGTGAACCGCGGGTTGACCGGATCCGCCTCGGCAACGATCGCCTTCATGTTGTCCGGGATTAGGATCTTGAACACGCCGCCGAAGAACGCCCACGCCGCCTCACATCCGGCGATGATGGCTTCCAGGGTCTGGGAGAACGTCAACCACACGAACATGTGCCGCGAGTAGACGGCCGTGAAGATCAGTGCGTGGGCGACCCGGCGCCGTCCCGTCACCGGGTCGAAGACCAGGACCATCTGGCCGAAGTCGACCTGACACTCCACCCCCGGCTCGCCGTCAGCGACGCGGACCGTCGTCGCGCCGCGGCCGAACCCGCAGCACTCCACGCAGAAGCGGTGCAGCGTGCGGTAGGGCACCACCACACCCTGACGTTCTAACAAGATGCCGATCTTCACCACCGTCAGGTCCTTGCCGACCCACGTGGTGATCTGCTTCCGCTCGGCCAGCAGCTGCGCCCACGCCGAACCGTGCCCGGCCGGCCGCGCCGGCCGCACCGCCGTCACGACCCGGCCGATCACCTCATCGCTGACCTGCCCCCATCCGCCGTCGCGGACCACCCCGGCCTCCTCGGCCGCCCGCACGTACCGGCGAGCCGTCTTCCGATCCACGCCTGCCTGCTCCGCCACCGTGCGCAGCCCGACACCGGACAACCACGCACGCAGCACCTCACGAACCTCGACCACTGAGACCTCCCGGAACGCCATCGAGCCGAACCTCCACGTCGAACACGACCTGGAGAGATCGGAAACGGCAGTGACCGGCCACCACGGCGTGACACGCCGGGTGGTCCCATCACTGGCAACCCGGTGGTCCCATGCTCATGGCAGAAAGTCGCTCAAGGTGGTCCCATGCTCGTGGCAGGCGACA